>Ga0307507_10009273_pt1 | contig 13178 bp, 10 predicted proteins | sample 7_EM_MG_FD_207223 | JGI IMG/M metagenome (GOLD analysis project Ga0307507, IMG submission 207223) | Populus trichocarpa ectomycorrhiza microbial communities from riparian zone in the Pacific Northwest, United States - 7_EM | ecosystem: Host-associated > Plants > Roots > Unclassified | place...
AGTCCTGGTCCACCAAGGGGGGTTATGGTCCCCCTGGTCCTCCTGGTCCACCCTGATCCACCCTGGTCCACATTTTCGGTAAAATTTCAAAAGGTGTTGATCAGAATGGATCTGAGTGGACCAGGTGGACCACAGGGACCACAACCCCCCTTGGTGGACCAGGAGCGTTCAGGACCACCTTGGACCACGCTCCGACATTTTCCTGATGCCCCTCAGATTTTTTAAATGACATAGCTTGATATAATGATTTACATAATTGAGTATCAGGTTATAGTAGACTCCCAATCACAAAGTCCATGTACAGGGAAAAGTATTGTGGCAAAGTCTTGACAGCCTCAAAGGTTGAGGTACAAGAGTTTACCGAATATTTGTAGCTGAAATTATGCACGGTACCCAATCTCCCCATCAACCTCCCTGTGAAATATTCAAGTAAATCTAACTGTAGCAATGCCACCGCCCCATACCTTTTGCCCAAGATATGAGTGAAGTAAGGCTCTAGCTCTTTTATCGGATCTGCCAGTGGGAAAACGTACTCCACAACTAGCCTCGGAACTTGGCATATCAGGATCCACTATATAGAGTGTTGTCAAGTAATACTCCACTTGGAGCTATATCGGTGATACTCAATAATCAGACCAGCCCTCTAAGATTAGCTTCAACATTGAAGAGCCTGTATAGAGGACTGTCCAGGAGAATCTACGAGCTTCCTTAAATGAGATTACTGAGCTCCTTTAAGATTTGAAATTCAGTCGTATTATCGTTAATAGAGTAATACCACAGCTGGAATTCCAGCTAAGTATACCACCTGAGAAACCCTTTCTTATTCACATTGCCAAAATCTATCCCAAGTTTGGTTAAGGAGAAGATTGAAATAGAACAAGAGATATTGGAAACAATGTGTTTGGTTGAATGAAGTGAAAATACAGTATATGGCATATCAGCCGGGGAGCAAGATACAGATACAGCGTGGGAGAAAGTTGATAGATAAGAATTTATCTAAGGGGTTTAGGCTAAGCAGTGTAGGGGTAGAATTCTAGAAGGTGATTGCATATGGGCAACAAATACCATTAATTTGTGTACATCAATGAAAACCAAAAGAAAGAACTACTCCCTGAGACTGTCTAGGCTCTAATGCTACCCAATATGCCACTCAAATTTATGAGCCTTACCTAATTATTTTTCTTTTCTCACTGGATATACCTATTCAGAAGATTTTGGTAATGGAGAATAATGTTGGGTACCATAAAGCAGGCCTAAACAAGATCATCACTTCCACTTTTGGAATCTCAAAAGTTCCTTTACTCGCATTTTCTTCAGATATTAATCCTATTGAGAATTTTTGGCACATTCTCAAAACACACCTTCGGAAGCAGTTTACACAAGGTGAACACTAGCACCATACTGAATATAAGCTTTGAGACACACTTAGTAAGGAGTGGGAGATGATAGATCAGAGTACTCTGAATGGTATTGTAGATAGCATGCCAGAGCGAGTAGCAGCTATGGTTAATGCACGGGGAGGTCATATAAAGTGGTAGTAAGGTACCAGCAGTGGTGGTGGTAGTGGTGGTAGCAGTGGTAGCCGTAGTAGTTTCCCAGGTAGTAATGAATATAAAACTTCAATGGTAGCGATAAAATTGAACAATGAGGTGCCAGTGACTGGCCATGAGGGTGTACATATTTTATATACTAGTAAACGTGTAAGCCTCGCCGGGCCACTAGGAAAGTGGTCAACAATTACCACTATGCAATATCCCTCACCTAGCAGTCTAGCCATATTATGAATGTTGAAAGGAAAGAAGGTTTCGTGATCTTCAAGATCAAATAGGATATATTATTTCTGAGAACTTATCTTTCCTTCTAGTCATCTTCCCTTCGCCTTTCGTTTATTCCCTCTTCCATAATTACTCTAAATGCCATTGTTTTTCTTGGAAGCTGTTTGTCTATTGTGATGTCACGTTTTTCAGGCAGCCAAAGTTCCCCGGAAAATCAATATGGCAGATTGATTGAGCTGCAAACTCCTTTGGTATCTTAATGACCAGTTGCTCGACGATCTAAGGATCAACAGGCCTGAAGCGGCCACATTCAATAGTAGCATGAACCCACGCCTTCAATTAAGAAAATGCGATCTCACCTGTACCAATTCTGATAACAAAATGAATAGTGAGGTTGGAAGTTTTTTGTCCTTTTTACAGTCCTGATGGCAGCAGTGAAGGTCTAATACCATACCAGCTATTTTCAATGAATCAATGGTCTGTGCACCATCCTTGACACCTATCAATGAGGGCAAATAGAGGCTATTATTATTACTTGCTTTTGCTATTCGACTGACAGCATCCCTAGCTTCAAGGTGTCTAAGGTGGCCGGCCTGGGCTTTCTTTGCGGCCGCCCGGGCCGGACTGTGGGCTTTAGTCCGGCTTTCAGTGCCTATCTGGCCGGACTGCAGATATCTGCGGGCTTTCGAGTGATAAGATGTGATTAAGATAAGATAAGCAGGTGAGACGCCAAGAGTTACAGATCACAGATGCGCAACCGAGGAGGAATCTTCGGCCATGACAACAGCGACCACCTATCCGACTATTATGGAAACCAAAGAATAAATTAAAAATGTAAATACATAGGAGAATACCAGGTAGAAATTAATATCCGATCTAGAGAAATTTCTTTATGTGGTGTTAAAAGGGCGAGGTGATAAGGAGGGTTCCGTTGCGGTACCAGAGCCATAAATTGAGTGATAAGAGAAAACTAGAAACTCCCTCCTCTTTGTCTATCCGGATACCGGTATCTAAAACCTATCAAAAATTATTATTTTTAAATGGTGTGGCCCAAGCCTGAAAAACAAACGGATATCTGCAGGCATCTTCAGATATCTGTAGATGTGAGCCATCCCTTAACAAAATAGTGGCCTGTCATAAGGAATATACTGAAAGCCTGCCGGCGCCGCCAGGCCCCATGAAGCTGGCAGGCTTCTCCAAACCCTGGCCTGAAAAGCCCAGGTCGGTTTCACTTTGGCCTGGCCTGGCCGGACTGAAAGCCTGCCGGCTATCTGCAGGCCGGCCTGGCCGCTTGCGAACACTGGTTTTAAGAGGGGTATACAATTTGGTGGGGCTGTGTTATCTATGGAATTGGGGATTCAAGCTTTAAGATTGGCTATAAGTTTGATGCCAAGTTATAGGATATGTTAGGTTCCTGGGAGTGGGTCACCTGGTGGTGTGTTCAACTCTGGTGCTGGTTTCTCAAGAGTCGGGTGTAATTCCTTGAATGAGGTAATTGCAAGCCATATTTGCGAAGTGCCTCTACGTCTGTAACACGTAACCTCTCTCGATCCTGCATTTCTCACAGCCAATGACACCTTTTCCCGATGCAATACCGATATTCCCCGCTGCCATCACATACGAGAGATCTTACCGTTAGTTGTCAGTGATCGATGTCGGTAATTTCCCTTCGGTAGAGGATGTGCTCGAGTGCTTACTTGTACTACTATAACCCATTCAACGTTTGATGATGTACCCCACTTTCGCATCGCAAAAAGTATTTGCAAATCTTGGCATTCCCTAGGCTAACCTGTGCCAAGATTTCTGGGCTTTTTTGAAACGAGCCAGCAATACTTGTATCGTTGTCTCAAGCTCAGACCAAGAAATATAGTCCATCGATTGGCGGGATAAACACTCCTTCCAGCAGGGCTCTTACATGAAATACCTTGCTGGCTCAGTGGTCGAAATATGGGGACTAGGTGACCCTTGTGCGATGAGCCTGAGCCCAGGTGCCTATTTCCTCAAGTAGCGAGTTATTGTTGAACTATCCGTCAAGTGGGCTGGAAGATTGAGGCTCTTAGCCTTACTCAATAAGGGCATAGGGGAAAATTGGTCCTATTTAAGAGCTGCAGAATCCGACTCTCGACCGTATTGTGCACCTGGGTGTGACGTTTGATATCTGCGGGGTGATTTAGCTGAGAGCCAAGAGAGAAAAAGGAAAGAAAGGCGTAGGGAAGCGGAGAAAAGTGATTTTTTGCCCCATTTGATATGGAAAAGCGACCGCAAATTCCGAATGCTGCATAGACTCAGGTGCGAAAATGTCTAAGTTGGTCTGTGGCTACAGGCATTTACCACCAACCCCCATTGTTGGGGATCATCACTACTCACTCGTGGAAGTCGAAAGATGGATTCAAACTCTTACTCATTTTGGAAAGCTTATTTGCTACTTTGTTTGCTGTCGATCCCTACCCTTCCCTGTGTTTATTACTAGTTCGGGTTTGCTGGTACTATGAGACCTGGGAAAGAGGCTATCGGGGTTAATTAAGTGTTTTATTTCATTTCATAGGAGTGGTTGACGTTCTATGGGGTTAGCTAGCTAGGAGTGAGATTGGTTGTGTTTGTTGCCATTCTAGAGATTACCTTATAGGGGGGGAGCTTATGGGCATCGTGGGGTTTGAAGTGGAAGCAAGGACGGCGAGGACAACTACATCAAGAAAGAGAACTCGGGAATGTGAACATACCTTATCACTTTGTTATTATTTTACCCGCCCCTGCGTTTTTTTGCCTTTCGTGTATTTTTTCCTTTCCGCTTCCTTGACGATTCTTTTAACTCTCTTTGCAGTGTGAGCGGCGATTGCCCACTTTTGATTCTCTGATTTTATTTCCTACCCGCACTCGTTTCCCTGATTTTCCTCTCTTCACTTTCGGGCAGTGATTATCCCCGGCCCTCAAGACTACCCTCCCGGCTAGTAGTTGTCGTCCCAGTACTGAGATTGGGCGGATAAACCATTGTATATCCCAGGGATGGCTCTGGGTTATTTGCATTGGAGTGAGCGGTTCGGGTAGTGTTTTCGAGCGATTGCGTGCTCGGGGATCAGGAAGAAGCGGCTTCTAAAATGTGTTTTGTGTTTGCTTATTATCTGTCTTTATAAACCACCTCCTCCCTCCGCAGTTAGAAGGAAGTGAGAAACAATTGAACCTTCAGCTTATACCTTTTTTGGTCATACCCATTAGGGTGAAAGTAACAGAAGCCTCCCGCCACGCCACCGGCCACCCTGTAAACTTATTCTGTTTTCACAGAAAAAGCCTTGTATGAAGAATTACTGCCACAGATCTGGGGTCAGCCCTGCCGTTGCGGCCACCGGCCTGGCTGCAGCTTGAAGCTGTCTGAGAATTTCATTTTTCAACCCAGGCCTATAGGGCTAGGGCTATGGGAACCACGGAGAGGGAAGTGGTTAAGACACAATCCTTTCCAGTTATAGTGTTTTAGACACACTTCACAACGGAAAAAGGGGCACCTGATGTTAGTAAGTAACGTTATCAACTAGGACGCAGAAACTATCGGGTCAGGAAACATGCTGTCACCGGATATCACTCGTGTGGTTATCCCCTGTCCCTGACCATCACTTTGATACGTACATCACACCTGCGCCTCCCAAACCCTTCCCGGCGCACAGCAAAAAAAGAAAAAAGCCTATTTTTCTGTGCTGATTTTTTTATACAGGTGGTTTTAACGTCGCCTTTGGGGGCAGGGGATATTGGTATTATTAAGTAGTCACCGATATCCACAAACTGGTTTCCTGAGGATACGTTTGCTGCTTATACTCGTCATGGAGACCCCCCCACTTGTACGGGAATAACTAATTCCTGTAACATTGTATCTATCACCATCCACTTGTCTGGTTGTCTCTCCGCAGTCTATCCTGGCAATACAAAAATCCTTCAAGCTCCTTTCTACGATAGCAAGTGGCCTAATATATATTTTCACATGCTGCACTGGCCCTAATTTCTCTAAATGTGGGGTGTGTAAGAAATAATTTGGTATGTATGTTTTCTTCTTCCTTCCCTGGAGGTCTATGCTCTTCCTTGTGCTACCCCCCATTGGCTGGGGGCATTGCTGGTACTTGGGTGCCGTTGAAGTTGGATTACAAGCTAGCAAGTAGTATAGGCTAAACTCCAGTATCTAGATATATTGGTCTATCTTTTAGAGTATAAGTTGGTATGTATAAATCAATAGACGCAAACCTTCTGTGATTATAGTCGTGCAAGGGCTTGTTTCCGGTTAAGTTACAACATCTCTTCTTTCAAACCAAGGCACAATTGTCTTTTTTCACTTATATCTCAACAACATCACATAGATCTTGTTCGATGAACAGTGGTTTTTATCCCTTGCTAGTGCCATATTCCCGACAAAATCCCTCAGATTATCTGTTTTTCCCCTTAATTGAGAAGAATACAGATGCTAATGGTCCCAGAGTGTTAGGACTTTGGGTACGGCGGTGCGGCATCTGACATTATGTGGTCAATCGCTTAACAGATATGGACAAGAACTGGGCAAGTAAACTACGGAACGGAAAGCTGCACTCCAGTAGGCAGCCGCCTTTTTGGGATTGGGTGAGATCTCCCTTACTGTACCCTACAGCAGCAAGTTTGTGTCATTGCATATTCCTTGCTTTTCTGTGGTGGTCCCCTGGCATGATTGCCCAGGCTTTGGATTTCGGACTTCTAACCTTCCTTCATGCATAGGGCACCATCACTCTGTTGACCGGATGCAGGGAAATCAGAAGCTGCTGTAGCGCTAGGCGATAAAGCAGAATTACCAGTATAAGTATTACTTCCAATGACTTAAGCAATATTTTGTTGCAAGCTGTAGGCAAAATAATACCTCCCCTAGCGGAAGCTATATGTTCGTTCACGTAGGGAATAGGGTCATCACTTCCGTGGTGGGAAGCAATGGTTCTATACAAGTACCTATTAATGACAACAGAACAGGGGGGACTTTTCAGATAACTCTTCTCGGATATGCTTCTGGGGGCATTGTAAGCTTTAAATAGCAGATAAAACTGTGGCTTTCCGTTATGATTCCATATCGGTGCTCGGACTCTAAAGCTACCTCTTAAGGCGATAGTAGATTAATAACGCTTTTAGCGTAACGGTACTGTAAGAGAAAGTATCATCAATCTATGGGCTCCCTCTTAGCATCATATCTCCTGGAAAGGGCGGCAATCGCCCAGTACAGCCATAGTTCTTGGACAAAAGCTATTGTTGGTGGGTCCAAGTGCCGCTGAAAACACACCAAAACGACCGAAATTCGGAGTCTCTGAAATTCCAATTGGACTTCCACTTCTTAATTAATTAAAATTAAAGGTGTGTCAATAGATAGCTAAAGATCTGGCCGATCCGGGGTTTGCGTCTTGATAAAAAAATCCTTTGTTTTGAGGGCAGCACTCGTCAATTGGCGCACCTCGCGCTAACACTGGAGTTAAGTGCCGAGAATTTGTATGGACGCCGATAGAAAGATACATGTTTTGGAAATATCTAATTTCGTATCGTCATAGTTTATTCAATATTGCGCTATCCGCTTCAATATTGAAATATCACGATTGAAATACCTGGAACTAGTATTTTACCAAGAATTGATTTACTTGCAGGGCAGGTGGTCGAGTTCTGGCACTCTAAAAAACGTCAATTTTAGCGCAAGAGTGGCCACCAAGGGTGGCTTTTGTCAGGGCATTGCCCTCGCACATACTGTAACCACTCGAAATACAAGAGAAATGCGCTAGGACGTTGAAGCTGCCTCTCATGGAAAGGTATGATACTATCGGTATGTATGTATTTTCTTTTTTTTTGTCTCAACTAAGGGGCTGAGTTTGCGGTGGTTTCTATGCTCCTACTCGAGTACCGTACTCCAGAGGGAGAATTCTAGCAACCCAGCATTTCTCTTTCTTGAGCACCGTACTTGAAGTACTATTCTCCCTCGGCGCAAATACAGTGGTAACCTCCTTCTACCGGCATGAAGCCAACATCCTAGCCAAGCCCAACCCCACCGCAAGACTCCACCGCAAGAAAGGCTTCATCCCCTCTCCCCTCTGCCCCACATAAACCCCCTCTACCTCCTCTCCCTCCCGCCCAAACGAAGCCAGAAAAAGAAAAATGCCTCCCCGAATGGACCTCACAACCTTTCATGCTCACCTCCTTTCTAGCTGGCGCATAATGGCCCTCTGCGGCGCTGGCCTCTCGGCCGCCAGCGGGCTGCCAACCTTTCGTGGGGCAGGAGGCATGTGGCGGAACTACGAAGCAACCACGCTCGCGACGCCCGAGGCATTCGAGGCGGACCCGGGGCTCGTCTGGCAATTTTACAGCATGAGACGCCACATGGCCCTCGCAGCCAAGCCCAACGTTGCTCACTTTGCGCTCGCGGAGCTAGCGAGGAGAAAGGGTGGTGATGGGGGGTTTCGGACTCTGACGCAGAATGTTGACGGTGAGTTGCATTTATCGTATCGCGGATGGGAGTTAATGGGGAGATATCATAGGCTTATCTGCGCGCGCGAATCATCCGCCGGAAACTATCGACTATTTACATGGGCATCTGTTCGACGTTAAGTGCTCCGACCAGAGCTGCGATTACAAAGTGCAGGATTTCCGCGATCCGATTATTCCGGAGCTTGCGGTGCCGCTGGCAATGCAGAGTCTTGCGCGACGTGCCCCTGGTCCGGAGCCGGATGCCCCGGAGAGAGAGGATGAACAGTTGGTCTACGATGAGAGCGCGCCTCTAGAACCAATACCTAAAGAGAGAATTCCCAAGTGTCCTAAATGTTCGCTTCCCCTCCTCCCCTTCATCTTACATTGTGGATAACGCTTAATACCGGTATGAATTATCTATCATACAGGCAACAACCTCCTCCGCCCTGGCGTCGTCTGGTTTGGAGAAATGCTTGATGAAGACATGCTTGTTAGCATCGATCGGTGGATGGATAGTGGGGTTGATTTGTGTATCGTTATTGGGACGAGCGGGAATGTTATTCCCGCTGCTGGGTAGTTTATCCCGTCCACATTTTTACCCCGATCGAGGACACTGATGGCGGCTAGCTACGCCCACCAGATCCGCCAAAGCGGTGGAAAGGTGGCAATAGTAGACTTGGACGTCAATGCGGGAGGCTGGCGGGGTGGCAAAAAATCGTTTGATTGGGTATTCGAGGGTGATGCTTCGAAGGTAAATTCTCCCGGCAGTCGGAGGAAAAAGGGCAAGCGGGATGAGCGAGTTTATGTGGCGACGATGTTAACTATTTACTCAACACTATTCCCAGATCGTGCCAGAATTACTAAGGCCATTGATTGGAGAGATTACGATCCCGGACGATGACGACGCTGCAGCTGCAGTTGCCTAAATTCTCATCACTCGTATAGTACGGTAGTCCTAACCCAACCCTCGTATCATCCTACACCCGCTCGGCCATAAATCCCCACAACCCGATGAAAGCGGACAACTTCCCTCTCTCCTCTCGGGGTGCAGGAAGCGCGATATTCCGACTGGGGGATGTGGGTTGCTTTCGGCCAGTCGGGAACGGGATTGCTTAATTAGCTGTTTTCGTTCGTTCGCTCATTCGCTTTATGCAAGTACTGTAGGATAATAGCGGGGTTGAGCGGGGGCTTTTCCTCTTTTGAAATGAATAATGTAGTTGGAATACCGGTACGAGTGGGCACCGCATATAGGTACCATATTGTCTTTGTTTGATTGACTGTGCGCGGTGATTTGTACCGTACAGCAGTACGCTTGGGGGTTGGTCGGTATTTACCCCGGCCAACGTGCGGCAAAAACTAGAATATCGTGCCGGTAGTTGGACTTCACGCTGAGACGTCAAGGATTCTATCCTTTCAATCGAGGGGGGAAAACCCGGTGAGAGAAGTGCTCTTTCAACCCGACTTTATCAAAGGATGCAATTCTAACATCCTCGCGTCCAATTATTCCCAGTTTTACGGGTACACCAGTGCTCGGATATCATGCAAGCACAAGCAAGAGAAGGATTACTTTGCAGGTCAACTATCGTTGTCCTGCACGAAAACACCCCCGGGCACCCGCAGCCCCATCCAAACAATCCTAACCCTAGGATTTCATTTTCTTCCCTGAGTTTCTTTGAGGATACTGCGGGTGCTAGCATGATACCATAATGTTATAAAGTTCTCGATAAGCCCGGATCTTAAGGAGTAAGCAGCAAGAAGTGCTTTTGTAATCGAAGCCACATGCGGCAAGTGAAATTATAACATGGACCATGGGGACTGCATATGTGACAGACTACCCTGCTATTGCACAGTAGAAGAGCCACCATAGGCCAGGACGGAGTTTAACACCATCGAAGGAAAAGAGGGAGAAGAAGAAGACGCGATTCGCGTGGCATTGGTTAGTACTCGAGTACCGTCTTTGCCACAGCCAGCCTGACCACAATCATGATCTCTTGAGGCTGCAAGTGATATGATGGGCATGGCGTTATCCTTCCTGTTTCTTGGTAATAGGGTTAGGGGAGCCTTACTGGTACAGTATTATAAATATACTTTCTACCGTATCCCGTCTTCAGACTTACTGAAGGTCGGTGGCACAGCATTATCGTCGGAATCTAACTCTTGGGGGAAGCTTTCTTGCAGATCTCGCTTGTCTGTGGAGGCCACACCTATTACCGGTAGGTATTTGTCGAAAGTTACGGGAGTGAATTTTGATGAAGGCTAACCCGGCCAAAATCCCTGTCTTGTGCCAAAATATGATATCTCCCCTGGAACTTGTATGGTAATTATGTATGATATCCAGTTCTTTCCTATCGTCTGTAGCGGAATACCATCGGGGTCTCTTATCAACACAGTAATAAATCCATGACCGGCAATGGTGCTTTTAGAATTTTCTTTAAAGACTTAGTCAAAAAAACAATTATATGCTCCGGCGGAGAGCCCGCGTCCCTTGGGGTTTGTTGGCAAATCCCTCTTTTGAGATGCCCAAGTAGGAATCCCGCAAAGGTGGTCGAGGTCACGCTTACTATCATAGCATCTTTGTTTAGAGATTCAAGAAATAATTTTTCTTTCACACTATCATACCTAATAAATATCTAAGGCTCTCTTGAAAAAATAACAATAAATATGCCTGAATCCGATTCACTTTTAAAGAAATATTTGGAATTTCCGGGAATTTTATAGCTATGTTAGCTCGCATAGAAGTTAAGGCATCATTCCCTAGTAGACTTCTGAAAAAAAAATCTACATGTTGTTGGCATGGGGAAACCTTGATGGCACAAAGTTTTCGTGTTCTGCAAGCATCCCCGGATTGGCCGATAGTAAGGTTTTCTTCTTTTCTTTTTTTTCGCCCAAACGGCACCAAGCAACCAGCATCAAAACCATGACGCTGTGCAACCACAAAACGTGGGGTTAACTCAACGACGAATCCTACCTCACTTGTTCCAGGGTGGCCAACCTCTTTTTTTTCTTTTCTTTTGAATGACTTATTATTCAGCCCGTTACTTTCTTTGATAATATTTGAGTACAACGGTGTGTGTGCGTGTGTTATCCTATCATGACGCTTACACTTAATTTTGCAGTGAATGAATCTGAGACAAAAGGTCGTTTTGAATGGGGTGCTCGAGTACCGGTACTGTGGCCGCAGAGTGTTGTGATCAGCGAACGGTGGAGGTGAGGGGGCTTCGGAATTCGGAGAAATTGTGTTCCGTCAATCGGATGTGGGTGGAGGGGGAGGGATGGAAGTGCGAATTGTCGGCAGTGGGTTGGATATAATTTAGCGGTACCAGTTTCCCTCTCTCCTTCTTACTCTTCCATCTCGGTTTAAGTTGTTGGAGAGAGAACTGGGTGCGGAAAGAAAGAAAGAAAGAAAGAAAGAGATACCATACCATAGATCCTGTCAATTGACTAGTTAGCTATGGCGGACAAACCGGTTGTCGGACACTCCTCACCATCGCGAACAGCTCAAGAAGCAACACCGCCATCGCAGCCCCTCTCCGCCCGCCGTGAATCCTCTGAAAAGGCTACCACCGACTGGAACATCTCCCAAATTCCTCCCCACCCGACGAACAACGACTTTTCGCCCTCCTCAGACCAAAAACTAGGACGAACCCCCACCACCTCAAGCATCAGTTCTAATCCCCTGGTGACCACAGAAACCATCCGGCCGGCACCCCCCAACCGACAAAACACCAACCTAACACGCATAACCTCACAACTCAACGAGGATGAAATAATCCGCATCCTCTCCCGGCGCAAAACCAATTTCTCGTCCGTGATCGAAGATCATGGCCCCGAGGCTAACGCTGAGATCGAAGCTCTGCTATCCTCCATCTTCGGCAAATCTAGGCAGGGGAGCAATGAGGAGGCGCGTCATTTGGGGGTTGTGTTTAAGGATGTTGTTGTCAAGGGACAGGGTCTTGGAGCTGCTCTTCAGCCTACGAATGGGGATTTGCTTCTTGGGCCGCTGAGGGCAGTCAGGGGGCTTTTCCCCGGGGGGGAGAAGCTGAAGAACAATGGGGATGCAGTTAGGACGTTGATTCATGGGTTCTCGGGGTGCATCAGGCCTGGCGAGATGTGTTTGGTTTTGGGAAGGCCTGGGAGTGGTGAGTTGTACTTCATGATACGGCTTCTTGTTGGGTAGGTGGCTAATTGGTGCGGCAGGTTGCTCGACCTTTTTGAAAGTTATTGGGAATCAGAGGAGCGGGTATGTAGAGGTTAATGGGGACGTCACGTACGGCGGGACGGACTACAAGACTATGAAGAAGAATTATCGTGGAGAGGTTTTATACAATCCCGAGGATGGTGAGTCCCTTCCCCTCCCGCCTTGGACATATTCTGCATGCCACTAACTCATGTTGCCCAGATCTTCACTACCCAACTCTAACAGTCAAAGACACCCTAAAATTTGCCCTCGAAACCCGCACCCCAGACAAGAACTCCCGGCGCGAAGGAGAGTCTCGAAAGGACTATGTAAAAGAATTCCTCCGTGTGGTCAGCAAGCTATTTTGGATCGAGCATACATTAGATACCAAAGTCGGCGGTGAGATCGTCCGTGGTGTCTCCGGCGGCGAGAAGAAACGTGTCTCAATCGCCGAAGCAATGATCACAAAAGCCTCTGTCCAATGCTGGGATAATTCTACAAAGGGCCTTGACGCGAGCACCGCAATCGAGTATGTTGGGTCTCTCCGCACGCTTAGCAACATGGCGAACATTTCCACCCTCGTAGCGCTGTATCAGGCCGGCGAGAGCCTTTACGAACTTTTTGACAAAGTGCTGTTGATCGACGAAGGGCGGTGCGCATATTTCGGCCCTACAGAGAACGCAAAGACATACTTTGAAGGGCTGGGCTTCGTGTGTCCGTCCCGCTGGACCACGGCGGACTTCTTGACTAGCGTTACAGACAGACACGAACGACAGATAAAGCAA
>Ga0307507_10009274_pt1 | contig 13177 bp, 3 predicted proteins | sample 7_EM_MG_FD_207223 | JGI IMG/M metagenome (GOLD analysis project Ga0307507, IMG submission 207223) | Populus trichocarpa ectomycorrhiza microbial communities from riparian zone in the Pacific Northwest, United States - 7_EM | ecosystem: Host-associated > Plants > Roots > Unclassified | place...
AAGTAGGTCAACTGCGTGTTATTTAACTTTTAAATATATTAAGTTGGTCAATTGCGTGTTAAGTTAGTTAAATTGCATATCAAGTTAGTCAATTGCGTGTTAAGTTAGTTAAATTGCGTGTTAAGTTAGTTAATTGCGTGTTAAGTTAGTTAAATTGCGTGTCAAGTTGGTCAATTGCGTGTCAAGTTGGTTAATTGCGTGTCGAGTTAGTTAAATTGCATGTCAATTACGCGAAACGCGAAAACTAAAGTCTACTTAAATCTCATCCTGCGAATATTTTCCCGATGTAGTTTACCTTAAATAGTAATATCCCCATTCCTTTTTGTGGTGTTGCATTGTATATAAACTGCGTAACTGGTAGTAACAATACCTAATTATTCTGTGTATAATTAATATAATGCCTTAGATACTGTTCTAGTGTCTAGTTTAGTCTTTCTGTTTATCTATCCGTCTGCGGATAATATACTATAGAGGTTACTGCGCGAACTCCCTATTCTGCTAGAAATACTTTCTAAAATACTACTATAAATCTTGGATCTCTATCCAATATGATTTTGTCTAGTGCTCTATATTTTGCGAATACTTCCTTTATATAGATTCTAGCGACTTCTTTTACTAATATCTTTTCAGTGTATGCTATAAAGTATCCCTACTTTGTAAGCTTGTCCACTATTACTAAGATTACATCATGATCTTGTCCTGTAATAGGATCTCTTAACTTTAGTAACTTAATAATAAAGTCCTATAATATAACCTCCTATGGTCTTCCTGGTGTCTTAATAGGTTATAGCCCTCTATATAGCTTATGCCTTATTAGTTTATTCCTTTAGCAATTTAAACACTCCTTTATAATTTATCTTGCTAATCCCTAGATTCCTTAAATAATGTACTCCTCTTAAAGTCTTAACACTAAGCCTATAGCTTTGTTATGTTCTTATATTATTCCCTTATAGAATTCCTTAATAAATTCTTCTGTAATAGACTTAGGTATATACGTTGCTTCTCTATTTTTGTATTGCTTTAAGTCTAGATCCTCCTCCTAGGCTTCTTAGATCTTCTGTGTTTAATTACTCTCTAGTAATTTGTGGATATAACTTTCTTTAGTTACTATAATTTTTGGGTAATTATACCTAATTAATCCATCTTAATCTTTTTGCAATAAAGCTCCTAATAGCTTTTTATTACTTTATAGTTTAGCTTTTCTACTTAGAGTATCTGCTCGTGCATTGTCTATACCCTTAGTATACTGAATTTCAAAATGGTATTTTATAAGCATTTCCGCCCATCTAACCTATCTTTGGTTGAGTTCCTTCGTTATTAGGAATCCTGTAAGGTTCTTATAGTCTGTTTTAACCACAAATAGTTTCTCTATGCCTTATAAGAATGCTCTCTATTTCTTAAGTGCTGTAACTATACCTAACAACTCCTTATTATAGATGTCGTAGTTTAACTCTAGTGGTGTTATCTTCCAACTATAGTACGCTACTGGATGCTATGCGTTCTAGTGCTTCTATAGTAAGTATGCTCCTAGTATAAAGTCTAATACGTCTATCTTAATAACCGTTTCTAACTTTGGTTAATAGATTTTAAGGACTGGCTCTTAGGTAAATAACTCTTTAAGTTTCTAAAATAGCTTCTTTTGCTTACTACCCCAAATCCATAGTTCTTCTTTCTTTATTAGCCTTGTGAATGGCTTAATACTTTTTAACTACTGTGCCATAAACCTCCTATAGTAGTTGTAAAACCCTAGAAACAACCTTAACTGCGTAATATTCTCTAGTTCTTGCCAACTTACTATAGCTTTAACTTTCTTTAGGTCCATGCTAATCTTTTCTAGTTTAATAATAAATCCTATAAAATCGGTTTTCCTTATAAAGAACTTGTATTTTTTAATTGCTACTAGTATCTGTTCTTTCTATAGTCTCCTTAAGACCCATTTAATATATTCTCCGTGTTCTTCCTTATTCTCTAAGTAAATGATAATATTGTTAAGATATGCTATAACAAACTTATCTAGGTGTTCTCCTAACACGCTATTAATTTGCTTCTGGAACGTTACTAGTGCGTTTATAAGCCTGAATTGCATAACTAATGGTTTATATAGTCCTTTCTTTGACCTAAAGGCTGCCTTCTATTTATCACCTTCCTTAATCCTAATTTAATGGTACGCCTATCTTAGATCTACTTTCGTAAAGATCTTTACATTGCCTATCCTATCTTAGATTTCGCTAATTAAGGGTAAAGGATACCTATCCTTTCTAGTAATACTATTTAACTGTCTATAGTCTATGCACATCCTAAGTTTTCCGTTTTTCTTTAGGATGAACAGTACTGGATATTCTGCTGATAACTATAACAGTTTAATATATCCCTTTTATAAGTTCTCTTAGATAAACTCTTTAAGCGCTACTAACTCTGTTTTAGTAAGCTTATAGATTAGAAAGAACTTTAGATTTATTTCCTCTTCTAATTCTATCTTATAATCCTATACTGTATGCTCTAACAGCTTTTTACTTTCTAGTAACTACAACTTTTTTCTATACCTATAGTATCTCTTTGGTATATAACTTAAGCCTCGCTCAGTCTCTTTATATATCGCTCTGACTTAGTACTATACCAACTTGGTTTGCTGTCGCACTTTACACTATTAAGTATTCTTAATATCGACCTAACCTATAACCCAATCGACCTTTGGATTGTACTCCTATAACCAAGGTATTCCTAGTATCGCCTTATCCTGTCCCAACGGTAGGATATTAAAAGATATTCTTACTGGTCTTCCTTTAATAGTTAGCTAAATAGGTCCTATCTTAAGATTAATAATGCCCCCTCTATAGGCTATCTAATCTCCTAAAATTATTATAAGTAGATATAGGTGTTCCTTCTGTCTGTATAGTAACCCTATCCTTTCCACTGCTTTTGGTGATATATAGTTCCTTATTACTCCACTATCTATTAACGCTTTAAACTGCTGATCTTGCTATTTAACTTATAAATTTAGGTATTGTCCTTAAATTCCTTTAAGGGTCTAAGGCTCTAATACTGGTTTCCTTTAGTCCTGTACACCTCCCCTTTTCCTAACTATTAGCTGCTAGATCCTACTTATACTTAGTCCACTCTTAGCTAATACTGAGTTTGTTTCTTTTCCTCTATATGCTATAAACAAGTGTTCTCTGGGTACTTCTACCACTATTATCCATCTAGGTATTCTTCTGTAAGGAATCTTTCTAGTTAAAGTGTTAAGTCTCCTTAACCTTATACTTCTACTAGGTGCTATCTATGCATATACTTAGCATTTCTAAACCGCCTTTCCTTGGGTGCCTAATATATCCTTATTAGGTATTTCCAGTTCTTATCTTTTGGTGCTCTATATATGTTATAGGTGTCATCCATACAAGCTATCCATAATAGTGTGTAATACGCTAGATGACTTAGGTTAACTCTTAGTTTGTCTTTATTTTTAAGTTTAAACCTATACCTGGTCAACCTAACTACTAGTATCTTTATTACGGGTACTAAGATTTATTATTTACTTCTCTAGTCCCTAGATCCTTTTTCTAGGTTCCTTAACATTATAATTAATACTCCTTTAATATAACTTATGCGTTTCTCCGTAATAGGTTGGGTTTGGACAACTTTTTTGTCTAGCTATATATAAAAATCTTCCTATTTATTGTTATTGTTAGACAATCTATATTCTCTAAAGGCGTGGGTCACGTGCACGAGTCACGTGTACGAAGACATGTCACTAAAGACACGTCAGATTAAGGTCAAAAAGACATAATATAAGATCATCAATCAATCAACCCATTTTCATCAATGAACTCATCTATGTGAATTTCGTGACAGTTATAAGCCTGGTCCGCCGACTTAAGAAGCTAGTTAACTATTACTTAATTATTTAAAGAAATTCTATCTTATCGTTAGACTCTAACACCTTATTGTTAAAGACACAGACTCTAATAGAAATCCTACCTTAAGTGTTATAGGACGATTCTAACACGAACTTTCCACGAGATTCTACGAGATTCTACAAGATTCTATATTAATTGTTATAGGACGACCCTGATAACAAGGACGATCCTGACAATAAGGACGATCCTAACAATAAAATACTATTATAATTCCTCCTTTGCCTATTAGTAAAATGACTCCACCAATATCGAGTTTATTGACCACGATCATTCTTAATAAACCAGAAGACTGGGAGCAATAGATCTGGCAACTATAAGCCCTTATAGACAAACGAATTTGGGCCTATGTTGACCCAAATAATGCAGCACCTTAATGAGCTCTACTATAAGAACCAGCCTATCCAGAAGTTACTGATTTTAATAAGAATGCAACCTTATATATATAGCTCTTAACAAATTAACAGAAAGCGTACGAGAATAGTAGACGATACTATAACTAGGACATAAAGTACTTTCTAAAACAGGAAGAGTATTTATAATAGATACGCACCTAGATTACGTCCACAGTATTAATTTAGAAGAAGCTACTGCTTAACCCTTCCCTTACAGTTAAGGAATGGCTAATTTAGTTAAAAGAAGACACTAAGCCTTTAAAGAACTTTATAATAAGGAAGGTACAGCTGCAGTATATAGAGTCACTTAAAGGGCTTAAGCAGACAAAGGTCACCCAGTGGCTTAACCAATGGGAGCATGTGATAAAGATAGTAGAGAAGCATAATCTTTTATAGATAATTAATGGGATCTGGCTAATAGACCTTATAAATGCAATACGACCTATAAGCGAAACCTATTTTATTCTGTACATAAAGCAGGCAAATAATACCAAAAAGGCTCCCTTATTAGAATACCATAAAGTAGTAATAGAGCTATAAGAAGCATTCTAAAACCTTTTCAAAGCCATACCTACGACGGCAAGAGGGAGTGTATTTAACGTAGACTTTATAGGAGAGCCCGAAGAGGGTATCTCTATTACTGCTAAAGTCTAAAAAGGAAAAGGGAACAGCTTATCTCACAGCCAAAAAAGGGCAGGTATAAATTTAACTAAAAAGATGTCTTCCAAAAGGTTAAAGAACCTTAAATGCCTAGCATGCAATATAAGGGGATATACCCTTCCTAACTATTAGTATCTATTTAAGAACAAAAGGCCTAAGGGATTTAAAGCCGTAGGTACACGTATAAAAAGGGTGCTTATAAAGGTAGAGTAAGACAAGGATCTAGCTACCCAAGTAGAATAACTTAAGCTTAAGGAATTAAAGGTCAATAAAGCTTAATAACAATAGAAGATAGTTAAGATTAAGGGAGAAGCTAATGCGATATTCCTAGAATTGTATTATACCGGTTAACTCCATCTATTAAAGCTATTAACTATTCTTGACTTAGGAACCACTCTCTATATCTTTAATAACCTCTCTTGTTTTTATAATTTTAGGAAAGCTCTAAGATACAAATATATTATTGCCGGCAGCTTAGAAGTGCCTATACTAGGTTACGGCGATGTTACTATCTAGGTTATAAAACTAGACAAGAGCAAGGGAATTCTACGTCTTAAGGACGTTGCCTTTTATATAGACTTCAATATAAATCTAGTGTCGTTTCATCTACTTCAAAAACGAGGATTCTACTAGGATAATAAAGGAGACAATAATCTACTAGTTTGGAAGGACGACACAATCCTATATTAAATAGAAGAACGTTATAGATAATAGACTATTAAATACGTCTAACCAGGAAGTCTATTAGCATTTAATATAAGCCGACTGCTACGCCGCCAACGGAAGCATAGAGCATCGTCAAGAGACGCTTGTCTAAATTTAAAAGGTAATGCGTATCTATAGTATCTGTGTCTAGGTTATCTAGGACCTATAAGCCTTTATTATCTAGGTCTTAACGCCCTAGGAGTTAAGCTTTAAGGCCCTAAGACAACGGAATGTTAATACTATAGTCTTGCCAAAATTAAGCATTAGGTCTTAAGAAGGTTCTTAAAATAGAAAATTAATAAACCCTATCTTAACCTCTATATTGACTAAACTAACCTTAAGGAAGCGCATACCGGATTTATACGAGTTATGCTTATCTATAACACCTTCTTAGGAAAATCCTTCCCGTATTTTATAACAACGCATAGCAAGGAGAAGAAGATATTATAAGTGCTTAAAGATTTTATCCAATGGATTCGTCTAAGGTATAACCTTAAAGTTAATACCATTAGATCAGACAACAAGCTAGGGAGAAGAAGAACCCTTAAATAGCTATAGACGCAAGGGATTATATTTAAGCCTTTGGCGCTATATACTTAAGCTTAAAACAGTACCGCCAAACGCTTAGGGGGTGTAATTATTAAGAGAGCACAAGTAATAAGAATTGCTGCCAATCTACCATACAACCTATAGAATAAGATAGTTAACTATATAGTCTACCTTTAAGATTAAACGCCACGGGAAAGTAATGATTGGAAATTGCTATATAAGAGGTTCTATACCTTCCTAGCTAATAGGTTAAGAAAGCTGCAACTAGCGCACCTAAAAGCCTACGGCTATAGGGCGTATGTAATAACGTCAGATGCCTAGCTAAAGAAGAAAAGGCTAAGTAAGCTAAATCTATAAGCCTATATTGGCTACCTTATTGGCTATAACTCTACCAATATCTATAGGATCTGGATCCTATATAAAGGTATTGTTATCTCTACTAGGGACGTTATCTTTAATAAAAAGATATTCTTTAATGGCAAGCAAACGGATATCTTAAAGGACCTATACGCTAAATTAGACACGCTGATTAAGAAGATTTAACTCCCTAATACCCTAACCAAGAATAAGGTCCTTCTGGAAGACAATAAAGAAATATTTAAACCGTTAATTTAAGAGGAAGATGACAATAACGTTAATGAGCCAGTTTAAACCTTTAATAAGTTAGCAGATCTTAAGCTTGCAAGAGCTCTTGAAGATATATACTATATACTACCTCCAATAGAAGAAGACGAAGAATCTCTATATACCTTTTACATTAAGTATCCTATAAAGTTAGGTGTATAAGGTACTAATTAAGACGTTACTTATTAAGTAGGAGATACGTTTAACACTTAGAGGGTGTTTAATAACTTAGTTAAAGACTTATTTAAGGAAGCCAGTGATAATAGGTTTAAAGACTTTATTACTAAAAGGATTATATTAGCCTATTATAGCGCCTTCTTAGTAGGAAGGAAGTTTAACCTTAATAGTTAACTTAACAACAGCAAGCTGAAATTAGGCAGAATATGCGATATTAGATTATATAGGAAGAATCTACCTCTGCCACCTTAGTTAATCCGGGACCTTAATATATATCCTCTTTAAGATTAGTTCTAAGAGGCTTAATAAGCCTATCTCTAATCTTATTATTAAATGAGGTTATTTTAAGAAATAGAAAAAAAGTATATAAAGGGACAGTAGATCCTTAGCTTAATATAGATATTCGTCTATAAGACGGACAAGCACGGATTTCTCTAGAAATGTAAGGCACGTTTAGTAGTATACGGAAATTAATAGGCCCCAGGAGACCTACCTATAAGAGCTACTATATTAGCTAGTACGACCTTCCGAACCCTTATAGCAATTACCGCAAAATTCGACCTGGAAACAACACAGATAGATGCAGTTAATGCGTTTATCCATTATAATTTTAATAAGGTTGTCTATATAAAGCTACCGCCAGGGTTTAACAAAGAAAAGAAAGATAAAGTATTACGCTTAAGAAAAGCCTTATACGGACTACGACAATTACTACTATTATAGTAGAAGAATCTCACAAGCTTATTAAACAAATTGGGCTTTAAAGAGGTACCTTAGGAGCCATATATTATACTAAAAGGTGGAATAGTTATCTTCTTCTATATTAACGATATTGTCTTCTGCTACTAAAAGATAGATAAAAAGAAAGCTTAAGAAGCAATTAAGGAGCTATATAAGGAATACCAAATAAGTATCCTTAGCGAGCTAAAATAGTTCCTAAGAATCTATATACTATATAATTATAGCTAGAGGCTTTTATGGCTATCCTAAAAAGCCTATATTAAGAAGATAGCTAATTAGTATAAAATAGATCTTATAGGGCGTCTTCTAGACACTCCTATAGCAGAATCTAAACTCCTCCCTACTAATTACCAATTAATCCGTCTAACGCTTCTGTCCCCTAATATAGACCTACTAGTCCGTCCTATATCCCTACCAAAAGAAGCAGCTTCTATGATGCTATATTAGAGAAAAATAGGTTTAATACTTTATATAGCCACTACAACGCGTCCGGATATTGCTTTTATAGTATTATAGCTAGTAAGGTTTAATTAGAACCCAAGCTAAGAGCACTATTAAGTGGTAGACAGAGTAATTCAGTACCTATATAGCATAAGGAGCAGAGCAATCTACTATAGAGGAGACAAGGAAGAAATAAACAGTAGAGAGAAAGATAAAGAAATACGCAATAAAGGATAAGACGATAGAAGAGACAGTAGAGATAAAGTGCAATCATTTATCTATGCCAGTAATGCATTATTCGCGGACAACTCCGTTGACAGAAAGAGCTCGTAAGGATATATTATAAAGCTATTTAGGGGGCTGATTGCCTGGAGAGTAAATAAGCAGGGTATAGTAATAACGTTAAGTATAGAAGCCGAGTTATTAGCCCTATTATAGACAGCAAAGGAAGCTATCTTTATTAGTAGGCTGTTTAAAGCAATAACGTTACGCCTAAATAAGCCCTTAATTATTAAATATAATAACATATAGACGCTCTAACTAATTATAGAAGATACGGCAAAGCTAATTACAAAGCTCTAATATGTTAACATCTATTAATACTGGCTATGTTAGGAATACGCAATAAGACAAGTATAATTTTAATAGATAGTAATAAAGGAGATAATTACTAATGGACTTATAAAGGCCCTACCCAAGTAGAGGTTTTAAAGCTTCGTTAATATAATTGGGATGGTAGATATTAAGGAGCAGCTAGATAAGGAGAAGCAACTAAAGGACCTAAGGGACAGTATTAGAGTAAGACGGAAGGATTTAAATAAGATTACGGTTTAATTAACTCATTAATAGACACAAGAAGGTGGCTAGCTTTGACCTTAAAGAGCTTAAAGCTAAGGGGGTGTGTTAAATAATCTATATTCTCTAAAGGCGTAGGTCACGTGCACAAGTCACGTGCATAAAGACACGTCACTAAAGACACGTTAGATTAAGGTCAAAAAGACATAATACAAGATCATTAATCAATCAACCCATTTTCATCAATGAACTCATCTATGTGAATTTTGTGACAGTTATGTCGTTGCCTATACCACTTTCCGTATAACTAGTTTAGTGTGTATAGTCTATCTATTAGAAAGTACCTTATTATTACTATATTATAATATTCTTTGGTATATCTTTCTTTAAACCTGGTTAGAATATCTAGATCCTCTTCTTGTTCTAGTTTATCTAACTATTTTGCCCTAGGTATCCCTGCACTTGGCCTATTAGTAACTCTTTATATAGGTACTCTATCCCTTATATAACCTAGTATAGCTAACCTCTTATCTAGCTTTTACTCTTGCTATGTGATAATTCTTATTTTAAACTTATTTATAGTTTCTTGTTTTCTGCGTCTTATAGCTAGATCTTTATAGTTATCTTGCTTTTTAATCCTAATATTAACTGTTTAATCTTTAGGCTAAACACTACGTTTACCTAGGATTGCTAACGTTCTTATTTATTCCCTAAACTTGTAGTTCTTAAACTTGCGTCCTATACTTATTTGTTTGTCTATAAATTGAGTTACTGCCCTTTCCTATTAGTTTTCGTCCATTGTGGGTTCTTAGGTGTGTCTTATCTTATCTTAAAAATTTTAAGCTTCTTGCATCTCTTCTTAAGAATTTTAAGCCTATGGCCTTTTACCTTTATTAAGTGATAAGCTAGCACTAGCAGTTGTCTACTTGCTTAGTTTCTTTTAAACATTACTCCTATTATCTTATAAAGCAATGGAAATTGTATCTAATGGTATTGTAATACCCGTTACTAAACCTTGTTCTATAATGGTCTTAGTCTCTGCTTCTGTTTTGACCTCTTTAAGGTTTATATGCTCCTAATAAGCTGCCTTTGTTGCCTTATTGTTGGTAAATGCTTTGCCTATGTTAAACTTATTATCTTTAATGTCCGATCTATAAGCTGGTTTATTGGTTCCTCTAAACTTAGATAACAATAGCTCTTATAGCTAATAGCTTACGCCGTACTTAGCGTCCTTATAAATTCGGCATACGTTATTATAATAATACATAAAACTGTTAATTGAACATTCCTTTATTCCTTATAGTGCACTATTGTCTCTCTGTACGTACGTGTCTCCTGCTGGTTAGGTTCCCTTTACTGTATAGTTACTCTAACTACCTCTATAGTCTCTAGCAAAATAACCTTGTTTTCTATAATTTATATAAGCTCTATCTTTAAACTATTTTTCTTGTTATGGAGTCCGCCTAAACATCTTCTACTACTAAGATTTTTAGTTTAGCCTCTGCTTCTAGGTTCTTTAATTACTAAATCCTTAACCTCTAGGTTTCTATAGTTTCTTTCCCTACCTTTAGGTTTCTTTGGTACTACTTAGGTCTATTAGCTCTGCGCCATTCCATAGTTTTTAACTCTATGTCTGTTATTGCGTACTCTACGCCTTATATAACTATGGAATTCTGTCTTACCCTTTCTTAGCTTGTTCCCTTTAATAGATCCTATTATTAATCTTTATTAACTGGTCTATTAACTCTCTTAGAGTATCCATATCTTCTATTAGGATAATTGCATCCTAGACTTTAGCCTTAAGTCCTTACTTATACTATACTATAAGCGCCCTATTATTCCACTCAACCTATATAGCTAGTATTTAAAACTGCGTTATATACTCAATTGCTAAAGTACGTTATACTAAGTTCTGAAGTTTTTATTCCACTATTATGGTTGCTTTAGGGTCTCCAAATATTTACATTAACCGTTCTACGAATCCGTTCCAACTTGCAAACACATACTATATATCTGGGTTAGTAGTCGTCACACCATTTACTTATATCTCTATAAAGTAAGGCTTAAACCACTCTAAAGCTCTTCCTAACAAGAATAGTCCTGCGTACGCTACTTAGTCCGTAGGTATTACTAACTTCGCTCCTTCCTGTATAACCTTAAAATGTATCTGCATAAGAAACCCTTTAAGCTTTAACTTCTCTTCTAAGAACCGTTTAATTAAAGGTAACTTAACCTTTACTACTCCAATTCTATTAATGCGTTCTTTAAGTAGCCTGCTATTATCCTATAAGTAATTAACCATTTCCTATAACTAACCTCGCGTAACCACTTAAGAATCCGTGTCCGCTATACTAGTATCTCCTAACCCTGAGGTCGTGGCTGCCGTCGACGTCGTTGTAACTGGTGCTTTGGATGGCATATTATTCAATCTTGTTTAATACCGTAACCTTAGTAGTAAATATGTAACGGAACCTTGTAGCAGGAACTACAGTGGGTCCTATTATTAGGCTGGGTATATAGGTAAGAACAAATTAACAATATAATAATAACTAGTAGAGTAGTTGCCTAATAGATTAACTCTAATTATATTCTAAGATTCACTATAAAGAGAGAACTATCTGGGTAGGGACTATGGTCCTTTAAATATATAACCATACGCCTAAGAAATCCCTTCGCTCCGTAAGATACGTGTGCTCTGTCTGCTCTATTACAGATTACACAGATTACATAGATCATATAGATCACCTTATATAACCTCAGCTACTATTCCTCGTCACATGGTTCCACCAGATCCATTCTAGACCGTGCCTATATTAACCAACTAGCTTCCTCTAACTCTTCTCCAAGTAGTCGTAACATCGTACTTAAGCTGTCCATAACACTATTAGAATTTAGTTAAGAGAACCTTCCCCTAGCATGTATAAAAAATCACCATAACATTCCTTTCCTTCTTTAACTATGTCACTTTAAAGGTAATTATAGGCAGTAGAAAAGAAAATGTTTTGTATCTCCCCGGCTTTAAAAAAGATTATATTATAAATAGAAGCTTATAAATACGGAATGGTCAAGCTATATAAGCATGCTTATAAGTGATATGTAACGGTAATAAATGCGATTTGGCACTAGATGTTGCCACCACTAGTAGGGAGGCTAGCCGACCCGCACCGGCCACACCCTTATCAAGATGGAGAAAGTGGCATAAAAGTGTAGGGTGGATGTTGTGGAGAGTGGATAAATTTAAGCGGCGATTAAGTGTGGCGGATTCAGCAGGTACTTTACCTCAGCAAGCTTAGACGTATAGAATTAATTAGCGGACATACGTATATCTGCAAGCGGATATCGCTAACCTTTTTTGTCAAAAAGTTGATTCTATCCCTTGCACCAATAGTGTGTTCGGAGTTGTGGCCCGTGCACAGCAATACTAAAATCGACAGGAGTTCATGGCTTCAAGTTGGTGTTCCCAGACTTGCGGAGGATAGGCCGGATAGGCCTCTCAGATAATAGGCCTATCAGCTGATAGTATCCAGAGACTATCCGGATAGTCTCCGGATAGTCTTGGCAAAATCCCCTTAATATACTTATACTTGTAATGCACCTCCCAATATTAAATAAATAATTTTTCTATTAGTATAGATTTATAGAGCTTATAAAGCGCTTTAAAATGGTACCACTTTCATCTAAATATCCTAAGGATAAGTAATATTATATAGATATAAAGCGTACAAGAGCTCTACGGAATAAGGCTTAGGGGGAGCCGCGCACGGAGCTCTACTAAAGCTCTGCACAAAGCTCTGCACGAAGCTCTGCGTACGGAGGCTCTGCACGGGGCTCTGCGTATAGAGGCTCTGCACGAAGCTCTACACGAAGCTCTGCACAAAGCTCTGCACGAAGCTCTGCACGAAGCTCTACACGAAGCTCTGCACGAAGCTCTACACGAAGCTCTGCACGAAGCTCTGCACGAAGCTCTGCACGAAGCTCTGCACGAAGCTCCGCACGAAGCTCTATATACGGAGGCTCTGCGCGACGGCTCTGCGTATAACGGTTCTGCGTACGACGGCTCTACTACGGAGGCTCTATATAAAAGCTTTGTGTAGAGCTTCGTGTAGAGCTTCGTGCAGAGCTTCGTGTAGAGCTTCGTGCAGAGCTTCGTGTAGAGCTTCGTGAAGAGCTTCGTGAAGA
>Ga0307507_10009275_pt1 | contig 13176 bp, 8 predicted proteins | sample 7_EM_MG_FD_207223 | JGI IMG/M metagenome (GOLD analysis project Ga0307507, IMG submission 207223) | Populus trichocarpa ectomycorrhiza microbial communities from riparian zone in the Pacific Northwest, United States - 7_EM | ecosystem: Host-associated > Plants > Roots > Unclassified | place...
CCAGCCGTCCGGAACCGGGAAGGAGACGCCGAGTTGGCGGTCCCGGACGAGGTGATAGCCCTCCGGCACGGGCGATGCGGAGGCTGTGGTGCTGGGACTGCCCGTCGCGTGCCCGGGTGCGGACTTCAACGTCGCGTGCAGCACGAACGCCGTGGCCGCCACGGCAGCGGCCACAGCGACGGCGATCCCGCCGAGCACAAGCCGTTTCCGACTCCGCCGCCGCCCACGGCCGGGCTCCCCCACAGGCTTCGGGTCCGTTCCAACGACGGTCAAGTCGGCGGTGCCCGGGGGCAGTTCGGCCGTCGACTCCCCCCACCACGCGGTCTGCAGGGCCCGCTCCGCCTGTTCCGCCGTCGGCCGCTCGTCAGGCTCCTTGAACAGCAGCGCTTCGATGAGCGGCTCCAGCGGTCCGGCCTGCTTCATGGGTTCCAGCGGGTCCACGGCGATGGCGTATGCGGTCTCCATCGCGGTGACCCGGCGGAACGGTGGCCGCCCCTCGACGGCCTGGTAGAGCGTGGCGCCCAGGGCCCACAGGTCGGAGGCGGTTCCGGGGGTGAGACCGCGGATCCGCTCCGGGGCCATGTAGTGGATGGAGCCGACCATCTCGCCGGTCTTGGTCAGCGTCGACGTCCCGTCGGTCATGGCGATGCCGAAGTCGGTGAGGACGATCCGGTCGCCGGCGCCGAGCAGGACGTTGCCGGGCTTGACGTCGCGGTGCAGCACACCGGCGGCGTGGGCCGCGCGCAGGGCGGCGACCATGTCGAGACCGATCCGCGCCGCCTCCTGGTACGGGAGGGTCCGTCCGTCCTTGAGGAGTTCGGCGAGCGTGGGGCCCGGGACGTACTCCATGACGATGCAGGGGCGCCCCTCGTCGTCCACGACGTCATGGACGACGATCACGTTCGGGTGCGCGATGCGGGCGGCGCTGCGGGCCTCGCGGCGGGTGCGCTCGTAGCGGGTGGCGAGTTCGTCGGCGGAGAGTTCCGGGCGCGCGTGGAGCCGCTTGATCGCGACCTGGCGGCCGAGTACCTCGTCGTCGGCCCGCCAGACGGTGCCCATGCCGCCCCGGCCGATCTGCTCGGTCAGCCGGTAGCGCCCGGCGATGCGACGCCCTTCGTCCGACACGGTGTCCTCCGCCGGTTCTGTCCACGTTCGATTCGCCTGGTCACCATAACCGGCTCTTGTCCCGGATCGTGTGGGGCGGATCACTGCGACGGCCCGGGCGGGAGGGTCACCCACCTCGACTGGAGGGTGGAGAGGGTCTAGTACCCCGGTACTAGTCACCCCGGCCGTTTTCACTTCCCCGGTGCTGTGGGTGCCGGAAAAGGCGCTCTTAGCGTGAAGGCGTGGGTCGCGCAGGCCCTCCTCTTTCTATCGAACCTGGTGGGAGTACTCCCGTGGCCACCTTCCTCTACCGGCTGGGCCGGTTCTCGTTCCGGCGCCGACGGCTCGTTCTGATGCTGTGGATCGCCGCCCTGGCGGTCGTCGGCATCGGTGCCATGAACGTCTCGACGAGCACGTCCGACAGCTTCACCCTCCCCGGCACTCAGTCGCAGAAGGCGATCGACCTGCTGGGGAAGGAGTTCCCGCAGGCGTCGGCCTCCGGCGCCACCGCCCGTGTGGTGTTCGAAGCGCCCAAGGGGCACACACTGGCCTCCGGCACCGACCGGACCGAGGTCCGGTCGCTGATCGCCGACCTCAAGAAGGCGCCCCAGGTCGCGAACGTCTCCGACCCGTACCAGAGCGGCCTGATCAGCAAGTCCGGCACCATCACCTACGCCCAGGTCACCTACAAGGTGACCCAGCCCGACATCACCGACGCCGCGCGCGACGCGCTGCACTCCGTGGCCGACAAGGGCGAGAAGGCCGGCCTCGCGGTCAGCCTGGGCGGCAACGCGGTACAGGAGAAGGCGGGCAGCAGCAGCACCGAGCTGATCGGTCTGCTGATCGCGGCCGTGGCGCTCGTCATCACCTTCGGGTCGATGCTCGCGGCCGGGCTGCCGCTGCTGACGGCGATCTTCGGGGTCGGGACGGCGGTCGCCGCCATCACGGTCGCGAGCGCGTTCTTCGACCTCAGCTCGAGCGCCTCGACGCTGGCGCTGATGCTGGGCCTGGCGGTGGCCATCGACTACGCCCTGTTCATCGTCTCCCGGTACCGCAACGAGATCCGGGACGGCCACGAACCGGAGGAGGCCGCGGGCCGCGCGCTGGGCACCGCCGGTTCCGCGGTGGTGTTCGCCGGTCTCACCGTCGTCATCGCCCTGGCCGGTCTGAGCATCATCGGCATCAGCATGCTGACCACGATGGGCCTGGGCGCCGCCTTCGCGGTCGTCGTCGCCGTACTGATCGCGCTGACCCTGCTGCCCGCGGTGCTGGGCTTCGCCGGGATGCGGATCATGGGCAGCCGGTTCACCAGCCGCCGGATGCGCGCCCTCCAAGAGGGCGGCAAGGGCGAGGCGGCGGGCGTGCGCTGGGCCCGGTTCGTGACCCGCAACCCACTGAAGATGCTGGTCGTCTCCGTCGTCGGGCTCGGCATCCTCGCCATCCCCGCCCTGTCGATGCGCCTGGCCCTGCCGGACGACAGCACGTCCACGCCGGGCACCAGCGAGCGCATCGCCTACGACACGATCTCCAAGGGCTTCGGCGACGGCTACAACGGCCCGCTGACCGTGGTCGTCGACGGCCAGAACAGCAGCGCCGCCAAGACCGCCGCGCAGGACGCGGTCGCTCAGCTCGGCAAGCTGTCCGACGTCGCCGCCGTGCGCCCCGCGGTGTTCAACCAGAGCGGCGACGTCGCGCTGATCTCCGTCGTACCAAAGAGTTCGCCCAGCAGCGCGGCCACCGTCGACCTGGTCTCCGAGATCCGCGACCGGGGCCCCGCCCTCAAGGACGACACCGGCGCCGAACTGCTGGTCACCGGCACCACCGCGCTGAACATCGACGCGTCCAACAAGCTCAGCGGCGCCCTGATCCCCTACCTGGGTGTGGTCGTCGGCCTGGCCCTGGTCCTGCTGCTCCTCGTCTTCCGCTCGATCCTGGTCCCGCTCAAGGCGGCCCTCGGCTTCCTGCTCAGCGTGCTCGCCACGCTCGGTGTGGTGGTCGCGGTGTTCCAGTGGGGCTGGCTGGCGGACCTGTTCGGCGTCGACCAGACCTCGCCGATCGTGAGCCTCCTGCCGATCTTCATGATCGGCGTGGTGTTCGGACTCGCCATGGACTACGAGGTGTTCCTGGTGACCCGGATGCGTGAGGCGTACGTCCACGGGGCCGAGCCCACAGAGGCCGTGATCGCGGGCTTCCGGCACAGCGCCCGGGTGGTCACGGCCGCCGCGGTCATCATGATCTCCGTGTTCGCCGGCTTCCTGCTCGACGATGTCGCGCTGATCAAGTCGATCGGCCTGGGCCTCGCCGCCGCCGTCCTCTTCGACGCCTTCGTGGTCCGGATGACACTCGTGCCCGCGATCATGACCCTGCTCGGCCGCCACGCCTGGACGCTGCCCGGCTGGCTCGACCGGAAGCTGCCCAACGTGGACGTGGAGGGCGAACAGCTGCGCCACCTGCTGGCCGAGACCCCGGACGACGGCTCCACCGGCCCGGACAAGGCGCCCGTGTCGTCCGGCGCCACCGGCAAGAGCTGAGGCAGCGGCCGTACGATCCACACCAGGACGCCTGTTACGGACGTACGGCTGCCGCCCCTGTCGACCACACCGTCCCCGCCCGCCGGTCCCCTTCCCCCCGGGACCGGCGGGCGGCCCGCCTGCACCATGGAGGGTGTTTCCCGTGACCGCACAGCCGACGACGGACCGGCCTCTCAAGCCCGAGAACCTGATCGGGCAGACCCGGCTGGGTGACTCCGAGTACCGGTCGGTCGTCCGGCTGCTGACCTGGCTGGGGCGGGTGCGGGCTGCCGACGTGGCGCATCCGCGGGTCAGGCGGTGGGGGGTGCCCATCCTGTACGCCCTCGGCGGCATTCCGGCGCTGGTGCTCGCGGCCCGCGACTCCGGCCCCGCCTTCGTGCTGATGCTGGCGGTCACGGCGGGGTACACCGTGCCGTTGCTGTGGCGGAGGCAGCGGCCCGTGCTGGTCTTCGCCTTCCTGGTCGCTCTCTCCGAGGCGGCCCTGTTCCTGGGGGTGGACTCGGGTTCGAGCGCGACCCAGCTGGTGGCGCTGCTCAATCTGGGGCGCTTCGGTGCTCCCGGCCAGCTGGCCGTCGGGGTGGTGTACAACCTCCTGCAGACTTTCGTGTCGATCGTCTTCTTCAACGGCCTCAAGGGGTCGAGCCAAGCTGGTACCCCGGTGCTGGCGTTCCTGGCCGTGGTCGCCATCCTGTCGATGGCCGCGCTGGGCCTGGCCGGAAAACTGGTGAACGCCTACATCGAGGCCCTCCAGGAACACGCCGTACGGCTGGAGTTGGAGCGCGACCAGCGCGCCCAGTTGGCCGCGGCGACCGAACGCGCCCGCGTGGCCCGGGAGATGCACGACATCCTCGGCCACACCCTCGCCGTGATCGTCGGCCTCGCGGGCGGCGCCGCCGGGCTCGCCGAGACCAAGCCGAAGCGGGGCGCGGACACGCTGCGGATCATCGCCGAGAGCGGGCGCGGCGCCCTGGCCGAACTGCGCAGGCTGCTCGCCGTCATCCACGACGACGAGCCCGGCGACACCCCGCTCTCACCCCAGCCCGGACTGGCCGACCTGAACGCCCTGATGGAACGGGTGAGGGCCGCGGGCCCCGCCGCCACCCTGCGCCTCAAGGGCGAACTCACCGGTCTCCCCCAGGGACTTCAGCTCGCCGTCTACCGCATCGTGCAGGAGGCCCTCACCAACACGCTCAAGCACGCGGCACCGAACACGACCGTCGAGGTCACGGTCACGGCCGACCCGGAGGCCGTGCACGTCACGGTCGAGGACACCGGCCCGCACCACTCGCCCGGCGCCGACGACCACGGCAAGGGCCTGGTCGGCATGCGCGAACGGGCCGCGCTCTACGGCGGCCAGGTCGCCGCGGGCCCCAACTCCCGTGGCGGCTGGACCGTCCGTGCCCTCCTCCTGCCCGCCTCGACTGCCCCCGACCTCACGGAGAAGCACCCGGCATGACCACCGTCCTCATCGTCGACGACCAGGCCCTGCAACGGCTCGGCTTCAGCATGCTCATCGAGCAGTACCCCGACCTGAGCACCGTCGGGGAGGCCACGCACGGCGTCGAGGCGGTCCGGCTGGTGGCCGAACTGCGCCCCGACGTCGTCCTGATGGACGTCCGCATGCCCGGCATGGACGGCATCGAGGCCACCCGCCGGATCGTGCAGTCGGGTGGCCGCTCCCGCGTCCTGGTGCTGACCACCTTCGACCTCGACGAGTACGCGTACGCCGCGTTGCGCGCCGGGGCCAGCGGCTTCCTCCTCAAGGACGCGCTGCCCGAGGAACTCGTCGCGGGCATCCGCGCGGTGGCCGCCGGGGACGCCGTCATCTCCCCCGGCCTGACCCGCAAGCTCATCGACGCCTTCGCCGACCGGATGCCGGGCCGCACCCCCGAACAGGACCGCCGCCTCGACGCCCTCACCGACCGGGAGCGCGAGGTGCTCACCGTCATGGCGGCCGGCTGGAGCAACACCGAGATCGCCGAACGCCTGTGCCTCGCCGAGTCCACCGTCAAGTCCCACGTCAGCCGCATCCTCGCGAAGGTCGGCGCCCGGGACCGCGTCCAGGCGGTCATCTTCGCTTACGACGCAGGGCTGGTACGGCCGGCTTGAACTGAACAGGGCCGCTACTTCAGGTGACCACCCCAACTGACGTAGGAGGTGTGGTCGTTCGCCGGTTGACCGGTGCCGGAGCGTTGTCCCGCAGTGCGGCAGCGGGTCACGACGGACGCCAGGGCGGCGCGGGAGGACACTCCGGTCTTCCGGTAGATCCTGGCGATGTGTGACTCGACGGTGCGCGGACTGAGGTAGAGCCGGTCGGCGATCGCCCGGCTGCTGAGGCCTTCCGCGACCAGGTCGGCGATCTCTCGTTCGCGGCCGGTCAGCGCGGCGAGTTCGTCGGCCGGTTCCACCGGGGCGTCGAAGACCGCCGGGTGTATTCGTTCGGCCACGCCGACGAGCAGGTGTGCACCGCCTTCCACGGCCAGGTGATGTCCCCGGTGCCATTTCGCCGCCGCGTCGGCGGCGTCTCCGGTGGCTCGCCTGTGCGGGGCCGCGAGGAGCAGGCACTGTGCCTCCCGCAGTGTCGCCCCCGACCGGGCGCTCAGCTCCGCGGCTTCGGCGAACAGCCTGCCGGCCTCGGCCGAGTCCCTGTGATGGGCGGCGACCTGGCCGAGGCTGCTCAGAGCGGCTGCGCGCTGGGCGGGCAGGCCCAGTTGGTCCGCTTCCTTGCAGGCGCGCTCGGCCCAGTCTGCGGCGTCCTCGGGTCTGCCGGTGGCGAGGGCGGCGTTGACGAGCAGCTCCAGATGGCCGGGGCGCACTGTGGCCTGCAGGTGGCGCAGCTCGTCGTCGCCTCCTCTGCCCAGAAGGGTGTCCATCGCCCGGTGCGGATCGCCGGAGTCGAATGCCGCGTGGGCGAGCGCGCAGGCCGCAAGGTCTGCCCACCAGGTGTCGCTGTTGCAGGCCGCGACCGCTTCTTCGGCCACGGACAGCGCGTCCGGACTGCCCGCGGGCCGGGCCTGGAGCAGGACGTGGGCCTTGAAGGCGAGGGTGAAGGCCAGCAGGTCCCCGCAGTCCAGGGATCGTGCGATCTCCGCGGACTCCTCGGCGAGTTCCAGTGCCGTGGTGATCCGGCAGGTGTCGAGGTGGATGTGCGCCCGCACCGTCAGGAAGTGCGGCATGAGATAGAGCTGTCCGGTGCGCCGGATGATCTCCAGGCCTCGGTCCAGGTGCCTTTCGGCCTCCTTGTGGTTCTGCAGGAACATCTCGGTCCAGCCGAGTACGCACAGGTACTCGCACAACTCGGCGAGGCCGGTGTCGGTCATCGCGTCCACCAGTTCGGCCGCGGACCTGGCGAGGGCGCGGGCCGCGGCCGTCTCGCCCTCGTACACCTCTCCCAGGGCGAACAGGGTCAGGGCAGCCACCTCGCCGATCTCGTCGCCGAGCGAACGCGCGGTCCGCAGCACCTCGGCGATGTCCGCCCGGACCTCCGGGAAACGGGCGGCGGCAATCGCGCAGGAACACAGTTCCAGGCCGAGTCTGACGGTCCCCAAAGGTGTCGGTCCGGGTCTTCGGGCCAGCTCACGGCGCAGCAGCGCCTGGGCCTCCGGGTGGCGTCCCAGCTTGCGTTCGACCCGTACGCAGAAGGTGACCGCGGAGGCGCGGAGGTCGTCGTAGCCGCTCCCGTCCGTGCCGTCCATGACCTGGTGCAGCAGGTCCCGGCTCTCCTTCAGCCTGCCGCTCACGGCGAGAGCGCGAGCTCGCAGCAGGGTCAACTCGCGTTGCGTGGAGGCGTGTTCGGGGTTGTCAGGGAGGAGTCTCAGTACGACTCCGAGCCAGTGCGCGGAGGTCGCCGGGGCGGTTGCGGCACTCTGCCGGGCGGCGACGACGAGGATGTCGGCGGCCTGCTGGTCCCAGCCGCTCAGCGACTGTTCGACATGGTGTGCCTGCTCCATGACGGAGGCGCCGGCCGCGGCGAGTGCGCCCGCTGCCCGGCGATGCAGTTCCTCGCGTCGCCAGGGGTCGATGGCCTCGTGGACCAGCGCCCGGACCAGCGGATGCCGCAGTACCAGTCGCCGTCCGCCGTGCTCCCGGCGTATCACGTCGCGCCGTATCAGACCGCTCAGCGCCTCGATGACGGTCTGGGAACCGCAGTCGGTGAGGGAGCAGAGCGTCGTGGTGGTGGTGTGGTCCCCGAGGACGGCGGCGGCTTCCACGATCCGAAGTTCCAGCGGGCTCAGGGGCGCGAGTTCGTCGAGCAGCAGCGCGCCCAGTCCGGCGGACAGACCGTCCCGTCCACCGGGTACCGCCGAGGGGGAGACCGAGATCGGGCGGGTCTCGCGGTGGGCCTTGAGGAGGGCTAGGAAGTACAGCGGGTTGCCGTTGCTCGCCTCGTAGAAGCCGGCTGCCACTGACGGCAGAAGGTCACCGGCCAGCGTCTCGACACAGTCGCGCTCGGACAGCGGCCCGAGAGCTAGCCGCAGCACGGTCCCGTCGTCGACTCCGCGGGTGAGCGTGGCACTGAGGGACGGCGGAGCCTGCCGGTCCCGGTGGGAGACGACGAGCAGGACCGGAGCCGGTACGGGGTGCCGAACGAGGTGGTCCACCAGTTCGAGCGACGCCGGGTCGGCCCAGTGCATGTCCTCCAGCATCATGACGAGTCCTGCCCCGCCGACCCGGCCCAGCACGGCCGCCGTGTCCTGGTACAGCCCGAACCGGCCGGCGGCATCCCCTTCGTTCGGCACTCCGCCGACACCGCTCAGCACCGACGACAACTCCGCCAGCACGGGGAGGCGTTGCCTCGTCGACGCGTCGAGATCCGCGAACGCGTCGGAGAACGGCCGGAGCGGGCTGTGCCGTTCGTATTCCGCGGCCCGGCCGCGCAGCACTGTCATCCCTCGTGCACGGGCCCGGAACGCGAGCTCCGCCACCAGTCGGCCCTTGCCGATCCCCGCCTCACCCGTGACTTCGACGACGGCCGACTCACGCCGCCCCAGTCCGTCCAACACCGCATCCAGGCGGGCGAGTTCGTCACCTCGGCCAACGAACGCCGCCCTGCCCGCCCGCTCCCCCGACAGGCCAAACCCCTCGTCCACAGCGATCCCCTCTCCGGCATGGCAACCCGGTCGTGCCACCGTGGCGTGATGTGTCCGAGTACCACCCCTACCGGGCGGAACACGCACTTCTGTTGTCCCCACAGACCATTCGTACAACATCGCACTGACAGTGTCGGCCACCTTGCCATCCCGGACAGGAGTCCACGTCCGCAGCATGCCGGGCGAGTGCGGCGGCGATCATGACGGCTCCCGCCACATCAACGGGCCACGGGCCTCCTGTCGGTACTCGGCATCCGGCTGCTGTTCCACCTGGGCCACAACGCCCCTGGACAGCGCAGCTGTTGATGCGTGCAAATGCACGGAATCCGTACGTCACGTCCCGAAATTCCCCGCCTTCGACAGCAGACCTGACCGCGCAATTGCGTAGTTTCACCGAAGCGCGCCCGTGATGCCTGATGAGAGCCTTCCTCGGTGCCGCCTTTCGGCGAGGGTCCCGGGCCCCTGGAAGGAGCGGCGTTCGACGCGAAAGCCGATCAGTTCTCATGGGGGGATTCATATGCGCATGCGCGCCGCGACCGCTGTCTTTTCCGGTGCCGTCGTCCTGTCCACGCTCGCGCTTCCGGCCGCTCAGGCGTCGGAGGGACCCAGTGCGTCGACGAAGCTCGGGGCCTTCTCCGCGAAGGCCGTTCAGCCCAGAGACTCGTTGGGCAACACCAAGTTCTCGAACGCGGTCGTCAATGGTGGCAAGGACATCGTCCTCGGCACCACCGGCACTAAGTCCGTCACCGTCACGTACACCGCCAAGGACGCGAACGGCGTCGCCCTCACCGAGGCGTTCCTGTGGCAGGGCACCGACAGTTCGACCACGGACGGCATCACCGGCGGCCTGGGCACGGACGACGACCCCAGCTGCACGGAGACGGCGACCCAGGGCACCTACACCTGCAAGGCCGTCTTCAACATCAAGCCCGCCACCGACATGAAGGACAACGGCGTGGCCGGGACCTGGAAGCTGTTCCTGGGCGCCTGGGACCTGTACGCGAACGCCAGTTACAACGACGACGTCGCCACCACCGCGATCAAGAAGGCCTCCACGCTGACCGCCGACGCCACGCCCGAGCCGGTCAAGAAGGGCAAGACCATCACGGTCACGGGCAAGCTCGCCCGCGCGAACTGGTCGACGGGCAAGTACGCGGGCTACGTCTCTCAGCCCGCGAAGCTTCAGTTCCGCAAGAAGGGCAGCAGCACCTACACCACCCTCAAGACGGTCAAGACCAACAGCACCGGCGTCCTGAAGACCACCACCACGGCCACGGTCGACGGTTACTTCCGCTACGTCTTCGCGGGCACGACCACCACCGCCGCGGCCACAGCGCCCGGCGACTTCGTCGACGTCAGGTAGGCCAGACGGGCACCGGTACGAACTCGCCCGAGTGAAGGGGGCGTTGGCAGCGCGGTGACTCACGCTGAGGGTCGCTTCGCTCCCGACGCCGTGGCGGCTGCGGGCCGAGCAGTGACCGCAATCGAGGATTTACCCGTGCCTTGGCCTTCACAGGACGGAAGACCACCACATGACTCAACATCAAGGCGACCCGGCGCCGGCGACCGGTGCGGCCGACACCTATCTGGCGGGACTCCGTGAACGGCTTGCCTCCGACGGGTCGGTGGTGACCGCGACCACCTGGCGCGAGCGCCCTGTGATGATCGGCAGCCGGGCGGACCGCAAGGCACGTTGGTTCGGCACCAAGGCCGAGCTGTTCGTCTTCGCCGCCGCGGTCCCCGAGGTCGACCAGGCCTTGCTGGTCGCGTACACCGGGTGGGCCTTGGAGTACGCGAAGAACCTGCGGAGCGGGCTGGCCGGCGCCCGCAACGCAGCGATGGTCCTGCCCGCGCTGGTCACCGGCAGCGCCCAGTCGGCCGCACGGAAGTGGGCCGCTCAGGACGGCCGACTCCTCGGAACGTCCCTGATCGGACGCCCTATAACGGTGGAGACGTCGGGTACGGGAGTCACCCGGGTCACCATGTACCGGGGCGGGAGTCTGTACGGCGGGATGTTCACGGGGCACGTCCTGGAGAAGGCGGCGCTGTACTTTCCGTAGGGCCTGTCCGGCGGATCGGATCGCGCTCGGTGTGCTGATTCGCCCGTTTCCGCCTGAGTTGGACGATCTCCCACCGGACTTCGTGCGCGTCCGCCCGCGCATCCACTCCTGACGGACAGTCACCACCCGTTCCCCATACGGCCCGAGCCACTGCACGGGAAAAATTCCCGAGGTCGTCCCGCCGGGTTCACCGCCTGGTGAGCGGGAGGCTCCGGAGACAGCTCCGCCCACGCGTCGAGATCGGCGAACGGGAATCGGCCCAATCCGCTCCCGGACCCCCGCCCCGCCGTCAGCGGATGATCGAGGTGAGTACGTCGACGCCCAGCCGCATGAGGCAGTCCGTGTCCAGCCGGTGGTGGATCTGCCGGCCGTCCCGGCGGGAGTTCAGCAGGCCCGCCTCGCGCAGTCGGCCGAGGTGACGGGAGACCTGGGGCAGGGTCATGCCCGTCCGTACGGCGAGGTCGGACGTGGTGATGGGCTCGTTCACCAGGTGGCGGCAGAGGGACAGCCGTGCGGGATCGGACAGGATCGACAGCCGGAGCCGTACCTGTGCCAGGGTGGCCCGTTCCGGCTGCTGGCCCGTGTTCTCGACGGGGAAGTGAACGACGAGCGGGTACGGCGGATCGTCCTTGACGATCAGATGCGGCCGGGCGTGCGCGGACGGTACGAGCAGACAGCGGCGACCGCGCAGCTCGGCTCTGAGTGACTGGAGTTTGTCGAAGGCGACCGACGGCGGGTTGTGTCCGACGGTGGCGTTGGGGCTGAGCGAGGCGAGCGCCTCGGGCAGGGGCAGTGCCTGCACCCGGGCCCGTACCCGGGTGCACTCGTTCTCCAACCGGTGCCGTACCCGCGCCCATTCGGTGTCGAAGAACTCGGCCGCGCAGCGCCGCAGCAGTTCCAGCAGCCCGGTCCGTGTCCGCTCCGGGGTCTGGAGCAGGCTGCGGGCCAGCTCGCCGCGGCTGAAGGAGCGCCGTTCGCTGGACACCGTGTAGGCGTCGCGCACCGCCTGGTCGGTGAGCAGGTCGGCGGTGTCGAAGACGCCTCCGTGCACGGTCGGCGCGGCGCCCATGACGAAGTCGTCGAGCGACAGCGCCTCCAGCCGGGCGAGCTCCTGTTCCAGCGTTCTGCCCAGCGGCGGTTCCAGCGGCATCAGCAGGCGGCAGCGCCGCCGGGTCCACAGGGGTGCGTAGACCGCGATCAGGCTCTGGGACTCCGGCGACAGGTCGGCGCGTACGTGTTCCAGCCACGGGCGTACGGCGAGGTGGTGCTCGGGCTCGGCGATGGAGTGGAGGCACGCCATCAGTTCCGCCAGCGGGGAGAGGCCGACCGCCACATCCGCCGGAACAGCGCCTTGCAGGTTGATGACGACGGTCATACGGCGCAGCGTACAGCCGATGCTTACCGCACCTGCGTTACGCATCGCCGCCACCGCCGACCGGCAGACCTAGGCTGCGTCCAATTCCGCCGCTTTGAGCAGTCGTCGCGTCCGCTCAGAGCAGTCCGCGCAGCGAGAGGCTCCGGCCGATGCACCTGTTTCTGCAGACGTTCTTCAACCCCGACGAACTCCTGAAAGCGTTCCCCGTCCTGCTGACCGAGGGCCTGCGCAACACTCTGCTGATCGCCGGCCTCGCGATCGTCTTCGGCGTCGTGCTCGGCGTGCTCCTCGCGATGCTGCTGCTGTCGCACCGCCGGCTGGTGCGGTTGCCCGCGCGGATCTACGTCGACGTGTTCCGCGGTCTGCCCGCGATCGTGACCGTCAGCCTGGTGGGCCTGGGCCTGCCCTCGGCCGGGATCCGGCCCTTCGGCAGGGATCCGCTCGGGTACGCCGTCCTCGCCATCGGCCTCATATCCGCGGCCTATCTCGCGGAGATCTTCCGCTCGGGCATCCAGGCCGTCCCGGCCGGGCAGTTGAGCGCCGCGCGCAGCCTCGGCATGTCCTATCCGACGGCGATGCGGGTGATCGTCGTACCGCAGGGCGTGCGGAACGTACTGCCCGCGCTGGCCGGCCAGTTCATCATCGACATCAAGGAGAGCGCGCTGGTGTATCTCCTCGGGCTCGGCCTCGGGCAGCGCGAGCTCTACTTCATCGCGCAGGAGCGACAGGCGGCCACGTACAACTCCTCGGCGCTGGTGGCCGCCGGTGCCTGCTATCTGCTGCTCACCGTCCCGCTCACCTTCCTCGTCAACCGGCTCGACCTGCGGCTGCGCGACGGCGGACGCAGGCAGAGCAGAGCGACGGCCGCGCCGAGCCCCGTCCCGCCGTCCACTCCGTCCGTACTGGAGGTCTGAGCCATGACCGGAACGCTGTCCGAGAAGAACCCCCGCGCCGACGGGACGGGGACGGCCGCCGCCGCGGCGGTCGGTGTGCGCGACCTGCACAAGCGCTACGGC
>Ga0307507_10009276_pt1 | contig 13175 bp, 13 predicted proteins | sample 7_EM_MG_FD_207223 | JGI IMG/M metagenome (GOLD analysis project Ga0307507, IMG submission 207223) | Populus trichocarpa ectomycorrhiza microbial communities from riparian zone in the Pacific Northwest, United States - 7_EM | ecosystem: Host-associated > Plants > Roots > Unclassified | place...
TCGACCGCGATGGATCAGTCTGCCGCGGCGCACGTCCCAACGTCACCCGGACATCCTGCCGAAACGATCACCTCAAACGAGGCATCGACACGCCACTCCTTAGCCCTGCAAAACACCAGCCACCTAGGGGTCTAGGGGCGCGGCAGGAGTCGACCGCCCCGAACGCCACCCGCCGGCGCCGAACGTGCCTCCCGCGCTGGTCGACGGTCGCGGCGGCGTCCGGCAGCGCGGCGCCGACACCCGATCGGTGAGATCCTCGCCGCGCGTCCGGCGCTCTCGCGACCGGTGGGTGAAGCTTTCGGCATGACCGGAGCCCTTGGCGCGCCAGCGGGGGAACTCGACGTCAAGTCCTCGGACCTCGGTGTCCACACAGGACTGACCGGATTCGGTGACGCGTGGCTGGCCGGGCGGGCCGAAGGGCGGCTCCGCTACACCGAGCAGGGCGGGTTCCTGTTCGTCAGCGCGGTCGTCCCGCCGTCGGTGCGGTACGCCGAGGCCGTGCGGGCCCTGTACATCGAGCTGTTCGCGCTGACCAGGCGGACGGGGTACTCGACGATCTGTCGCCTGTGGCACTACGTCGGGAACATCAACGGGCCCACCGCCGACGGGCTGGAGACCTACCGCGACTTCTGCGTCGGCCGCGCTCTCGCGTTCGAGGAGGTCCCGGCCTGGATGCCCCCCGCGAGCGTGGTCGGCTCCGCGTACGAGGGCATCACCGTGTGCCTGCTGGCCACGTGGTCCGGGCGGCTGACGGTGATCGAGAACCCACTCCAGGCACCCGCGTACCGCTACCCCGGCGGGTACGGGCCGAAGCCGCCGTCGTTCGCCCGCGCCGGGTACCTGGACCGCGCCGAGGGCGGCGTGCTCTTCCTGTCCGGCACCGCGAGCATCCTGGGCCACGAGACCGCGCACCGCGGCGACCTGCCCGGCCAGCTCTCGACCACGTTCGGGAACATCGAGGCCGTCGTCCACGGCCGCAACCTCGCCCGGCACGGCGTCGACGCGCACTTCGGCCTCGCCGACTTCGACCGCGTGACGGCCTATGTCCGGCGTACCGAGGACCTGGCCGCCGTGGACGCGGCCTGCCGAGCAGCGTTCGGCCCCGGCACGGCGATCCGGCTGCACCGAGCGGACCTCTGCCGGGCTGACCTGCTCGTGGAGGTCGAGGGCGTGATCAGCTGACCGGCACGCCGAACCGGACGCAGGCGCCGACGGTGTCCTGGCCGTAGCGCTCGACGTCCGCCTCGATGTCGAGGTCCCCGTTGTGCGCCAGCACCTCCTCGGTCACCAGGTCGTGCGGCACCAGCCAGCACACCTCGAACTCCAGCCCGTCGGGGTCCTTGGCGTACAGGCCCTTCGTCGCGCCGTGGTCGCTGGAGCCGACCAGCGCGCCCGCCGCGGCCAGCCGGTCCCGGCAGTCGCGCAGGTCACCGAGCGTCGGTACCTCCCAGGCCAGGTGGTAGAGGCCCACCTGCCCGGCGCCCGCGGTGCTGGGCGCGGGGTCGGCGGTCTGGAACAGGCCGAGGTCGTGGTCGTTGGCCGACTCCGGGGCCTGGAGGAACGCGGACTTCGGCGTGCTGTGCACGACCCGGAAACCCAGCACGTCCACGTAGAACGCACTGCTCACGCTCGCGTCCCGTACCCACAGGACGGCGTGGTTCAAGCCACGGATCGCCACGGGTGTTCTCCCTCAGGTGCGTCGGGGGAGGGCGAAGTCCGCTCCGCCCCGGTGCCACCATCGCGCGTACACCGGGCACGTCGCAACCAGGGCCAGGTACCGCCGCTCCACCTGGGCGCACAGCTCGTCCACGGCGGAGGCGACGGGGGAGTCGGCGCGCCAGGCCAGCACCAGTTCGCGGTGCAGCGGGTTGTCGGTCAGTGTGAGGGTCGCCACGGCGTCGCGGGCGGTCCCGATCGGGTATAGCACGCACACCGCGCGCCCGGCCGCCGTGAGGGAGAACGCGACGTGCGCCTCGGTCGTCAGGTGGGCGATGCGCTGCTCGAAGCCCGCGGCGGCGCAGGCGCGGGCGACGAACTCGTTCATCCCGCTGTCGTCGGGGTCGGGCATGACCCACTTCTCGTCGGCCAACTCGGCGAGGCTGATCTCCCCGCGCCCGGCCAGCCGGTGGTTCGCCGCGACGCCGACGAAGACCGGTTCGGTGATCAGGAGGCGCTGCCGGACCCCCTCGGGCAGCGCGAGCGGGAAGCCGGGGAACTGCCGCAGCACCGCCACGTCCAGCTCTCCGGACGCCAGCAGCGCGATGAGCGTTCCGGTCTCGCGGACCGTGCGGCTGGTGACCTCCTGCCCCGGGTGGGCGGCGGCGAGCACGTCGACCAGGAGGCTGAACTGCTGCGCCGGGATGCCGCCGACCTTGAACGGGGTGCCGGACTCGCGCCGGGCGTTGAGCCGCGCCGACCGTTCCAGGTCGGCCAACTGGTCGAGCACCTTCTTCGCGTCGCGGACGAACTCGGTGCCGGTGTGCGTGGCCAGCACACCGTCGGTGGACCGCAGGAAGAGTGCTCCGCCGAGGAGCTGCTCGATGCGCTTGAGCTGGGTCGTCACGGCGGGCTGGGTGAGGTGCAGCTGGGCCGCGGCTCTGCGCAAACTCCCCGATTCGGCGATGGCGACGACGAGTTCGAGATGCCGGACTTCGATGCGCATGAACGGCATCCTACGGGCGCGGGAATGACTACTTGACTGGAAAGGTTATCACCCATTGCTATAGCGCCATTCCCGTGATCATTTCTGGGTTTTCCCAGGTGGTGGACGTGGCCCAGACTTTCGGCGGATTGCTGGGCAAACGGGTGCCGGCTACGTTTTCGCCACCGACCCCGGACGGTCCACCGGGAATTCCCGATGAGCGGAACACCACACTATGACCACTGTGCTGGAATTGCGCGGCGACCCTTCGCAGGGTGCCGACGGCCGTTCCGTGCTGTTCTCGGAGACGGCGTTGGAGAGCTTCCTGTCAGCGGCGGCGAAGGAGTACGCGTTCATCACGCCCGATGAGCCGAGACCGTGCTTCGGGGTCCTGCTCGGCACCGGCGCGGAAGGCGCGTTCCTGGTGGAGCGGATCGAGTTCGGCCGCAACGCCCGCGGCACGTGCTCCGCCGCGCGGCAGGAGTTCGAGACCACGATCGTGCCCCGGTTCGGCTCGGCGTACGAGAACCCGGTGCGGGCGTGGTGGCTGGACCCGGCGGACCTGCTGCGGATCTCCCACCGGGCCGACGAGCTTGGCCTGGACCTGCTCGGGTCGATCCACCTGCACCCCGATTGGCACCGGCTCGGACCCGAGTCCGAACGCGACCGGCCGCTGAGCGAGCGACCCTCCGCGATGGACGAGTACGTGTTCCGCGGCTGCGGCTGGCCGATCAACGTCGTCTGCTACCTGGAGCGGCAGCACGGCTCGCTCTACTACTCGGTCGCCGCCTGGGACGGGGACTGCCTGCCGGTCCCGCTGCGCGTCCGCGCCGCCATGCCGGGGAGCCGGGATGAGTGACGACCCGGTCCTCGGCCTGTGGGACGGGATGGCCGAGGGATGGGCCGCGGGCGACGCCGCCATGTTCGCCGCCGCGTTCGCCCCGGACGTCGACTTCGTGACCGTGCGCGGCGAGGACCTGCATGGCCGTGCCGCCGTCGAGGAAGTGCACGCGCGGCTGTTCGCCTCGGTCTTCCGCGACACCACGCTCATCCCGAACTTCCTGCTGCGCCGCCCGATCGCCGAGGGGATCGAGCTGGTGCACGTCACCACCGGGATCCTCCCGCTCGGCGTCCTCACCCACGCCCAGGCCGTGGTCTCCCGCGGCGACGACGGGTGGTCGATCACCGCATTCCACAACATGGTCCCGAACGTGCCGAAAGGAACCACGCCATGACCAGGCCACGACTGCGCCACCTCGCCTTCGTCGTCCAGGACGCGAAGGGGATGGCCGACTTCTACCGCGAGCGCCTGGGGATGGACCTGTTCCACCAGGACCCGGACGGCAGCCACTTCCTCACCGACGGGTACATCAACCTCGCGCTGATCCAGCAGCGGCTCGACGGTGACGTCGCGACCGGGTTCAACCACTTCGGCTTCGCGGTGGAGGACGTCGACGTGGCCGCCGACCGGCTCGCCGAGGCGGGCGTGCCCCGGCCGGTCGCCCGCGCCACCGACCGGCCGTTCGCCGAGTACCGCGCGATCGATCCGGAGGGCAACTGGTTCGACCTGTCCGCCCACGGTTTCCTGCCACCCGGCGTGGGGGAGTGAGCCGCCGCCCGGAGGGTCCGGGAGACCACCGTGAGCACCCGTGGCCGCGCTCCGCGCCACCTGCTGCTCGCCCTGCTGGACCGCGCCCGGCCGCACCCGGCCGAACTCCTGGCCGAACTCGGCGTCGACGCGGACGCCGTGCGCACCCGCCTCGCGGTGTGACCCCAGGTAGTCGAATCCGCCGCCAGGCTCACTCGCTGTCCAACTGGCGGCCCGCCGGTCTGACCGGCCATATCACGGGCGACCCGGAATGGGAAATGCCCGAATTCGCGCGGTATCGGCGTAGTGCCGTCGACACGTACGGCGACCGCCGGTGGTTCAGGTGTGATTCGGCTTGCGTCGAAATTTGTGTAGGTGCAGGTCAGGGCGTTGTCGTTAACGAAAGGTCGGCGTATTAACCTGTTAACGGCTTTCCTCGGGCTTATTGGTTAACGAGGGGTTGCCGATTGGGCTCCGCCCCCGCTATCGTCGCTTCCGGTCCATTGTCGAGGTTGATCACGAGTTGAACAACGAGTCGAACCCCCCGACCGACTCGCCGGGTTCCCCCGCCCGGTCCTGATGTGGACTCCCCGAGTACGGAAGGCCAGGTCTTGTCCCACCTCCGCTCCCCAGGCGGCAAGGCAGACGGCGGTACGGCACCCCGAGCCGTGCAGAAGCACCGACTGCCCCCGCCTCCGTCGTCCCTGCGCGGTCGGATCGTCATCGCCGCGGTCGCCATCGGCGCCTTCGGCGCGGCGGGTGCGGGGCAGACGCTCCAAGCGGTGGCCGGTGGCGAAGCGAGCACCGACGAAGTGACCCCGCTCGCGCACGCCACCACACCGTCGGACAACGCCGCCGCGTTCGGCATCGGCGGCACCGCCCCCGCCGCCCCCCAGGTCCTCCAGGTCGCGAAGCAGGTCGACCCGTCGGCCGAGGCGAGCAAGCTCACCAAGAGCCAGCGCATCACCGAGCAGCGCGAGGCGGAGGAAGCGGAAGCCCGCCGCCCCAAGCGGGTCGCCCCGGCGCACGGCAGCTTCTCCTCCGGGTTCGGCTACCGCGACGGCGCCATGCACTACGGCGTCGACATCGCCGCCCCGCTCGGTACCCCGATCTACGCGGCCGCCGACGGTGTCGTGATCGAAGCCGGGCCCGCCAGCGGTTTCGGGCTCTGGGTGAAGGTCAAGCACGCCGACGGCACCACCACGGTGTACGGCCACATGTACCACTTCAACGTCTCCAAGGGACAGAAGGTCCTCGCGGGCGAGCAGATCGCCGAGGTCGGGAACAACGGTGTCTCGTTCGGCGCCCACCTGCACTTCGAGGTGTGGGACGCGAACGGCGTGAAGACCAACCCACTGCCCTGGCTCAACGAGGCGGGCATCACCATCTGAGGTGCAGGTAGTCACCGTGACGTCACGCGGGTGCCCCACGATGCATGACACGCATCGTGGGGCACCCGCGTGGCGTGGGTGGTGGTGTAGTGGAGCGGCGAGGTCCAGTTGCTTGACGGTGTTCTAGTCGTCCGCCAGCGCGCGTTCCACGGCAGCCTCGACGTGCAGGCGGGTCGTGGGGAACACCGGGACGGGGCTGTCCTCGGCCGTGATGAGCTGCTCGATCTCGGTGCACCCGAGCACGATCCCCTGCGCGCCCCCGGCGACCAGTCGCTCGATGACCTCGCGGTAGCCCACGCGGGACTCTTCCCGCAGGATCCCGAAACACAGCTCGTCGTAGATCACCCGGTGCACCAGCGCGCGGTCGTCCTCATCCGGCACGAGCACGCGCACCCCGCCGTCCGCCAACCGATCCCGGTAGAACGGCTGCTCCATCGTGAACGCCGTGCCCAGCAGCCCCACGTGGTCCAGGCCGGCCCGTCGCACCGCTTCGGCGATCGTGTCCGCCAGGTGGAGCAACGGGATGTCCACGGCGTCCTGGACCTGGTCGGCGACCTTGTGCATCGTGTTGGTGCACAGCAGGAGCAGGTCGGCGCCCGCCGCCTGGACGCTGCGAGCGGCCTCGGCGAGCACGGCGCCCGCCTCGTCCCACCGGCTCGCCACCTGTAGCCGCTCGATCTCCGCGAAGTCGACGGAGTACAGCACGCACTTCGCGGAGTGCAGACCGCCCAACCGTTCCCTGACCAGCTCGTTGACCAGCCGGTAGTACTCCGCGCTGCTCTCCCAGCTCATCCCGCCGAGCATGCCGATCGTCAACATCCGTGTCCTCCTCGTGGACCGAGGTCGGGATCGACGCAACCCCGATGGCACCGCGAACCGTCATAGGGACAACACTCTTCCAAATCCCGCGGAGGCCTTCCTTGCCGACCACCGTGTGCCGCGCCTGCGGCGGAACCAGCAGTCCGCTCCGCTGGGCATGTTCCTGCTGCGTCCGGGCGACCGCCGACCGGCTCGACGAGATTCGCGAGCACGCCATCGCCATCTGCACCGCCGGTCCGGTCGACGGACCGGGCTGCCCCGGTCGGGCCGAGGCGGCGCCTGCCGGAGGGGGACTGCCGGACCACGCCGCGTTGCGCGACGGCGACCCGGCCGTGGTCGTTCTGTCGGTGCTGGACGTCCTGCACCGGATCGCGCGGCACGTCCGGCACCATCGCGGCGAGCCCGCCGCGTTCCGCTGCACGATCGCCAGCGAGGTCCGCTACCTGCGGGCGAACGCCGAGTGGTGCGCGCACCAGTTGTGGGGGCACGAGTTCGTGGCGGCCGTGCAGGACCTGCACACCCTCACCGGGGAGCGGGCGGGCGTGCTCGTCCGCTGACCGATTCCTCCGTTTTGGTGCACCGACTGGTCTATTGGGGTCTGGTGCCACCGCCACCGCAGGAGTCTTTCGCCACGCGAAGTGGTTGACTGGGCCGACCGGGTGACATCCGGAACGAACCGGTGCCAGGCGTCATCGCCGGCGTCAAACTCCCGCCTTGTCTCCTGGAGCTTCGTGGACGTCAATTCGTGGAGGATTCCCGGTGCAGTTCCGAATTCTCGGACCGGTCGAGGTGCACGGCGCCGACGGCGCGCTCCTGCCACCTCTGCCGCCCAAGGCGGGCCGGATCCTCGCGGTGCTGGCGGCCGACTGCGGCCGGGTGGTTCCCGTCGACCGGCTCATCGACCTGGTCTGGGGCGAACGGCCGCCACCGCAGGCGCGCAAGTCCCTCCAGGTGCACATCTCCGGCCTGCGCCGCGCGGGCGTGCCGGTCGAGCACCGCACGGCGGGCTACCGGCTCGACGCCGAACCGAACCAGGTCGACGCGCACCTGTTCCGCGGCCTGGTCGCCCGCGCCGGGGAGACGGCCGACCCCGTGGAGCGCCGGGCCATGCTCGGGGAAGCCCTGTCCCTGTGGCGCGGAGTGCCGATGGCCGGGATCGACCGGCTCGGCGGCCCGCTGGAGGCGCAGCGACTGGCGGCCGTCGAGGACGCCGTGGACGCCGACCTGGCGCTCGGGCACCACGCCGAGGTCGTGGACCTGCTGTCCGGACTGGTGGAGGAGCACCCGCTGTCCGAACGGCTGCGCCTGCGGCTGATGCGCGCGCTTTCCGGGTCCGGCCGCCGCACCGAGGCCATGCGGGTCTTCCAGGACACCCGCCGCCTGCTCGTGGACGAACTGGGCGTCGAGCCCGGCCCACAGTTGCAGCAGCTCTACCGAGCGGTGCTGGAGGGCGACGAGCCGGAGGAGCCGGTGCGCCGCAACTACCTGCCGCGCGATGTCGGCGACTTCACCGGCCGCGCCGAGCAGTTGGCCAGGCTGACCGAGGGCGACCCGCACGGCGTGTGGTGGATCGAGGGCGCGGCCGGGGTCGGCAAGAGCGCGCTCGCCGTGCACGCCGCCCACCGGCTGGCCGCGCGCTACCCGGACGGCCAGCTCTTCGTCGACCTCCACGCGCTGCCGCCCTCGCCCGGCGCGGCACTGGACACCCTGCTGCGCCCGATCGACGTGCCCAGCGTGCGGATCCCCGCACAGCTGGACGAACGCGCGGCGCTGTGGCGCGCTCAGCTCACCGGCCGGCGGGTGCTGATCGTGCTGGACGGCGTCAGCAGCGTCGCGCAGGTGCGCCAACTCCTGCCCGGCTCACCCGGCTGCCTCACCCTGATCACCAGCCGCCTGCGCCCGGCCGACCGGCAGGCCCAGCGGCTCACGCTCGACGTGCTGACCTCGGCCGAGGCGGTGGCGCTGCTCGCGGACATCCTTGGCGACGACCGGGTGGCCGAGGAGCCGGAGGCGGCGCTGGAGGTCGCGCGGCTGTGCGGCCACCTGCCCCTGGCCGTGCGGATCACCGGCGCGCGCCTCGCGGGCAGACCCCACTGGCCGGTGTCGCGGCTGGTCAGCCGGTTGCGCGACGAGCGCGGACGGCTGGACGAGCTGGTCGCCGACGACCTCGCGGTGCGCAGCAGCCTGGAGCTGACGTTCCGCGCGCTGGACGACCAGGCGCGCCGCGCGTACCGGGCGTTCGGCTACCTCGACCATCCCGAGCTGCCCGCCGACCTGGCGTCACCACTGCTCGGCCTGCCGGAACCGGCTGCCGAGGACGTGCTCGAACGCCTGGTCGACGCCCGGCTGCTCGACGTCACCGGCAGGCAGCGCTACCGGATGCACGACCTGGTCCGCATCCACGCGCGGGAACGGGCCGAGGCGGAGCAGGTCGACTCCGACGGGCTCGCCGCCGTGCGCCGCGTCGTGGCGGAGTGCCTGTCCAAAGTGGACGGCTGCGCCGAACGCCTGATGCCCGCGGTGGGCCGGATGCAGGGGTACTTCGGCGAACTGCACGACCACCCGGTACCGCCCGAGGACCGTGACGCGTGGTTCGCCGTGGAGGAGCCACTGCTGATCAAGGTGGTCGAACGGGCCGCGGAACTCGGGTTCGCCGCGGACGCTTGCGACCTGGCCGAGGCGCTGGTGTTCGCGTGGTTCGGCCTGCGCAACCGGTACGACGGCTGGGAACGAACGCACCGCGCGGCGCTGGACGCGGTGGTGGCGGCGGGGGACCGCAGACGCGAGGCGGTGCTGCGGTGCAGCCTCGGACAGCTGCACTTCAAGCGCGACGAGTTCACCGAGGCTGGGCTGTGGTTCGGTGCGGCGGGCACGCTGTTCGTGGAAGTCGGCGACCGCCGCGGCGAGGCGGTCGCGCTCAACGGCGAGGGCATGGCGACCCGTGAACGGGCCCAATACCACTACGCCCTCGCCGCGCTGCACCGCGCGCGGGACCTGCTCGCCGAACTCGGCGACGGTGAGGGCGTCGCCCACTCGCTGTACGGGATCGGCTCTGTGCAACGGGAACTGGCCCGCGACGAGGAGGCCTGGCAGAACCTGCGGGCCGCGGAGACCGCGTACCGCGTCGCGGGCAGCCGTCGTGGCGAGGTGCTCGCCATTCGCGGCATCGGGCTCGTGCACCGGGCGCGCGGCGAGTACGCGGAGGCCGAGCCGTACTTCCGCCGGGCCCACGACATCGCCCGGTCACTCGGTGATCCGCTGGTGAGTTGCTACACCGCGCAGTCATTGGCGAAGGCATGGCTGCGCACCGGCCGCTTCACCGAGGCCGCGGAGCTGCTCGCGGAGGCACTGCCGAACTGCCGTGAGCTGGGTGACCGGTTCGGACTCGCCCTGCTGCGGCGCACGATCGGCGAACTCCACCTGGCCAGCGGCGAGGCGGAGCGGGCGATCGCCGTGCTGCGCACGGCACTGGCGGGCTGGGACGAGCTGGACCTGCCCGCGTGGCGGGCCCGCACCTTGCGCGACCTCGGCGCGGCCCACGCCGTTGCGGGGGACGACAGCAGCGCCGCTCGCTGCTGGAGCGAGGCGGCGCTGCTGCTGGAGGGGTTGGGCTCCAGGGAGGCCGGAGAATCCGACACCTGGGCCCGATGGGGCTATCCCCGCTCCTAGTCCCTGATGTTGTTGTACCGCCACGGAAGGAACCCGTTGTCCTTCAGGTAGGAGACGGAGACCGTCTCATGGTCCATGTCCGTGGCCGTGCTGCCCTCTTCGTAGATCCACATCGACGTCTTCGCCGAGCTGGTCCACTTCTCGAACAGCTTCACGTGGTGTCCGGCGCGCAGCACCATGTCACCCGGCTTCAGGTTCGCCCACGAGATCCTGGCGGAGACGTTGTCCAGGGTCTCGGTGGTGCGGCTGCTCGTGAGCTTCCACGTCATCGAGACGAAGCCGGAGCAGTCGGTCCGGTACGTCTTGCCGTGGTTGACGTCCCACGCGTAGGCGCTCTGGCTGTACGGAACCTTGCGGTCCCACCAGTTCTTCGCCCGTGCGAGGACCTCGCTGCGAGTGATCGTGCCGCCGTAGCCTGCCGCCTTGAGCGCTTCGCTGGTGTCCTCTCGGTCGAGAGCACCTTCCGGCGCGTGGATCACGACGGAGGCGTCGATCGCCGCGGACGCCACGGGAGCGGCGGAGGCCGGAGCGACCGCCAAGCCCGAGAAGAGCCCGAACACGAGTGCGGTCGCAGGCAGCAGCGCCGCAGCCGCGTTTCGAATCTGCATGAGAGAGTTCTCCTTGTTGGCCCCAGTGGAATTGGTCTCGCATACCGTGCAGGTGGTCGCCAAAGATCCGCTTAAGATCGGGTTACCGGCCAGGTCAGAGCCTGTTGGCCGGGCGCGGGACCGTCAAGGTCGTCCGCGTGGACCACCCGATCGACCGGACCGGCCACCCGTCCGGGTCGAACAGCCGCCACTGTCCGTCGGCGACTACCGTGTGATCGTCGTGTCAGGTGGCCTGGGGGTGTGCAGTGCTGGTGTGGATCAACGGTGCGTTCGGTGCGGGGAAGACCACGTTGGCGGAAACCCTGCATGACCGGCTGCCGGACGCACTGGCTTTCGACCCGGAGTACGTGGGCTGCCTGCTGCATAAGTGGGTGCCCGACCCGGCTGCCGACTTCCAGGACATTCCGTTGTGGCGCAAGCTCACCGCGGAGTTCGCGGTGGGGCTGTGCCGCGAGTACCAACGGCCGTTGATCGTGCCGATGACACTGGTCGACGCCGACTACCGCAGGGAGATCTTCGGGCTGGTCAGCCAGGCGGGTGTGGACTTGATGCACGTGTTCCTCGATGTCCCCGCTGACGAGTTGCGGCGCAGGATCGACGGTCAGGTGCTGGTTCCCGACGACCCGGACCGCGACGCCCAGGCCCGTGAGTTCCGGATCGGCAACATCTCCCGGTGCGTGGCCGCGCGTTCCGAGTTGCCGCCGGCGACAGTGGTGTTGCGGGGTGATCAGCTGACTCCGGGGCAACTCGCCGACCGGGTGCTGGAAGCCATCACGACGCGCGGGTGGCACGAGGCCGCTGGTCTGTCCGGCCGCGCCGGCGGCTGAACGACCGGGCCCAACGCGCTGTTCAAGAGGTCAACCGCGTAGAGACCGACCCGGACCACGGCCGCCACGTCCCGCGGGCGCGCCAGGAGCAGGACGTGCGGCTGATGAAGCAGCTCAACGTCCTACGTGGCTTGGCGGACGCGGGCGCGCGGTGCAGCCAGCGCAGGGGAGTGGTGCCGGTCTGCTCGCGGAAGCGGCGGTTGAGGGCGCGAGGTGCCGAGCCCGCTCGGCACCTCGCGCGGCCGCTCCACGGGATTCCCGCCGGCGGCTTCGCTCTCAGCCGGTGATGGTCACGTCGGCGTCATTCAGGTCGAAGAAGACGTTGCCGACCGCCTCGATCCTGATCCGGCCCTTGGTGGTCGGTGTCTTCGGCAGGGTCACGGTTTCCGCGCCGTCGTTGCGGGTTCGCGCGCAGAGCACGTGCGGGAAGGTCAGGCCGCCGTCGGTGGAGAACGTGATCCGCACGGCGGTCGTGCCGATCGGCGCCGCGTTCGTGCCCGCCACGTCCCAGGTGACCGCCTGCCTCGACCCGCCCCGGTAGCTGGTCGCGGAACCCTGCGAGGTCACCAGGAACGGGCCGGTGCCCGGCGCGACGACCAGCGCGGTGTCGGCGCTCCCGATCCCGCCGCCGCCCTGCCTGCCGTCGCGGGCGGTGAGCTTGAAGTGCAGGGTTCGGGAGCCGTCCGCGCCCACCCAGTCCTTGGTGGGCAGGAACTCCGAGTAGCAGTCGACCAGTTCGGGCGTCAGGTTCGTCCCGCCGCCGGTCGTGGGCGGCGCGGGTGCGGCCGGGCACGTGCCCGACGCCGCGTTGGTGTTGCCCGCCGCGATCTGGGCGAGGTCGGGGAAGACCCGTTTGGGATCGGCGGTCACGGTGTTCTCGCCGGGGGAGTAGTACTTCAGCGCGTCTTCGTCGCTGACGACCGCGGCCGTGCCGAACACCCGGAACAGCGGACCGGCGGTCTTGGTGTTGTTCACCAGCGACGTGCCGTTCTCACCGCCGAGGTCGTTCTGCTCCCACAGGTAGGTCACCGGGTCGCGGTCCGGATCGACCGCCTTGCCGGTCAGGGAGAACGGGGTGCGCGCCGGGATCGTGTGCTGCTTCGCCGTGGTCACCACGGGCGGGTGGTTGCGGGTGTTCTGGACGCGGTGGCCCTGGTTGTCCTGCGGGCCGCCCTTGGTGGTCTCGCCGACGAACCCGGTCGCGCCGGTCGCCTGGACGCCGAGTGCCGGGACGTCCACGCCCGCGAGCGCACCGCCGAAGGTGACCTGGAAACCGCTGTCGTCGAACGGGGTCGGGCGGTACTCGTTGTCGCCGAAGCCCGCGACGGCGACCACCGCGCCGGTGGGCAGGATCGCCTCGACGGCGGCCTTGATCGCCTCCGGGGTGTAGCCGGCGCCGTGCGTGACGGGCGCGGACGTCCGGCCGCGGTAGGTCACGGTGAACGAGTCGGCCCCGTCGAAGCCGCGCAGCGCGACGTTCTGCACCTCGCTGACGGGCGGCAGGACCGAGGAGACGTACGAGGTGATCTCGGTGTAGCTGCCGTGCGACCAGTACGGGTCGCTGTGGCGCTGGAGGTTGTCCTGGCGGCAGATACCCGCGTACGCCATGATCGACGACCCGCTGCCCGGCTC
>Ga0307507_10009277_pt1 | contig 13175 bp, 5 predicted proteins | sample 7_EM_MG_FD_207223 | JGI IMG/M metagenome (GOLD analysis project Ga0307507, IMG submission 207223) | Populus trichocarpa ectomycorrhiza microbial communities from riparian zone in the Pacific Northwest, United States - 7_EM | ecosystem: Host-associated > Plants > Roots > Unclassified | place...
TGTATTATACTATGTACAATACTGCGCATGCAGCCTCTAGGCTATGGCGCTATAGTTCTATATACATAAATCCTTTCTAGGCAGCTTAACATGTACTAGTAGCTAAGTGGACACTCTGGCCCGTTTTAAAAATGCTAGGGGAGCTCTAGCCTATTAGTGTTTTCCGTTCTGGTATTTTGCTTACTGTGGTCCAGTTTATACCAAGAAGATTGCACAAAAGAAATCCTGGCTCTTTTATCTATTTCTGCCGTATTCTACCGTTCCTAAAGTAGAAAAAGCGCTCTAAAAGATAGACTTTAATTTTAATAAAATGGTTTTGCATATAAAAATAAGAGAAACCTAATAGCTTGCTAGCTTAGAAGCAGCTACCAATTACCCCTATACAACTTTTTTTAATTCTGTACCCTATTTCTTCTCCTTACTTAAGAAAAGGGTAGGGAATTAGTAATTAGTAGGTACTCTCCCTAAAAGTAACCTACTAATAGTATTTTATAAGGGCGAACCTCGTTACGTAAACCTACTCCCATAGGAAAATTTTCACGAGGTTGTCTATATAGGGTATAAATACCAATTCACCTATACACCTTATATTTAATATGCTAATGGTAACACGGGCCGGCCCCCTTCCCCTATCCCCTACTATAGCTACCCTAGCAGTGCATCGTCTGCGGTACGCCTGCGGTGCGCCTATGGTACGCCTGCGGTCCTCTGCTTGTAGCGCGACAGCCGTGGACCGGTTGTTTTATGGGGTATATAACCGGCGGCGCCCTTGCGACGACGGACGGAGGAGTAAAGGGGAGGCGACGGACTAATACGTAGTTAATATTGCTGCTTAAACCCCTTGTTCTACTTAGAATACCTCCTAAAATGCTGCTATAAATCTTAGATCTCTGTCTAATATAATCTTACTTAGTACTCTATGTCTTACAAACACTTCCTTAATATAGATTCTAGCTATGTCCTCTACTGAGATTTCATCTATATACGCTATAAAGTAACCCCACTTGGTTAACTTATCCACTATTACTAAGATTGCATTATAATCCTATCCAGTAATAGGGTCTTTTAACTTTGGTAGCTTAATAATAAAGTCCCATAATATAACTTCCCATGGTTTTTCTAGTATTTTAACAGGTTGTAGCCCTCTATATAGCTTATATCTTGTTAGTTTGTTTCTCTAATAATGTTACGGCGCTGGTGGAAAACGGTGGATTATAGTAGACGTTATAGTAGACGTAAAGTCACGTGAGCTCACGTGACCCGAGGGTTGTATAAGACTTCGAGTGACGCTGCCCTTCTTCTCCTTTCCTTTCTCTAGCTTTAGATCCTCGTTTATAGACAATCCAATTGTATAGGCTTGCGCGACCTTCTTGCCGTGCTCGTGCCTTAATTAACCGAGTCGCTAACATTATCCAAAGCTCGTTACTACTCTTCTTTCCTAAGAAGGAACTTAAATATATCTATAAGGCCACGAATAGGACAAGGACACAGAACAGGACCCCAAGGACATCACCAGGACCATAAGGACAGGACAAACCCCCAAGAACTAAAAGAACACAAACAGAACGCGAAACCTAAGAATAGGACACGCACGGACCAGACCCCCTAGGAAATAAACAAACACTGGAAATTACCCAATACCCCTACCACCATGCCAAGAAATACAGGAGTTGGCAAAGCCGCTGCAGGACCCATAAATACCTCTAATAGTAAAACAGTCGCCATCTCAACCCACTAGGAAGAACTCGCAGCAGCTAATGCTGAAATTAAGCGGCTTTAAGAGCTGCTTAAAACCAGAGACACCCCTATACCTAGTAAGGAGTTATTAGACACCTAGAGACTTGCTATAGTCCTTAAGGCCCTAGCCTAACGTATAGCATTAACATTATTACGGTCCGCGAAGGTCGCGGACCCCCTATTGCTTACAGACGGAACTAACCCTATATTTAATAATTAGAAGCTTTAACTACAAGACAAGCTTAAAGTTAATACAGACCACTTCCCTACTACCTAAGCTAAAATAGCCTATGTCTTCGGCCGTACTAGCGGGGACGCACAGACGCATCTACATCCGCGATATGCCTAGGACTTGGCAGACCCCTTCCTCTCTAGAGAAGAGATAATCAACTACCTATCTTCCATTTATAAGGACCCCTTTAAGATACAGAACGCCCGTCTTAACTATAAAGCCCTTAATATAAAAACAATAGAGACCTTCTTAGTCTTCTAGACCCGCTTTCTACACCTAGCTAGATAGGCTTAAATCCCCTAGGAAGATTTAATACTAGACCTCTTTAACAAGCTTACCCTAGACCTATAGCGCGCCATACTACCGGTTTATACTACTATATAGACGCTAAAGGAACTTATAGACTAGTGCCTAGCTATTAACTAGGGCCTCCACCAAATTAAGGCACGCGCTAAGCGGTATAAGACTAAAAGCTCCGCTAACCAGAATACAAGTACTATAAGAATAGGCCATAGCGCCCCAATAAGATCTACAACCCCTATAGCACCAACTATACCGTCCGCCGTTAACCTAGCGGCTAGCCATACAGCTATCCCCGCTATAGGTCCGGCAAATACTTAACCTATATATAGCAACTCCTAAAGACAGGCCCTTAGTAATTAAGGAGCCTACTTCTTATACGGCCAGAAAAACTACTTTATAAAAGACTGCCTAATAGCGGCAAAAATAAACAAGGTCCTATTAATTTAGGAGGATAGTATAGAGTTAGAAAAAAAGGAACCCTAGAGCAAGACTTCTCTCTAGGGTTAAAAGGAATTAACATGTTACATATTAATCTGGGTCAGCTAGTTAGTAAAAGAAGCTATACTATCCCTTATACTTTATTCCGCAATAGATATCAAGTTTTAACCTCTACTTTGGCTAACTCTAGAGCAAATACCTTTACCTTAATAGACATACAGTATGCTATAAAGCTGGCTGACTTTTTAAATACACCCCTTAAAGAACTACCCAAACCAATTCCTATTCGCGGGTATAACGGACGGATAGGACTACCTATTATAACTATCTTACGGATTCACCTCCGTATAGACAGACGAAGGCAGTATAACGTCCCCTTTCTTATTACGGACCTAGGAAGCCACGATATAATCTTAAAAAGAAAATGGCTAGCCTATCTAGGCTTACAGCTCAATATACGGAGTAGATGGCTTGTCTAGCCCAAAACCCTATCCCCAACACCTTCTTTTATAAAGGAAATCAGCATTACAATAGAAAATCTTATACGGCTATAGATAGACACCGTCCACTAGGCCGATGCTATATGTAGGGACTAGGCCTTTAAGAAAGATATACAGCTCGATCCGTAACAGGTCTATATACTATGCCGCCCCCAGACTACTGATGTCGCACTACTAGTACTAGAAACCTAGGAAGTTAGTAATAAGCTAGCTAGCTTAGGCCCTATATAGCTATAAAGAGCAGCAAGGAATATTGGACGCTATACTAAATATATAGACTAAAAGGATAACTTACGGAAGATAGAATAGGAGCTAAGGAGGGTTATAACCCCTCTACCGCAAAATACGGTCTACGGAACGTCTGTAAAGAAACCTATAAACCTCCTACCGGTCAATATCTACTGCATTGGTGCCATAGGGTTCTACCAGAACTTAAAACGGCCTAACACCGTTGCCTTTATAACTAGCTTATACGAAATTAACCGGATAATTAAAGATAAGGAAGCCCTAGCCCGTAACTAGCTTAGTAGGGAAAGTAAGCTTATAGATAAGGAGCTGGTAGAACAGAAACTACCCCACTAATACCAGGAATTCAAGGACGTATTCTCCAAGGCAGTATCCGACATACTCCCGCCTCACCAACCATACGACCATAAGATTAAGATTGAGCCAGACAAAGAAAATACCCTTAGCTATAGCCCCCTCCGCCAGCAATCTACTAACAAACTATAGGCTACTAAGCAGTACCTTATTAACAACCTTAATAAGGGCTTTATTAAGCCTAGCTAAGTCCCCTTTGCCACACCTATTCTCTTTATAAAAAAGCCTAACGGCGGACTCCGTTTCTGTATTAACTACTATAAACTAAACTATATAACCCGCAAAAACCAATATCCGCTACCCTTGCTTAAGGAAACGCTAGCCTATATAAGTAAGGCTAAGATTTTTACAAAGCTTAATATCCGCCAGGCCTTTTACCAAATTAGGATAGACCTAGGATCTAAAAATCTTACTATATTTCGGACCCGCTACGGATCGTATAAATATAAAGTACTACCTTTTAGATTAACTAACGGACTAGCTACATACCATCGGTATATAAATAATATACTCTTTAACTACCTTAATGACTTCTACACAGTATACCTAGACGATATTATAATCTACTCTAAAAATGAACTAGAACATTAGGAATATATCCATAAAGTCCTATAACGGCTCCGCAAGGCTAGTCTCCAGGCCAATATTAAGAAGTTGGAATTTAGTATTAAGCGTACAAAGTACCTAGGGTTTATTATTAGTATAGACGGAATTAAGGCCAACCTAGAGAAGACAGCTGTAATTAACCAGTAGACATCCCCACGGACCGTAAAGGGGGTATAATCATTTTTAGGTTTCTGTAACTTCTACCAATACTTTATTAGGAACTATAGCAGGATCGCCTAGCCCCTTAACCGTCTTACTAAGAAAGACCAGCCCTTCCACTTTAACGCTATATATAGGCAGGCCTTTAATAAGCTTAAGAAACGGCTAGTATCGGCTCCCCTACTTGCCCACTTTAACCCAAAACGGCCCTTAATACTAGAAACTAATACCTTAGATGGCGCAATAGCTAGTATCTTTTCCCAAAAGCAACTGGACGGAGAATGGCACCCTATTGCTTACTATTTAAAGACTATAATAGATGCCGAGCTAAACTACCACATACATAATAAAGAAATGCTGGCTATTATCTGTAGCTTTTAGCACTGGCGTGCATAGCTAAAAGGGACCCCTAAGCCTATTAAGGTGGTTTTAGATCACAAGGCCTTAGAATACTTTATAACAACAAAGGCCCTTACGGCCCAGTAAGCACGCTAGGCGGATATCCTATCTCAGTCCCACTTCCTAATTATATATAGGCCAGGCGCAACCAACCATATAGATGCCCTTATAAGGCGCGAACAAGACCTAGATAACTAGATAGCCGCGAAGATCTCATTATAGACCCAGACACTACTATAACCAGAGCACCTCAACCCTTAGATACAGGCAGAACTAAATACGGACCCTTTAAACGCTAAGATATATCCCATTAACTCTACGGAACTTAACCTTATTAATAAACTATTATAGGCAAACCGTACAGCCCCTTCTCTATAGGAGTACCGTAAAAAGACAAAGGACGCTATAAGCCTATAGTCCCTCGGAAACGGACTTCTTAAGTACCACGAACGGCTAGTAGTGGCAGAGGAACAGAACTTATGGACTTAGATTATCGCCAAAGCATATACTTAAGTCTCTACGGCCCACCTAGGAAAAAATAAAACTTGCAAGATTATTAGCAACCGTTACTACTAGCCCAGAATGGTTACGGATATTAACCGCTATATACGGAACTGTAATAACTACTGTAGGTCTATAATTCCACAAGACAAGACAAGACCCCAGGACTGTTAAAACCACTCCCAATACCAAAACGCCCCTAGCAGCATATCTCTATAGATTTCCACAAGCTACCTATAGACCGTGACAGATATAATATAGTTATAATTCTAGTCAACTGCTTTAGCAAGCGCCCGTTCTCAATTCCCTATTACAAAAATATCAATACTAAAGAGGCGGCCTAACTGTATATCCACTATATCTACTAAATCTACGGACTACCAGATACTATCGTGTCCAACCACAGGCCGTAGTTTATATTGGCCTTCTGGAACAAGTTTACCTAGATCCTAGGTATTAGGCTAAAGCTCTCTACGGCATACTACCCCCAGACAGACGGTTAGACAGAGATTATAAATTAATACTTAAACCAGAGACTCTGGCCCTTTATTAATTACTTTTAGGACAACTAGAGCAAACTACTACCTATAATAGACTACGCCTAGGCTACCCTACCCCACAACTCTATAGGATTTGCACTTATCCAGCTAGAAAGGGGGTATTTACCCTATATAAGCTTTAACTGGGAAAGACCAGAAGGGCCACAGACTATACGCAAAAAACTATCTTATAAGAAAGCACGGCATTACGCTAAACGCTTAGAAGAAGCCTAGAAAGTAGCCCGTATAAACCTAGAAAAGGCCTAAAAATTAATAGAACAGCAGGCAAATAAGTATAGGCGTAAGCCCAACTTTACTATAGGCGATAAGGTCTAGGTTATAACAAAGAACTAAAAGACAGAACGGCCTAGCTATAAGCTAGACTATTAGATGGCAGGACCGTATAAGGTCCTTAAGAAGAGAGGCAACTCCTATAAAGTAAAGCTCCCGGATTTAATTAAGGTCTACCCTATCTTCTCGCCAGATAAGCTATAGAAAGCTGTAAATAACCCACTACCTGGATAAAAAAATAAACCGCCCCTGCTAATTCAAGTTAATAGCGACAACAAATGGGAAATTAAAGAAATACTGGCCTATAAACTCATAAGGGGAACGCTAAAGTATCGTGTTAGTTGGAAAGGATATGACCCGGACCCTACTTGGTACCCTATATAGAACTTTATAGGTAGCCCCCATAAACTTTAGGACTTTTATAGCCGTTACCCTAATAAACCTAGACCGCTAAAATACCTAGACAAATAGATGGAATGCTAGTATAATAAAGACGATAAGCTACTAGAAGAGCATAAAGATAAGAATGCCCTATAAGTATAATACGGACTATAAAGCCTAAGGGCAGGCTTTTTTAGAGGGGGGGGTAATGTTACGGCGCTGGTGGAAAACGGTGGATTATGGTAGACGTTATGGTAGACGTAAAGTCACGTGAGCTCACGTGACCCGAGGATTGTATAAGACTTCGAGTGACGCTGCCCTTCTTCTCCTTTCCTTTCTCTAGCTTTGGATCCTCGTTTATAGACAATCCAATCGTACAGGCTTGCGCGACCTTCTTGCCGTGCTCGTGTCTCAATTGACCGAGTCGCTAACAAATAACCTAAATACTCCTTAGTGACTTATCTTGCCAGTCCCTAGATTTCTTAAATAATATACTTTTTTTAAAGTCTTAATACTAAGCCTATAGCTCTGTTATGTCCCTAAGTTATTCCCTTATAAAACTCTTCCATAAACTCCTTTACAACTGTTTTTGGCACGTACGTAGCCTCTTAGTGCTTATACTGCTCTAAGTCTAGATCTTTGTTTTGTGCCTCTTGGATCCTTTATAACCACTTACTCTCTAGTATCTTGTAGGTCTAACTTTCTTCTTTAGTTGCTGCAATCTTAGGATAATTATACCTGATTAATCCGTCTTTGTCTTTATATAATATTGCTCCTAATAGCTTCTTATTACTTTATAAATCTGCCTTCCTACTAAGTGCATCTACTCTTGCGTTCTTAGTACCCTTAGTATACTGAATTTTAAAATGATATTCCGCAAGCATTTCTGCCTATTTAACCTATTTTCTGTTTAGTTCCTTTATTATTAGGAACCCTATTAGGTTCTTATGGTCTGTCTTAACTATAAATAGTTTTTCTGTGCCTTATAAGAATTCCCTCTATTCTTTAAGCGCTGCAACTATACCTAGCAACTCCTTATTATAGATATCGTAGTTTAACTCTAGTGGTGTTATTTTCCGACTGTAATATGCTACTAGATGCTATCTATCCTTATGCTTCTATAGCAAGCATGCTCCTAATACAAAGTCTGATGTATCTATTTTAACTACTGTCTCTAACTCCAGTCTATAGATCTTAAGGATTGGATCCTAGGTAAATAACTCCTTAAGCTCTTTAAATAACTTTCTTTATTTATTCCCCTATACCTATGGTTCCTCCTTCTTTGTAAGTTTTGTAAACGGCTTAATATTCTTTAACCATTGTGCTATAAACCTCCTATAGTAATTGCAGAACCCTAGGAACGATCTTAACTGCGTAACGTTCTCTAGTTCTTGCCAACTAACTATAGCTTCTACCTTTTTTGGGTCTATGCTGATTTTTCTTAGTTTAATAATAAATCTAACAAAATCGGTCTTCCTAGTAAAGAACTCGCATTTCTTAATTGCTACTAGCATCTTTTCTTCTTATAGTCTCTTTAAGACCTACTTAATATGTTCTCTATGTTCCTCCTTACTTTTCAAGTAGATAATAATGTCGTTAAGATATGCTATAACGAATTTATTGAGGTGCTCTCTTAATACACTATTAATTCTTTTATGAAACGTTACTAGTGTATTTGTAAGCCCGAACTGCATTACTAACGGCTTATATAGTTCTTCCTTTAATCTAAAGGCTGCTTTCTACTTATTGCCTTCCTTAATTCTGATTTAATGGTACGCCTATCTTAGATCTATCTTTGTAAAGATCTTTGCGTTGCCTATCCTATCTTAGATTTCGCTAATTAAGGGTAAAGGATACCTATCCTTTCTTGTAATGCTGTTTAACTGTCTATAGTTAATGCACATCCTAAGTTTTTTATTTTTCTTTAGGATGAACAACACTAAATATCCTACTAATAACTGTGATGGTTTGATATATCCCTTTTATAAGTTCTCCTGGACAAACTCCTTAAGCGCTACTAACTTGGTTTTAGTAAGCTTATAGATTAGAAAGAACTTTGGACTTATTCTTGGTTCCAATTCTATCTTATAGTCCTATACTGCATGCTCTAATAGCTTTTTACTTTCTGGGCTCTATAACTTTTTTCTATACTTATGGTATCTCTTTGGTATATAACTTAAGCCTCGCTTAGTCTCCTTATATGTCACTCCAACTTAGTACTATACCATCTTGGTTTGCTGTTATATCCTGCGTTGTTATATATCCTTAATATTAACCTATCCTATAACCTAATTAATCCGTGGATTATATTTCTATAACTAAGGCATTCCTAATATTGCCTTATTCTTTCCTAATGGTAGGATATTAAAAGATATTATAACTAGCCTTCCTTTAATGGTTAACTGAATTGGTCCTATTTTAAGATTAATAATGCCTCCTCTATAGGCTATCTAATCTCCTAAAATTGTTATAAGTGGATATAGGGGTTCTTTTTGTCCATATAGTAACCCTATCCTTTCTACTGCCGCTAGTAATATATGGTTTCTTATTACTCTACTATCTATTAATACTTCGAACTTTTGGTCTCGCTATTTTACCTATAAATTTAGGTATTGTCCTGTAATTTCTTTAAGGGTCTAAGGCTCTACCACTGGCTCCCTCTAGTCCTATGGGCCTCCGCTTTTCCTAACTGTTGGCTATTTAACCTTAACTATATTTGGTCCCTCTATGGCTAATACTTAGTTTATTTCTTTTCCTCTACATACTATAGATAAGTGTTCTTTAGGCACTCCTACCACTGTTATCCCTCTAGGTATTCTTCCGTAAGGAATTTTCCTGGTTAAAGTATTAAGTCTCCCAACTCCTAAACTTCTACTAGGTGCCAACTATATATATACTTAGCGTTTCTGTACTGCTTTTTGTCTGTTGTCTAATATATCCTTATTGGATACTTGCGATATTTGTCCTTAGGTATTCTATATATATTGTATATATTATCTATATATGCGATCTACGCTAATATATAATACGCTGGGTGCTTTAGGTTAACTCTTAGCTTATTCTTATCCTTAAGTTTAAACCTCTCCCATATTAACTTAAATATTGCTATACTATTTACTGGTACTAATACTTGCATTATTTCTCTCTAGTCTATGGCCTGCTCTTCTAAGTTCTTTAACGTTATAACTAACGCTCCTTTTATATAGCTTATCTATTTTTTAGATATTACTTGGTCTGATATAACTTTTTTATCTAGCTATATATAGAAATCTTTCTACTTATTGTTTCCTCTTTGCTTGTACCACTTTCGGTATAGCTTAGTAAGTGTATATAATTTATCCGTAAGAAAGTATCTCTTTATTACTGCGTTATTGCAACCTTTGGTATGTTATTCTGCGAACCTAATTAGAATTCCTAGATCCTCTTCTTGCTCCAGTTTGTCTAACTACTTAGCTTTTAGTGTTCCTACCCTTGGCCTGTTTATAACTTTTCGCATAGGTGCTCTGTCCCTTATACGTCCTTATACTGCTAATCTTTGGTCTAGCTTTTATTCTTGCTATATAACGATTTGTTGCCTAAACTCGTCTATGCTTTCCTTATGTTTTTGTCTTCTAAAAGGATCCTTAAAGTTGTCTTGCTTCTTAACCGCTGTGTTAACTATTTAACCTTTAGGCTAAACACTACGTTTACCTGGAACTGTTATGGACCTTATTTATTCTTTAAAATCTTGGTTCCCTAGGAACTATTATCCTAAGCTTATTTGTATATTACTAAACTGAGCTACTGCCCTTTCCCATTAGTTGTTGTCTGTTGTAGGTTCTTGGGTGTGTCTTATCTTATCTTAAGAGTCTTAAGCGTCTTGCATCTCCTCCTGAGAATCTTAAGCCTTTAGCCTTTTACCTTTATTAAGTGGTAAGCTAGCACTAGCAGTTATCTGCTTGCTTAATCGTTTTAGGATATTGCTCCTTCCGTTTTATAAAGCAATGGATGTTATATGTAATGGTATTATGATATCCGTTACTAAACCGCGTTCCATAGTGGTCTTAGTCTCTACTTCTGTTGCGTTATTAAGGTTTAAGTGCCCCTAGTTGGCCTCTTTTTCTTCCTTGTTACTGTTAATTAATAAGTACTTCAACTCTATTGTTATAGTTACTAATCTTTATCCGCACGTTGCTGTAATATTTTAATCCAGCTTGTAGAGTTAATCTTGCTCTTTGTCTGACTCTATAGTTCCCTTAAGTCCTCTTAACTCTGGCTCTTATGGCTAATAGCTTGCGCCATACTTAGCGTCCTTATAAATTGGGCATGTGTTGTTGTAATAAAACGCGAAGTGTCTGACTGTACACTCCTATGTGCCGTGTAACCTCTTTGTTATTGGTCCTAGTTCTCCTTACTTAGTTCCTTTTACTGTATGGTTACTCTAACCTCCTCTATAGTCTCTGGCATAGTGACCTTATTTTCCGCAATTTATATAAGCTCCTAATTTGAACTAATCTTCTTGCTATAGAGTCTGCCTAAACATCTTCTGTTAATAAGATCCCTGGTTTAGCCTCTGCTCCTTAGTCCTATAATTACTTAATCCTTAACCTCTGGGTTTCCATGGTTTCTTATTCCATCTTTTAGATTCTTTAGTGCCGCTTAAGTCTATTGGCTCTGGCCCACCGTTCTATAGTTTATAACTCTGTGTCTGTTAATGCGTACCTTACGCCTTATATAACTGTAGAACTCTATCTTACCCTTTCTTAGCTTGTTCCCTTTAATAGATTCTATTGTTAATCTTTATTAACTAATCTATTAAATCCTATAGGGTTTCCGTATCTTCTATTAGGATAATTGCGTCCTAGACTTTAGCCTTAAGTCCTTATTTGTACTATGCTATAAGCGCCTTATTATTCTATTTAGCCTGTGTTGTAAGTATCTGAAACTAGGTTGTATACTTAATTGCTAAAGAACGTTATACCAAGTTTTAAAGTTTCCTTTCTACTGTAGTTGTTGCTTTTAGGTCTCTAAATACCTATGTTAGTCTTTCCGTGAACCCGTTCTAACTAGTAAACATAAACTGTACTTCTTGGTTAGTTGTTATTATTCCGTTAACCTAGATCTTAGTAAGGTAAGGTTTAAACTACTTAAGTGCTCTTCTGGTTAAGAATAATCCTATATACGCTACTTGGTCTACTGGTGTTGCCAGCTTTACTCCTTCTTGTATGACCTTAAAGTGCATTTACGTAAGGAATCCTTTAAGTTTTAACTTCTCTCCTAAGAATTGCTTAATTAAGGGTAACTTAACCTTAGCTGCTCTAATTCTATTAATTCTTTCTTTAAGTAATTAATTGTTGTCTGTTAACCGATTAACTATTTCCTGTAACTAACCTACCGTGATAAGCTGCGAGCTAGTATCCGCTATACTAGTGTCTCTACTTGTACCTGAGGTGGTTGCTGCTGTAGACGGCGTCGTGACTGGTGCTTTTGGTGGTATATTGTTCGACTCTGTTAATACCGTAACTATGGTAGTGAATATATAACGAAACCTTGTAGTAGGAACTACAGCGGACTTATTATTAGGCTGGGTATATAGATATACGAACAGGTTAATAATGTAATAGTAATAAATAATAACTAGTGGAGTGGTTGCCTAATAGATTAACTCCAATTGTATTCTAAGATTTACTATAAAGGAAGGAACTATCTAGGTAGGGACTGTGGGTCCTTAAATACACAACCTTACGCCTAAGAAAGTCCTTGCTCCGTCTGCTCTGTCTGCTTTGTTTGCTCTGTTATAGATCTTATAGATTACATAGATTACATAGATCACCTTACGTGACCTTGGTTACCATTCTTTGTTATATAGTTTTACCGGATCCATTCTGGACCGTGCCCTTATTAACCAACTAGCTTCTTCCGACTCTTCTCTAAGTAGTCGTAATATTGTACTTAAAGCGTCCGTAATATCTAGGCTATAGAACCCCTAGATATCTATAGGCTATAGGCTATAAAGAAGCTATAGAGTAGTAATATTAGGATATATATTATAGATAAAGATATAAGAGATAGGATGCTATAAGAAATAGGGTAGATAAAGATCCTAAGGCGCTCTATTATATTAGCTGTTCTACTAGTACTAGTAGAGGTCTATATAGTACTTATAAGCTTTACTATTTAGGGCTTAAAGATTAAGTAGATAATAGAGGATATAATAAAGTATAATTATACTATAGTAGAGCTTATAGTAGAGAGGCTAGTATAGAAAAGGCTAGGAAGAGTTCAAATGGAAAAAAAGGTTAAATTATTGCTTATTATAGGCGTATAGTTAAAAGAGATAGTAAATATACTATTTAATTAGGGCCTGTTTCTAGGATAATACTATTACCTAGTTATAAGGTATAAGATAATATTCTTAGTAATATAGTGCTTTAAATACTAGGGCTTTAACTATATAGTTAAGAGCTATAGAAGAGAGGCTAGATATAGACACTACGCTAAGTAGTATAA
>Ga0307507_10009278_pt1 | contig 13175 bp, 13 predicted proteins | sample 7_EM_MG_FD_207223 | JGI IMG/M metagenome (GOLD analysis project Ga0307507, IMG submission 207223) | Populus trichocarpa ectomycorrhiza microbial communities from riparian zone in the Pacific Northwest, United States - 7_EM | ecosystem: Host-associated > Plants > Roots > Unclassified | place...
TGGGGAGAGTATGAAACCATACAGCCGCGATAGTGGTTATTGTGGCGCTTACTGTCCGCATCTTGCTGTGAGTGCATTAATGGGGAGCTCTCATGTTTTTCCGAGTCCCCCGAAGGGGAGACGACTCGGCCTCTACAAGAGGAAAATTCCGATTGCCCTGCAAGCTATTGAACGTGTACTAGTAGTAGGAGTCCTAATACAGATGTAATTAAAAATATGAATCGGCGTAAGTATGCTGACGCCAGCGCATGCAGGCTGCCAGCACCTGGAAGAATTGAAAGACTTCACTTGCGGATACGATAGTCGCCTGGCCTACCACACCAGCAGGTCGCAAATGGGGATGAATTAGATTCCCTACTTATGCCCCTTGAGTTTCCAACCATATGACACAGCTCCGACATCCTCGCTGAATGATGATGTCAATTTCGCAACTCAATCACCATCGTCTCTCTGCGAACTTGGTTTCATCATCGGAGGAACTATGAAAATCAGCCGGCCATTCGATCGACTCGACGAAGTCTCTGCGGTGAGACAGGACTTCGGGCAGCGTAGCGTTGTTCCTTTCGATCTTTCTTGGCCATGCCATGGCGGGTCTCAAGATCCTCCACGAATTTCTTCATCCTAGGGGATAGCTGGGAGAATTCGTCGTGTATTTCAGGACTCCGCGAGGTTGGTGGCGGATATTCATCTCCACCTACTCAAACAGTCAAAATTACAAAATAAGTCAAAGGAGGACTGTTTCTGACCTGGGACTCGGACCTTCAAGCGACCCAGCTTCTTTCCTCTGCCCGGTGCATCACGATTTTGTGGAGGAGTTACACCATCGCCTGTGCTGCGACGGATTCTTTGAGGGGGTTCACGCGCACTTTCAACTGTGGTGCGACAGGGTTTATAATGCGCACTTCTGCCTTGATCGTCTGTGCTGCGACGAATTCGAGGGGGGTTATCGCTTTCGTCTCGATTGACTTGAAGAATACCGTATTAGTACTTTATTTGCCACGGACTCGGGATAGAGTTACTCACTTGGTGGACTGTGCGAAGGCATACTTACTGCAGTTATGGGTCCCTTGGTTTTCGCGCTGCGAATATACCCGGAAACCTGTTCGTTAAATATCGTCCATTCGTCCCGGATATTGTTTGTTTGGGAGTTGTCCTGCGAAAAGTTCCCTCCAGTGATGTTGACATGCCCAATATTCGAGATAAGGCTGGGACTCGGATAAACCTCTGAGTCGGGGTAAGAACCAACACTCGGTTGCTTCGTCATGATGTCGTGCAGGTGAGGGGCGACGGAAAGGAGTCAAAGTGGGTCACTGCTAGTACAAGTACAATTTTATATCATTTTGAGGAGTGCAAGTCGCTTTGCAGTGCACATTGGTGTGCAATTAGTTGTGTTAGTACAGCATACAAGAGTAGCTCCATTTGGGTTTAATTTATATTGGTAATCAATCAACCAAATACTATAGTAAACTGTAAAGTTTTGAATCTTGAATTTTGCCCCCGTACTAGTAGATTCTCCTCAGAGAGCTAAGATTCGTCTACTTTACCGTGACTTAAGGTTTAGAAATGTGAGCATTTTGTTATTGCAGACTTTTTGTGCAGCGCCTGTCAACATTTCCTATGTTCGGTGAGGACACCGCCTCTTATTGATCTTGGTTTATGGAATTTATCCCGTAACCCACAGCTGGCGCACAAATGCTATTCAAAGGATACGAGAGCGCTATGTCCTCAATGGACAATGTAGAACATTGCTGTTCGACACTTCATAGCCCCCAGTCCCAAGTATAAGAGTAAGAACAATTCCGACTTGTACATCTGTCAAACTACTCAACCCTCACCGCATCATGACTGGAAGATCCCTCCATTTGTCCTATAATCACCAAATCAACAACCAACACAACCACCATCGATCCTTTCATACACATAGTGAACAAGTAGTATTCAACGGACCGATCTTTGGCTACGCTCACCACGTTACTGGAAAAGGACCGGTGATTTGTTACAGCCAGTCTACACGCACTGCGCCTGCCAATGATACTAGTCTCTTTCAGAACGGCCATCCCCAAGACACCTCGTCAAGAACTTCCGGTTGGGACCCTCATCTAAATTGACGTATCATCAATAACATTGTATTTTAGGGCATTCCTCGTTTTATGTCTCTGAAGAAAACCTGTGCCATGAAATATTTAATGGTTAGTCACCGTCATCTTATCACGTTACGTGAGTTAATACAGTTTTTGACTTCTAGGATCCGCCTCAGCGTCCCTTACACGGTCGTTTGAGAAAGGGGAGTTCCCCATTGAAAGGAGTGTGTTCGAGGCAGAATACTCGATGATGTCCCGCGAGATGCAATTATATGTCAAACGTCTGCTTGAGGACTATGCGAAACGTGCCACTTGAAGTTGTATCAACTAATTCTCCAAAGATCTTTATTCCCTCATTTCTTTCAGATCGTGTTGCTTTGGAAAAGAAACTCATGGCACTAGCAATTTTATTTCTTTGGTAGTAGATCTGCCAGAGTGCCATCGAAAACTCCTTCTGGCTGTGTATCCCTAATTACAATGTTTCAGGAAGTTAGAACTTAGGACTGTAGTATTCTGATGTAATAGGTTCAGTTTAATCATTTTAAGACATGCTAGTTCCATTCCAACCCTTGCCGGGTGTAAATTCCTTAGCAGGTTAGAGAAACTGTCAGGGGCCACGGTTCACCATTATTCATTCTAATTCATTTTCTTTCTTGCATCTCATTCCACGCTTCGGCACCAGCCAAAAGTCCATTGACCACATCCAACCTATAGATATACAGCTCACGTCACTTATTCCCCTCCTGAAACCTACAACCTACTAGCTCCCTTGAGCTCACGCGTCTTAGTACTTAGATAACTTGTGGCACGTTAATCCATAAAGACGCAAAAAAAAAAACAAAAAAAAACTGTCAGGGGCAAAATCACACCCTTTTCATCGGATAAAAAAGTCGACAATATGTAACAAATAAATTGTTTCTCAAGTTACATAACGAAACTGAGCAAGGTCCTGTCGACGCAGTCGACTTTTCATAGTTGTAGATCAAGAATGTACAATTACCTTGTATATATAGCCAAGAAGCCTTTGATGTTGCTTGTACGAATATCTCCCATCAAGGGGGAATTTTCCTATTATACTCCAGTCCAGATATCTTCAAAAGGCAAATGCTGGGTGAGATTATTTCCACAGTTCCACTTCCTAGCGTGATCTTCCACACTCATATCAGAACCAGCGGTTGTCGGCAGAATAATTGTATCAGTCTCGAAACATTGTTCAATTTCCAAATGATCTGGGAATAATAATTCGGTTAGAAAGGGGTATTGCAACAACTTTACAAACTCACAAATGATTCCCTCGAGATCGGGTCTTCCTCTGTAAATATCGCCGTCGTCTGAAGTTACAGCATTCAAGTTGCCTACAATCTATTCCAAGTTATCCGACTGCAGAGGTTCCTCGCCTTGCGATTGGCGAGTGTCATGTAAGTTTACCAGAGACACTTTCAAAGATTTGAGGGGATTGTATATGTTGCAAGTTGACAGACTTTTCTTTTCACTGGAGTAGATCAATTGCGGACTCGCACTCAAATAGTAGATGATGTGCAGCACGGCGTAGTTAGCCTCCGTGATGCAACGTTGAAATCAGACTTGGAGCTGGCGCTTGTTTCGTACAATAACCCTTGACCTCAGACCGTCATACATCCTGTTCAACACGCCTAATCATCACGGCACATGCCACATGAATCACAAGCTATCGCCACGCCTTATATTTTCTAGCAGTTATCATCTCAAGCTTGAGCTCGAACGCAGAACGTCCAGATGGGCAAGGCAGTAAGACCTTTGTGAGCACTGGAAGGACGAAAGACACAGAGTAGAAGACAAAAAGGGTCAACGTATTGAATTAGAGATCCCAGATTATCTCTTCAGCCTCATGTCTGAGCTAGTGTTCTTCTTAAGGCACTTCGCGGGGACCTTACGGAACCACCCCACGTACTGTCATATGAATTTATGAATAAAATATATTACTCCGTACATGAGTTGATCTACTCCCGGAGCTTCCCCTGTCTACGAACTTCTAGCGGCTCTATGTAATGCCCAGTGTTCGTACCGGTTTCTCCGTATTAGCATGGCATAAACGAAACGAATTATTCCATGAGGGCATGTAAGATCGAAGTGAAGATTATGTCGGACAGTGACGCTACATTTCATTTGAACCCTGTCCATAATTTATTGAAGCTGGTGAAGTTGCCTGTTCGTTCCGCTAGCGGGACTTGACGGGACGGGAAAAGATCTTCGACAAGTCACGAGCCTTGCGAATAAGGCTTCCAAGACCTTTTACCAGTGACGCTTTTGGACCTAGAAGAACCGCGATTGGAAAATGTGTTTGAGCATAAGGAAACAGGCATACCTGCTTGTGGTGCGACCCCCTTGATATAGTTAACGCTAGTGAACCTATTCGCCGTCGATGGCTTGGCATCGGATAAAGATTGCGTTTCCCGGACCTCATGATCAGATAGACGGGAGTCGATTTGTCGAGAGGATGTGATTGGTGTGTTCAAAATTGAATTTTCAACTTGACATGATTCGCGGGAACTGGGTTTTGAATGAATGCCGATAGGCCTCTGTTCAGCCAGGCCTGAGGTCGAGCCGCGTGTTGGTGGCGCCAAGTTCTCCGTGGGCTTTCCCGATTCGCCTGACGCCGCCGTTCGTTTCTCGACTTGTCCAAGCATGTATCTCACGTAGCGTTGCATTTCGGGAGACATCGTGTGGAATTCGGCGTTCAACTTCTGGTCGTCGAGACCTGGGTATGACAAAGGTTCGGATGTATGATGCTGAGTATCCTTGAGCAAGAAGGCAGGTCTCCTCTCATCTACCTCTCGTTCTTTAGTATTGCAAAAATCACGAAAGAACATATACTTACCTGTCAACTCTCGATTATGGAAACGTTGCCCCATGCCATCGCCAAGTACTGGAAATTTTGTGTCAGAGGGTCTTTGAAAGTTTGATACAACATACGGGGAGTATCATTGAGGGTTTGGCCTTCGACGAATGTAAGAATTTGGATTTATTGCTGAGGCCACACCGAACACCGAAATCTCACCTCCTCTTGGAAGGCTCTGACCGGCATTTCCATCGTCATACTGGGGTCTAATATTCGTAGTATGACTGTAGGCGATTATTGGTCCATCGTCTGATGTAGCACTATGGGTATATCCATAGATATTTCCAAGAATGACGGTTTTATCCTCCCGGAACACTCTAGTCTGGTGTTCGTGTTGCTCGTTATGAGATGTCTGTCGAAAATTTCCCCCGGAAATGCCAACGGATTGGATACCCTGAATGAAGGCTGTCATGGGGTATTGAAAGAAGGAACGTGGGGAAGGGGAGTGAAACGGCGTACCACTTCTTATATACGTTTCAGGTTTCAGCGAGTTAATGGCACTATTTGCTCAAGACTTCGAATTACTTTTATCCGTTCTTGGGAGGAGGCTTTAGAATCGTCGAGCTTCGAAACCGTAGGAATCCCGCAATCATCCTATCGACTAATCCTGACTCCTGAATATCCAAAGTTAGTCGACAGGAGGCGATTGAAGCCTCATTTGATTATATAAGTCAGCACAGAAAGGCACTGAATCTGAAATTCAGGGAAAGAAGATTTAAATGACATGTTGAAGGGAAGATGGTCGCTCTGGTCAAAGACTACCGGGGTCCGGGCAGCCGGGTAGGAGACACTCCTAAAGCAAATAGTAATTAATATTACAGAAACAGGTGCCGCTTGTCGCCAATCTGCGGTTGACTCCTCGCGGCATAAAACGAATTTTAAATACGACTGGGAGGTACCTCGACATTTTAATTTTCACATAGAGAAGAGCAAGTGGAAGTACTTTGACCTTTCTTAGGATAATATCTCCTTTTTAGTTAGAATCCACATCCACCCCACACTTGCAAAAGCGTAGATGTAAAAACAACTACAAATTTTCAAATGAAATTCAGACCCGCGGCTGGTAGAGACCAGCAAGGTGATTTCCGCCACATGCGGCTCCTTGCACCCTCAGACGCCCAGGCCTTGGACTCGCTAGAGACGATCTCAATCTGCTTGGCGTTTCAAGACGTGAAGCACTATCAGCGGCTCTTAACTTTATTAATGTCGCACACTGCAGGACCTCTATCTATATTAATATATCCAAGACGCCATGCCTCTCCTTCAACCTCTTCCTTCCCTGGTTTTACCTTCACCTGTTCCTATAGCTTTACCTCTTCCGTGACACCCGTTTTCTGTCGGGCCCCCTTTGCTCACTTTGGCGGTCTTACTGCCCATGTGTCTTTATTCTTAGTACTAGACTCGAAAAAAAAAAGAAGATCTACAACTATGTTTAGAACTTGAAGTTAGGCTCTCCCGATATTGGAAGATCAGGTTCACGTTCAGCTTCCATAAAAGCTTGGTATTCTTGGTATCGAACAGAAATGAAGCACGAACTTGAAAGAGTCCTCAGACCAGAAACTGGAGCTCTGGATGCTTTGTGTATTGCGTTAAGTTATAGTACTACCACATCTAAATCACTTTGTACATTTGACATTTAAGATTGTTGTCCGAGATAATTGAGATGCATGTCTAAGGGAATTCTTGATGGGGTCCTGGTGATCATAAAGCAGCGTTGAATCAATTTCTCTGAATGGGTACGGTTTGACGACCTAGATTCAGGAGCCGTCCCGGAGAGAATCTGGATAACACATGAGTATAGTGCAGGGATAGGCAACTGACAATAATAGATACCCTTTGACCTTGTTATACAGAGACCGGAATTTTTGTTCAACTTTGCCTGATATGCAAGTTAGTACGATAATTCGAGAGGAAGGTAAAATACTTACTTATGAGCCCTTTAGGTTTTTCTTCGCGACAGTTATCACACCCCCCACACTCTCCAGACTCCTGATAGTCTGTTACTGGATTCTTTAGGTGTCAAGGAAAGTGAAGATGAAAGCTACCAACCTGCCGACCGGTCACCGCTGGAGTTGCTGCTGTGGGCATCTGGTTCCTGGTTCAGTGGCACACCCATAGCATGATCCATCGAAACTCGGTCTAATTTTTGTAGAATAGGGAGAATGGCAGGTTCCGCAACAGCAGTAGGTTCCTCGATGGGGGTACTATTGACAAGGGTGGCCGAACCTTCTACGATACTGGCAGTAGCAGAGTTCTCCATATCGCTCACGTCTATAAATTTCTTCAGATGTCGCAGAAAAAAGGTGAAGATGTGTATATTAATCACCTGGTGGCGAAAGACGTTCCTCACTACTTGTAGATTGGATGCTGCTCTGCGCACCATGATCCGAGCGTTCTCCCACTTCTGCATCTTCAAACGAAGATGGGTCCACAATCGTTGGTTGTGAATTTGAAATTTCCGAATGATCGAACGAGGCTCGAGATTGGTCCCTACCCCGACTCGCAGTGGCATGACGGGTGCCACGGCCAGTATTGCCCCACCTGTGACCTCGCACACGTTCACCTGAGGGATCGATGATCGGTCGAGGAAATTAATTTGAAAACTTTTACGGGGTAGTCTTACCTGTTGCAGATGAACGGCCACTGCCCGCCAAGTAGGCAATAAGATCTCCCGAAGCATTACCATCTACGACAAGGCCATTAAAGTTTATAGTAACTGCGCTGACGATAACAGTGATTCCCGGGCCCGACTCCGTATTTCCATTTCCAGACTGGCGGGGGAGAGGGGGTGGTTCTGACATAGGCGAGCTCGAGAGGAAAAGTGGAACAGAATGGAACGAGAACAGGACAGATACTAGTAAACCCAATATACAGGAACCCCTGAAACCGTAATTATCAATTATGTTTGATGATGCCAAGATGATGCTGTCGGTAGATGCCGGTATCCTTTTTTTTTTTTTTCTGTGAGGAGAGGCGATACATACGTAAAAGGGAGCCCGTGGACGACTAGAAAGTTCGCATTATATGATCATTATTCTTCGATTCGTTGTGCATTGTTCATGTCAAAATCATGTAATTTGATCAAGATCCACACCGCCTTGCTTTGCAGGGTTCGGAACTCCTACATATCAGAAATGTCTCTGCATACCAAAAAGATCCTCGAAGGTCTGGAGGAACAGCTCCGCGAATGTGTCAACTTCACAACCAGTATGAAGTCTTTGGACCATCAACGATTTTGGTACCAAAATCCTTTTTCGATATTGAAGCGTGCAGAAAGGGTTCTGGAACGTGTCGATTTTGTCGGCAAATCGCTTCCCTGAGGGATTGTGGCGTATTATTGTTCTCTAAATCTTACGCTGATCGGATTTGAGTTGGATTTGAGGTCGGCACATGTGGCTATGAGCCTATGACTTGGCCAGTCTTTTCCGAGTTACGTATTCGATTGAAGGCTCTGAAGATAGCACAGGATGGGCGGTTGTACCATTCTGATATACTGACAATGCAGTGGTAAGGGTACGTGATTTTCTTAATTGACGGGTCAAAACAAAGTTATGAACCACGTAACATGGAAATCTTCGTAGTAGACAGCGGCTTTACAAGGCTGATGTTTAGAAATGGAGCATGTGAAAAAAATTCAAAAATCGCCTCACTTCAACCGTGCGTTACCAATTATCTTGTCCATGACTGGAACTGTCGTCTTTGGAGTCAGAAAGATAAAGTGTATATTCTAAGTTATGACTGAGCACATGATTGCAGGATAAAGCTTACCGCGACCTGAAAGCAGATATTGACCATAATCTCAGATGGACAGGTTGTCTTCTTCCAGTTGAAGTGTCGGGTCGGGTTGGGTCGTTGTCTTCATCATCACGTCTCGTACCCTCTCAAATAGCCCCATAGAAGCCGACTGGGGAACGTTGCGTCGGCTAGAGTTCCCAGGTGGACAACTAGATAAGTTCCTCTCGTATACTGCTTGAACTTGGTCTCTGCGTTGAGTATCACGAGAGATGGATTCAGAGCGAAGCCACGAGTGCGTTTATAGTCAAAAGAAAAAGAAGGGAGGCGTTCATATGTGTTCACGTCGTTTCCAGGTGATCGAGCACGCTTTGATCTGGGAGGAAATGTTCAGGTCGTAACAACACTAATTCGTACTGATAAAGGGGGTTCCGTGAATTGGCCCATTGCAGAGATAATGGATCAAATAACGCACTTTAATGAACTTTGATGAACTTCTGAAGGTCTCTCACATACTTGTAGAACATTTCTTGTCGATGGATATTATTTTCTTCCAAAATTAAACAAGCTTGTTAAGAGAACAGGCCGAGAGCATCCAGGCCGCAGTCCACTGGCAAAGTAATCAATTGATCAGGCAGAACAAAAAATGGGACTATGAAAGGCTTACTGTTTGTGAGGAGTACGTACGAATTGTCTCTTGACGGTAGCATCGTTTCTCGCAGCGTTTACCCAAAGGTCATGTGTATAAGTCCGAGCGCGAGAGGAGGTAGATAAACTTTTCACAGATTGACACATAGGCAGGCGTAATGGTCGGCGTATTCCAACGCCCAACAGCGGGGACCTTTGAATAGAGTAGGAGGTAGTCAATCCCAACTTGGAGTTTATGCCAAAGTGAGGTATTGAAAAGCAGCAGGCCGTCGTCCGCGTCAAACCCGACCGCGAAAATAGGTACAGCAAAGCAATCAATATTACTCGAGCGATTCTCGACCAGCTCTTTGCAGAAACGCGGGATCAGGCGTTCGCGTCGTACCTCACGGACATACAACTCCATTGACCTGCAATTGGCCAGGCCTCCTGAAGGCCAGCTTATGCAACCAGACTTGGGCGACTCCTGGAGTGAACAGAAGGGGTGGTAGCACCGCTTACCAGCTTGGTTCGCCTTTAATTCCCCGGCCCGATGTATTCCGCCGCCCGCGACGGATTTGCTTCTTTGACCTTGTTGGTCAAATCGTAAGCGAAAGGTGCGTTTATGCGGTATTCTTATATGCAATACACCCTGAATGAGTTATTAGATATTATGTCCTCGCTGAGGTCTACTTCAAGGTCAAAAACCGACCAGGATTTGTCCTTGTTGTTGAGCCACAGACGACCTTCATGGACACCATCCCTGTCTGAATACGAGGGTACCCGACTTATTAAATCACATTCTAGACGACGTGCAAGGCACGAAGATTCTCGATCTCAAGAGTGGAATGCAATTTTCCCTCTCAGTCATGGTGGTCACCGTTCTGTACCTTCCTTAGATGAGGCGGTCCGAAGAGCTCGGAGGCCGAGAGTTGTTGATACTGAAAGCACCCTGGAGCAATCCAAGGTTCCTATCGATGGGACTGCTTTGCCAGAATCCCCGGAGGATGGTAAACGGTTTCGTTCTTGGGAGGTTAATGTGAAGGACTTGGTTGGAGATGCAGTTGGAAATGTATGTCGTTGAATGCTATTATCAGAGTCTTTGACGACTTGTTTTAGATGAGTATAAGTCCAAACTCACGAGATATTTCTCTTGCTGCGTAAGTGATATCATCTTATGCTTCGTTAAGGTCTCACCTCACGGTTGTGATCCAGTCGAAGGGGCCTCTTTATATTTGATCTTGAATCGCTCGATACTATTCCTCGCTTCCTTCCTCAAGGTGGAACTTGGGATGTCGCAGACGTGCAATGGAATCCTCATCTTTCTCATGCTCAATATGTAGTCTCCACTTCGAGTGAAAAATTGCAAGTCGTCATAACGCCCGTTCTCTTGAATACCTAACATCATTATGGACAGGCTAATATGGAACCTGTGTTTAGGCGGCAACACGGCCATTCAACACGTTCTCAAAGCTCATTACCGCGCAATAACTGACATTAACTGGCACACGACGGAATGTGACGTTGTCTGCAGTATTGGTATCGACTCCTGGATATGGACATGGGATATCAGAACCGCACGAAAGCCTATCTTTGGTGCGCTTTCCCCCCTTCTACATATTGCTTTTGGACTAAATATTGCCAGGTCTTTCTCCTTTCAAAGGTGGAGCATATATAATCTGGGTTTTCATGTTCTAAAGCAATTATTAGCCGGTGGAACTCAAGTGAAATGGAACTACAAAGATGGGAACCTTCTTGCATCCGCGCACGCGGATGAGGTGTTTATTTGGGATAGGCGTGTGAGTCTCTAAATTGTAATAAATCAGCTGCCATAGCACCTCACAAGCTGCCTTAGAAAGGTTCTCTTCCAGTTTCTCGAATTCAGGCTCATGCCTCAAAAATATACGGGATTGATTGGTCCCGTTCTCGTCGAGATGAAATCGTCACATGCTCTCTCGACAAGACCATCAAGATTTGGGATACCAATTCACCTAGCACCGAACCCAAGGGCGTTATCCGCACGGCCTATCCCGTTTGGAGGGCGAGAAATTTACCTTTCGGAGAAGGAATTCTGAGCCTGCCTCAAAGAGGGGAGACTACCCTGGAAATGTATGCTAACAACGAGACACAGAGCATGGTGGATACTTTCGAAGGTCATACTGACGTTGTAAAAGAGTTTGTCTGGAGGAAAGGACTGCAAGGTGTGTTTTGAATCAGATCTACAAATTTTGTTCTTTCTTTACTCTTATTACAGATGATTTCCAGCTTATAACATGGTCAAAGGATCGTACCCTTCGTTTTTGGCCAATTGACGCCACTGCCATGGAGGTATTCATTTCATCCTGCCGGTTTTGCTTACCGTTACTTACAAGATGTCGTATTTACAGCAAGTCGGCTACAAACCTGAAATCAAACGCGGTCGCTCCAAACTTCCCCGCTATGACACGGACACCTTTAGTCGCCCACCTGAAGTGGTGCAAAGGGACTATTCCGCATTTTCTGCGCCGTTCTTGAGCCGTACCATCCTCGCAGAAGTTCGTGCGCGCTTACCCCCGAAACCAGTTGCACACACATCTAAGCCACACCAAGAGTTGGGACAGCCAACTCCACCCACATCGGACGGCGAGACCACTGATGTGACACCGACATTTACAGCCAGCAACTCTATCAACCTCGCTGCAACCGCTGACTCATCTCGATCGGTGGGAGGGAAAATGACTAGGGCCGGGATACCCTTGAAAAGTAGGGCTAAAGTTGATCATTTGATGTGGTTGGCAAGTGTGAAGGATCTGAGTAGTAAAAGGGGGAGTAGTTCCGGAGATGGTAGTCACGATGGTGGTGATTCAACTTCACGCTTAAGTTCGAGGTCGTCAGGTCCGGAACGAAGTCAAAGTGCGCTTGGGCCTCGGCAGAGGAGCGGTAGCCTGACTCGCTTGGCCGAAGATCGAACAAAGGAGATGGACAATAATCAGTTGCTTCACGATGAGTATGTTCTTTCCTCGGATTTCAATTACTTTCTTGGGTTGATAACACCGTTCTTTTTTTATTATTGAGGATCACCTCCGTCTTGACAAGACTCGCGGCATCCAAAATCAAGCTCGAGAAATATGATTTGTCGAAGAAGAGAACGTGCACGCTAGGCTTGCATAGCCCGTTGGGCGAGAGACGGTCTGTGTTTATGAGAGTAACGCTTACTTTCCCTCGGGATTATCCTCAGGCCATTTACCCTAACGGAACGCCAACCATTGAGTTGGAGAGAAACCCTTTGATATCATTACGACGCCGTGATTTTATTTTGAAACACTTACGCCGAATTCGGGAACGGAAGCGACCTTGTCTTGAGGCCTGTCTGCGCTTCCTCTTGTTCGCAGATGATGGCCAGATTAACGAGGATATCGCGGATTCGGAGACCTCTTCGGATGAGGATCAGCCTGCAGGGAAGAAGAAGACCAAAGAGATTACTATATCTTTGTTAAGGAATAGTAAGAATTTGACGGAACCGAGGACATCACAAGGGTCTTTTGGCCCCAATGGTCTGTTCTTGTTTTGAATGTGTCCCTTTTTTGAAGTTAATGTCATATTCTAGGCGAACTCATCTGCTTCTTCCGAGCCGCGCCCAGGATTGTACGCCATAACATCCGTGGCCTAACCCAAGGGGACAAGTCTGACGACAGCTCCCCACCACCTCACGATGCGGAGACGTCATCACAGTTACAGAAAACGAGCTATTTTCAATCGCCAGCACTTGTAGCAGACGCGGTCCGTCGCCTAAGCTTAGCAGCCGCCGATCGGACTATCCAGCCTGTCGACGCACGACAACACGAGATGGGAATGAGCATCGTCCGGGCTATGACTAACCT
>Ga0307507_10009283_pt1 | contig 13171 bp, 9 predicted proteins | sample 7_EM_MG_FD_207223 | JGI IMG/M metagenome (GOLD analysis project Ga0307507, IMG submission 207223) | Populus trichocarpa ectomycorrhiza microbial communities from riparian zone in the Pacific Northwest, United States - 7_EM | ecosystem: Host-associated > Plants > Roots > Unclassified | place...
AATGGTTTTGTGGTTTTTTTTTTTTATCTATTGAGTTATCTGATCTCATGACTTGGAAGACGGATTTATCGAGTTAACACGGATTGACTCATCTCTTATTGTCCAAATTACATATCCATTATGCTTACTAGGGTTGACTTGTAGTATTTTTTATTATATTTTTTCTCAATTTTATATTTTCATATTTAATAGGATAAAAAATAAACATAGTTTTTCTTCTCCTAGAAAAAGTTTTTTTTTCAAGTTATTATGGTTGGTTTTTTTAATTTTTGTTTGTTTATTATCATTGTTTTTTTATTTAATTAAAATAAAACCAGTTTATTTAACTAGTGAAAGCTATTAGAATTTTTTTTCTTTTTAAAACATATTTGTGCAACCAACACATTTTATTTAAAAAAAAAACAATTAACACGAAACCTAAATTGCAGAAGCCCAGATCCAGTAAAAAGCTAAAATGAAAAAAAACTGTAAAACCCAATGAAATCCTATTGGGTCCAATACAGCCCAACTAAAGCACAAAACCACGACCCCTTAAAAATTTAAAATTATCTAAATAATAATAGTAGTTAGGGCTCTCTCCTGAACCGATGCTTCCTGCCTCCATTTGCCAAAAATAAGGTACTCCTGTTACTTTCCCTCCACTGTTTATTTTTCTCTCTTTTCTGTTTGGTTCCGGAGAAAATTAGGGAAAATTAACAAAACCCCAAAATTTGTACTTCTCTTGCGATGCATTAGATGCCCTAATTTTCCTGAGTTTTCTCAGCAACCAAACAAGCAGAAACCACTTTCTTTATAACCAAAACCTCTGTTTTCTAAGCTGAAATTAGAAGAAAAACAATAAAAGAATTAGGTTCTTGGTTTCTTTTAATTTTGTTTGATGCTTATCAACTTGTTCCAGTGCTCTGATACTGTAACAACATCTGAACTTTTATTGTTTTTGTGTGTTTTCTTTTCTTATGAGCAGAAAGAGTGCACAAGTTTTAAGTTTTGGAAGATTTTTGCTTAACTTAGAACTTAGAGTGAGTGAGGAGTGAAATTAAGCTAGAAAATATAAATGGAGGATACACTAACACCTGCTAAGAGAAAAGAGCTTGAGAAGGAGGAGGAAGTGCAAGAGGAAGAGAAAGCAGAGATTGCTGGTACACCACAGAAGCAAGATTCTGCTTTGAAAAAGAGGATTTTGACACGGACTTGTGTTCATGAAGTTGCAGTCCCACACGGGTATGAGTCGAATAAAGATGAAACCTTTCACGGGACTTTGTCGAATCCATTGTATAATGGGGAGATGGCAAAAAGTTATGCATTTGAACTCGACCCTTTTCAGAAGGTGTCTGTAGCTTGTTTGGAAAGGAATGAGAGTGTTTTAGTCTCTGCTCACACGTCTGCAGGGAAAACTGCTGTTGCTGAGTATGCGATTGCAATGGCTTTCAGAGAAAAGCAAAGGGTTATTTATACTTCTCCGCTGAAAGCCTTGAGTAATCAGAAGTATAGGGAGTTGCAACAGGAGTTTCAAGATGTTGGGTTGATGACTGGAGATGTTACCCTGTCACCAAATGCTAGTTGTTTGGTTATGACTACAGAGATTCTTAGGGGGATGCTTTATAGGGGTTCAGAGATTTTGAAGGAAGTTGCTTGGATTATTTTTGATGAGATTCACTATATGAAGGATCGTGAAAGAGGGGTTGTTTGGGAAGAGAGTATTATTTTTATGCCGCAAGTGATTAAAATGGTTTTTCTTTCTGCGACTATGTCGAATGCCACCGAGTTTGCGGAATGGATTTGTCATTTGCATAAGCAGCCTTGCCATGTGGTTTACACAGATTTTCGACCAACTCCTTTGCAGCATTATGTTTTTCCTGTGGGTGGTGCTGGGTTGTATCTTGTGGTTGATGAGAGTGAGCAGTTTAGGGAGGACAATTTTATGAAGCTGCAGGATACTTTCTCTAAGCAGAAAGCTGGTGAGGGGAACAAGAGTGCAAATGCTAAAGCTAGTGGAAGGATTTCAAAGGGTGGGAATGCTTCAGGGGGTTCTGACATATACAAAATTGTCAAGGTTTGCCCTCTTATTTGTGCATTCTTTCTTGATTGTAGTATCATGAGGTGCCTTCATTTATTGCTTCATTGAGCATTGAATGGGTGTTTATTATTCTTTCTCTCTCCAATGATCGCTTCTCTATCACCATATGTAGTTTTTGAGTTTCCATTTTTCTGATGCCATCAATAAACTGAACTTTTCTTCATAACAATTGACTGAGAAGAAACTGTTTTGTGAAATAAATGAATATTCTTAGATGGCTCCTCAGACTCTTCAAATACATTTGTAATAAGCAACTTCTCATTTTTTTTTCCTATTCTCAATTATCTCATTAAATTTGCTACAGACAACACGCTCTGTTAAAAGAAAAGAAGTTTACTGTTTGTTGACGTAGTACTGGTGCGTCTTATTATATGCTCCAAGTTAGTGATTTTTAATTTTTAATGTGAGTGCTATTATCTGTTCGTGCATTTTCTGGATTTTTAAGTGGGGAATTGTAGTTTGCCCTGTTCATCTTGTACAGCTTGTTGATAAAACTGCTCAATCATTGCTTTCACATGTAATTTCAGATGATTATGGAACGGAAGTTTCAACCAGTTATAGTTTTTAGCTTCAGTAGGAGAGAGGTTGAACAACATGCCATGTCTATGTCTAAGCTTGATTTTAATACACAAGAGGAAAAGGATATCGTGGAGCAGGTTTTTAACAACGCAATACTCTGCTTGAATGAGGAAGACAGGAATTTGCCTGCTATTGAGTTAATGCTGCCTCTACTTAAGCGAGGCATTGCTGTTCATCATTCCGGTCTTCTCCCTGTAATCAAGGAACTAGTAGAGCTTCTTTTCCAGGAAGGCCTTGTGAAGGCTCTGTTTGCCACAGAGACAGTAAGTCTTCACAGGAAATTGGGTTGCAGTTTTAGTTATAATCAGTTTGTGGTCTCTGCAACTTACTTCAATCTTGAATGTTAATGATGAACTGTCCTTTAAATATCTATCTTTTATGCCAGTTTGCGATGGGTTTAAACATGCCTGCAAAGACTGTTGTTTTCACAGCTGTTAAGAAGTGGGATGGCGATAGTCATCGATACATTGGATCTGGTGAGTATATCCAGGTAAGTGATAATTTGCTGCATTTCTCTAGAGCTTTGAAAAACATACGTACACATAAATGCTTATGCATATATATGTGTGTGTGTGTATTATTATTAGTTTCTGATTCTACTAATTTCTACAGATGAGTGGAAGGGCTGGACGACGTGGTAAAGATGAGCGGGGTATTTGTATCATAATGATTGATGAACGGGTAATTCTATAGCTTTTCATCTGCGCTGTACTCTTTGTTGTTTGGTTCCATTTTTTTTGGTGTGAATTTGGTAATTATTACTAGTTTTTTTTCAACCATCTTGCTAACATTAAAATGAAAGTTGTTCTGCTAAATGTTAATTATGTGGGTTTATGGTTACTAGTACAATAATCTGCATACACATTATATAAATGTATAAATATGAAAGTCAACCTGTATTTTCACTTGAATGCTGCCCATACTACACATATAAGCCTTTTGTGTCAATGGAAACTAATGGTCTTTAGTTATAGGCTTTTAGCAGCACATCATGGTATCTTGCTTAGATCCTTGATAAAGGCAATAAAACAACCTGGTCTTCTCTTTCAAATGGATTACTTTTTCTGTTACCTTTTCAGATGGAGATGAATACACTCAAAGACATGGTTTTGGGCAAACCGGCTCCTCTTGTTAGTACTTTCAGACTGAGCTACTATTCGATATTAAATCTAATGAGCCGTGCTGAAGGCCAGTTCACTGCTGAACACGTGATAAGAAATTCATTTCATCAATTCCAGTACGAAAAGGTTTCTGTCAAATCCCTCACATCCTTGTGTGCATGTCCTGACTTCATGAAGTGTTCAATCACTCATAGATCTTTATCTCTTTCAGGCTTTACCAGACATAGGGGAAAAGGTTTCAAAACTGGAAGAGGAAGCTGCTGTTCTCGATGCATCAGGAGAGGTAATCATTTCCCTCTGTTTCTAAAAACATTTTTTCTGTCTCTCGCTCTCTCTCTTGAAATAATATAAGTAGATACTATATGAGTTTTTGTTGTCTTGTATTAGGCTGAAGTTGCTGGGTATCATAATCTAAAACTTGAGATGGCCCAGCTTGAGAAGAAGATGATGAAGGAAATAACAAGGCCTGAAAGAATTCTTTATTATCTATGCACTGGTCGGTTGGTATGTATGGACAATGAACACTGTTGTTGAAGTTTGTTTGCTACTAAATGGCTACCTGGCTAGTATCTTTTATTCTTTTCTTTAATTAACCTTATTAGCGATTGATTCTCTCACAACCTTATAAATGTTGCTGGGATATATGGGCATAAGAGATCAGAAGAACATTATAGATTTTACCCTCAAAAAATTTAGAAACATTTAAAGGATGTAAGTTAGAGGGAAAAAAAGCTGAACAATAATTCCTCATTTATGCAAATTTCACTTGCATTTGCACACGTATTTATAATTTCAGTAATGATATATCTTTTTTCCCCCTCAGTAGTGGCTGTCTGTATTGCAGATCAAGGTAAGAGAAGGAGGAACTGATTGGGGTTGGGGAGTTGTAGTGAATGTTGTTAAAAAGCCCACTGCAGGATTGGGAACATTGCCATCAAAAGGTGCTGGTTATATAGTAGATACTCTACTTCATTGCTCTCCTGGACCAAGTGAGAGTGGCTCCCGGCCAAGACCATGTCCACCTCGGCCTGGAGAAAAGGGTGAGATGCATGTGGTAAGTTGATGCATCAGTGGGATAGTAGTTTAATCTCTTTTCAGTATTGTGGCCCACTAATTAACTTCTAGTGCTTGTACTGGTCTGGTGGGGATTATGCTTTTGTTTACTTCTGGGTTAGGTTCCTGTTCAGTTGCCCCTGATCTGTGCTCTAAGCAAAGTGAGGATATCCATTCCTGCTGACCTTCGGCCATTGGAAGCAAGGCAAAGTATACTTCTAGCAGTGCAGGAGTTAGGGAATCGGTTTCCAGAAGGCCTTCCAAAGCTTAACCCTGTAAAGGTAACTATTTCATGTACTTGAATGCTGGCTCATTTCAAGAGCATATAATAGGCATAGAACAAAATTACAAACCTTTTGATGCTCTACATGGGCTTTGGAGCTGTTACCCAGTTTATTACACCACCAACCCATGTTCAAGCATCAAGCCTTATATTTTGAGTTGGCACATTTTATTTTACTTTTTGGAATATGGAAAATATTTTGTAGTCTTAACAAAGCTCTTATCATACAACGCCCAAATTAGCTGAGACATGTGGAGTTTTCTTTCCGTTCACTTTTCAGACTGTCTTTCATTCCTTTCCAAAAAAAAAAAACTCATAGAGCATTAGGCACTGATACATCAGAAAGAGGAAAAGCATGGTTGCCATTGATGTTCCCTATCCTCACTCTGCTGTAAGCACCATTAATAGATCTCACCCTTACACTTTCTCAGTTGCTTCTGGTATCTTCACTATTTGACTTTTCGTGTTTGTTTTATCATATATATAATGTTTTGAGCTTAGATCTCTAAGAATGCTGCTGTTATTTGTATCATGGTTCTATTTATTTGCAGGACATGAAAATTGAGGATCCTGAAATTGTTGAGTTGGTTAACCAAATTGAGGAATTGGAACAGAAGTTACATGCGCATCCACTGAACAAGGTTTTCATATCAATTAGAATCAACTTACTTGAAATTCTGTAGAAAGTTACTGCACTTGGAAAATTCTCTCGACAATGTTTGCTTTAAGTGGTATCTTTAGCAATCAAACTTACTCGATTTTATGCATGCAGTCTCAAGATATAAACCAGATGAAAAGTTTTCATAGGAAAGCTGAGGTGAATCATGAAATTCAACAACTTAAGTCGAAAATGCGTGATTCTCAGGTATTTTCCCTTATTGGATACTTAGTTTGACAGAACTTGTAAGATATAGTTGGATTTATTTCTCTGTATTGATTCCGGATGTGTAATGTATATTTCTGAAAGCCTGTGGGAAGAGAATGCCTTTTGGCATAAACTTTGATTCATCTTATTGCATGGAGCACTTTTGTATTTTTTTTCTCCATTTATCAGAAAAGAAAAGGGAAAAAAAAGCATCTTCAAGCATAATGAATTATTTGCATGGGTGATCAGCCAATAATTTGAGCCTTGAATTAATAGTGTAGCATGTGGTTGTGTGTACAATGGAATTACTAGTTGCTTTCTTATAATTCATGCAGCAGATCATTTGTTTGCTAGGTATTGATAATTTTTCCATTTGCATGCTCTGATGTTTTTAGTGTACTCTACAAGAGACACTAGAAAATCTGCCCACTACCCAGAGGTGTTGAATCTTGATTGGGTGTCCATATCTGGACAATACAGCCACACTGAATAAAGATGAAAATAGCACAAGCATGCAAACTTGAGTGGCTGTTCCATTTGTGGCTTTTGTTCAAATGGTTGCCAGTATTTGCTTTTGTTGATGTTGGGCTTGTTATTATCTACTCCATGATTTGTTACATTCTTCAGTTTTTCACCTGCAGTTTTTTTAATTTGATTCTCAATTCTTTGCAGCTTCAAAAATTCCGTGAAGAACTTAAGAACCGTTCACGGGTCTTGAAAAGGCTTGGTCATATAGATGCTGATGGTGTAGTCCAGGTGAAGGGCAGGGCAGCCTGCTTGATAGACACAGGAGATGAACTACTTGTTACAGAACTGATGTTCAATGGTGAGCTTATGACCATTATTTTTCTTTCTTTAATTTTCCATGCTTTGCAGAATCTTATTTTACCTCAGGCTGGGTTTCTCTGGCCATGTTGCTGGTGGCCTTACATGCATATAATTAAGGTTGAGCCTCTGATTTCATCTAGCAATATTTAATTTTGTTAATGTTAATGAATTTTTTATCAGGTACCTTCAATGATCTTGATCATCACCAAGTTGCTGCTCTTGCAAGTTGCTTCATTCCTGTAGATAAGTCAAGTGAGCAAATACATTTGAGAACTGAACTTGCTAAACCATTGCAACAACTCCAAGAGAGCGCAAGAAAAATAGCAGAGGTTGCTATATTTTTTTGTTCGTTGTTTTGTTTATATTATGCAATTGACTCTTTAAGAACAGTCAGAAATGTCTTTCTGCATAATTACAGATACAATATGAATGCAAATTGGACATAAATGTCGATGAATATGTGGAATCAACAGTCAGACCGTTCTTGGTGGATGTGGTTTACTGTTGGTCAAAGGTAAGTTTTTTATATTTTATTTTCAAAGAATTTCCTATTTTGTTGGCCATGGACTGGTTAATATGGATACCCCCTTTTCTTTTCCTGATTGGTGTCTGGTTTGGGCAAATTTCTAAATCAGCATGAAAATTCTGGAGGGATCATTTTTGGTCTGTATTGTTTGTGATATTGCTGACATCCAAATTGGTGTTTTGGCAACTCAACCAGTTGGCCAATGAATAGCTGGTAGCAGTGAACAATGTTTATTCAGCCAGCCAAACTTTCCCCCTCTCTCTGGGCAATCATTTCAATGTGTCTTCCATTTAATGTGTTCATATGACTTATTTCTGAGAGGTTCCCTATACCTCTTGGTCTGTACATCCAGACAAGTTTATGGATTTGACCATTGCTTATTTATTTTTAAGCTACAGGGATTTGGTTATTGAAGACTACCTGAGTGCTGTATCAAATTCATTTGGGTTTAATTTTTCTTTTTCTAGTCCAGTGTTGAATAATCTGCTTGCTTTGCCCTTTTTCCAGGGAGCTAGTTTTTCTGAGGTCATACAGATGACTGATATCTTTGAGGGTAGCATTATCAGAAGTGCTAGAAGATTAGATGAGTTTCTGAATCAGGTAAATTGTGAAATATTCACTCTAAAACGTCATGTGCTGATCTTCTTGTGCTACTTCTCTTCAAAGAGAAAATTGTTGTATGGTCCAATTCTATTGTTCCCAAAAGAATAGTCTCTCCAAAAAGTTTCAATAACACCACTCCGTTCTCTAAGATAATCTATATTGTGTATGCTGGCTTTCTCTTGAACATGGAAACAGTATATGCTTTCTTGTGCAGCTCTTTATTTGAATTTCAGTGGAATTATTGCCAATAATTGCTTTCTTTGCCTTCCCAGTTGCGTGCTGCTGCTCAAGCTGTGGGTGAAGTCAGTTTAGAAAGCAAATTTGCAGCTGCCAGCGAAAGCCTTCGGCGAGGTATCATGTTTGCAAATTCTCTTTACCTTTAAGCTGTCTTTTTGCAGGCTTTTGTATGCGTGTGGGTCAAGCACCCATGGGCACAATAGCTCATCTCATGCAACATTGTTTCCATGGTGGCCACTTGAGATTTGCTATAACTGACAACTATAGGTTCCATCTCCTTTCCTCCTCATGTTGCTTCTAGTTTTTTTTCAATGGCACTGTTGCTGTTGATATAGTTCATTTGACAGTTGATTTTCTTTGTAAACACAAAGTTGGAAACATGGGAAATGAAAGGTATACCCATGTAAGGCCTAACAGCAATGTCATTAATTTCTCTAGATTTAACTTGACAGACATCAGAAGCTTTGTAGGTGTTACTTTTACTAGTCAATCCATGTAATGCAGAGCTGCAATGTTTGAAGCATTCAATTTTCTATGAAAGAAAACAAAAAGTTGCTTGTTTGATGCCTTTTCCTGCTTTACATATCGTTTTTTATGTATTTATGAAACTTTAAAACAACCATGCATAGCAGCAGACTACCATATGCTGGAAATAAATCTCATTTTGTCTGCAATTCTGTAAAAGAGAAGACGGTGTGCTACACATTGAAAGCTTCATTTTTTTTAAAAAAAATTCTCACCATTTCGAGAATAATCAAGTATAAAAGCGAAGGATTTTACAGAAAACCAAGCTAGTAGATTTGGTACATGCCGACAAAGCCGAATTTGTGATGAAATCATGCTTTGATTGGGTCGAAAACAACAGCGGAGTGGTTTGCAATATGCAAGCTGAACTGCCCTCCTTCTTCGCTCGCATCAATCTTCCCCGTCGCAGGTGGAGCTTTCATCTCAAAATTTGACACCAATCTTGCATTCACCAGTCCCATGATTGGCATTGCAAGTATGATCCCTGGGCAGCTACGTCTGCCCACGCCAAATGGTAGGAAGCGAAGCGAAAATCGACCTTTCCACCGACAACAGATTCGGTGTCACGGTCTTCTTCCAAGAATCGCTCTGGTCGGAATTCTGATGGTTTCTCCTACCAATCAGGGTTGTTAGATAGCCACCATGCGTTGACTACCACCTTTGACTCTTTAGGAATGGTAAAACCTCCTAGTTTTGCTTCTTCAAGGTTCATACGGGGCACTAACAAGGGAATTGGGGCGTGTAGAGTGTCTCTTTTATTGTGGCTTGCTAATATGGCAGTTCATGCAGGTTAGATTCCGTGACTGGATTTCCCTTTAGGACGGTTGTGATTTCATCTCTGATCTTCTTCTGAACGGTTGGATGATTAACCAGTTCAGCAATGGACCACAATGCAGTCTCTATACCAGCAACATTAATGTTCTCTGCAATGTAAAGTACATTTTCTTCACTGGTTACTCCTTTCATTTGAGCATGAATCATGTGATCCATGGCGCAGCTTCTCTCCATTGGCAGCCATTATTTTCCTGAAAAATCACAAATAAGTCAAATTAGGGCTAAAAAGGAAATGTTGCCAGGAATTTAGGTGATCATTTTATACAAAGAAAGAAAGATCACATTTCCCTCAATGGTTTAAAATCAACAAAAACATCCTGTGTGAAAAAAACTAAAAAACCCTTCGGTTTGATGACATATTTTTTTCTTGATTCCAAGGATAAAAATGTTATTTTACTATATTTTAAAAAACAAAAAAGATATAAAAAACTCTCGGTTAATAATTTTAATTTTTTCACTTTGAGGGTAATTTAGTCATTTTAATATTTTAAAAATTATGAAAAGATACATGCACCCCTACAATCTTTTAATAACTAATGTACCATGGAGAAAAAAAACTGAATTACCACTAATTTCAAGATATCTCATTCTTTCTTTGAAGGGTAAAAAATTAATTTTATTATAGTAATAAATAGTTTTTATGTCAAGATATACAATATTTTTGCTATGCCTTTCATAATTTTTGTATGACACCCATTATTAGCCATAATTTTTTTTTTGTCAAGATATATCAACATAATTACTTTTTTTTTTTTTTTCATCTATAATGACTGGAATTGCAACCATGATAACCAGTTATAAATCTTAGCCTTATAGATGTGAGGTTGGTTAAAATCATGGCATCTACGATGGTGTCCAAGTCCCGATTTTAATAGCTAATATTTATTAATTAAACAAATGGAATCAAACTCATAGAATTAACACTTACTTTTCCTATATATATATATATATAGAGAGAGAGAGAGAGAGAGAGAGAGAGAGAGAGAGAGAATTTAGAAAAGGAAAAAAAAGCATGCTTAAAATTAACTTGCTTAAAATTAGTTAAGTATGTTTAAGATTCCCCAAAAATGAATATTTATAATTTCTATTGTATGGGAAGTGTTTATGAATTTTATACATAGAGTTCTCGGGTTCTCATTGAAGCTTTATTTATTAGGAAAAAAAATAAATCCATTACTCTTTTTTTATATATATAATATGAGAATTTCATCAACATAAAAATGGAACCAAACCTATACAATTGTTAAGACAAATTATGTTGAGAGAAGAAGAATGAAGCAGAAAATTTTCAAATTCTTAATAATATAAATAATATTTTTTTTTTAATAGTGCATGATTATTAACAAAAACTAAGCGTTGTGGTTGTGTTATTCTCACTGTAGCTTAAATCACTTTTCACTCTCTCAGAAATCACTATAAATTGAAGAAGTGATTTTTTTAATTTTTAATTTGATCCTCAAACTTTTTCTTTGCATAATTGATCCCTTTTTAGCCTAAATTAGCACCCAATTGATTTTGTTTTTCAAGAGAAGATTAAATTGAAAGATGAAGGAACAAAGTAAAAAAGACAAGTAAACTAGGTGGCATCTTTAAATTTTATGCAAAAATCTTAATTTGGTCCCCTATGTTTTTTGGTTTCCAGGTTATTGGTTTCTTTAGTTTTCAGAAATTCAATTTTGGTATCAAAGTTTATTTCCCTCGTTTTCACTCTTTTTTTTTTGTTAAAGGAGAGAGAGAGCCGTCGAATTTCGGTGAAGAGAGAGAAATTGATCATTGATGACGATTCAGACCACCAAAATGGTTGAAACTAGTGTCAATGGGTTTCATTTAACGAGTGGAATTTTACATAGGTGTTTGTTTTTTCTTTTACTTTCCTGAGAAGACAAATCTGATCGTGAGAATGTTTTTGGATTCAAGTTGATTTTGGTTTATTGAGCTGTTTTTTTCTTGGTTTTGGAGGTCATAGATAGGTTTATCAAGATGTTTAGGGTGTTGTCTAGGTGCTTTGGGTTAAAAATGAGTTTTTAAACCAAAAAAATCGATACCCTGTTTTTCTAGCAACCTATGGTAGCCGGATTTTGCACAAAGAAGACGAAGCGTCATGAGCTATCTTATTTTTTTAAAAAATCAAGGCTAACGATTGTCGTTCGCTGCATTAAGAAATTTTTTACGGTTGATAGAAAGATAATTTGACTAATATATAAGTTTATCAAGATTAATTAGATTATCTTCTCTGTAATTATTTGATTAGTTTAAATTATTTAAGAGATAAGTTCAGATAAAGTAGAAAAAAATTATCCGAAGATAACTTTATAAATGTTTTTGTAAAACACGTTAGCAGTCTGTTACCAACGTGATAGACTATGAAACTTGAAGATTATCCTTATCTTTATCACATAAGACATGTATATAAGGAAGGTTAAGTATGAAGAAAGGTGTGCGCTGTGTGCTTCAAAGGAAAGTTTCAAAATATAAAAACATCTATTACATTGAAGTAAGGGTGCCAACCAACTAAGAAGTTTATACTTTACATGGAGTTTCGCAACACATACTCTTGACACACGAGGAGTGTGTAGGAAATTCTAGAGAAGAATTGGTCCCTAAATATTTGGAGAGCCTACAGACTCCTCGAGGGAATTTCTATATGATTTGTTAGCAACTAGAGGTTTCAGTTAGGATGACAACAATTTGAAGATCATCAGAAGTACTAGCAAGTTACCGCGGTATGAGACATAACATAGTTGACTATCTCATCAAGTAAGGTAGTACAAAATGTTATCTCAACCATCTCAGCCACACGCGTCTAACATGATTTCTTTCCTTTTAAAAAATGTTTTATACAAAAGAATTCTCATGCACTTTATCGCCATATAATTAAATTAAAAAATATTTGATATATAAAATTTATTGAATCCAATAATGTGTATGACTTGCATCACGAGTTTGCTTGGTTGAATCGAGTTCACTTATGTTTTTTTAGTTAAATGCTATTTTTACCACCTTTAGTCCTTCGACATCGAGCTAATTAGAGATTGAGCTTTCCATTTTGTTTTTTCAAGATTATCCCCTCGACTCTTGTATGTCAGCTTAGGTTAACCCAAAGCGTTTCTATCTTAATATTAAATAAAAATATCATTCAATACATGGTTAAAATATATTTTTTTAGAAGACATATTACCAATACATAGATTTTTTTTATTGCATTTTAATTTTTTCTTGCTGTGACCCACGACACAACACAAACTAATTGACTAATTTAAACCATTCTTTGAGGGGGCCTTTTCATGGATTAATGGTCATGAAGTTTTTTAAAACAAAAAAAGCCAGCTAGCAAAGGGAATATTCATAAAGACTAAGAGGACTCTAAAAATTATCTAAAAAATCTAAAGCATAATACTAATTTGTCAAACAACTTTATATTAAGAATTATAATGTTAGATTTTTATAATAGTAAAAATTAATTAAAAAAAGAACTAAAGGGAGAAAGGAAGTTATTGTGCCCTAGGAAACAAAAATTACATTATTTATTGTTATAGTGTAATGATGAAATTGCCCCTAAGCCATTAAACCTTTGAATAAGGCATTTGGGGCAATGTAATCTTTTCACCGTGATACAATTATATTTTACAAATTACTTGAG
>Ga0307507_10009284_pt1 | contig 13170 bp, 6 predicted proteins | sample 7_EM_MG_FD_207223 | JGI IMG/M metagenome (GOLD analysis project Ga0307507, IMG submission 207223) | Populus trichocarpa ectomycorrhiza microbial communities from riparian zone in the Pacific Northwest, United States - 7_EM | ecosystem: Host-associated > Plants > Roots > Unclassified | place...
TTCGAAAATGAAACATAAACTAAGACACCTATAGGGCCCGGCCGTCCGTCCCGTCCAAAGGTCTCAAACTTGGCGTCCGTCCCGTCCTAGGCTAAAGACGGACGGACTGGACGCTTGGGAACACTGGGTACAATAGGTTAATATGATGCAGAATTCTAAAAGAAACCCGGGAGAGGAAAATGGAGATGAGTTGTATAAAAAAGAAAGAGGAACGGAGTTGAGAACGAGAAAATAGAGAAGATTAAGGAGGAAATAATGGCAAAGAAAAAACCGCTACTACGGGGAGGGGCCGGGTATGAAGCGAACGGGCTTCAATAGTGAGAGGATAGGCGACGACTTAGGTGAGGGGTGCTTGAGGACTTTATTGGTATTTCCTGGGATGGGAAGGGAGTGCTTTGAACCTTTGAATTCGGAGAGTAATTGCACGACTTTTGTATGTCCTCGGGGCGTAGCTAACTCAAGGGCTGTTTCGCCACTAAGGCTTGGTATGCGGGGATTAAGATCCGCTCGTTCCAATAACAACTTTACTACTCCCTCATGCCTACGGCTCGCGGCTAACCAGAGTGGCGTCTGACTAGATTCGGTGTCAGCAGTGTTAGGATTGATGTCCTTCCGTTCCAATAGCAACTTTACTACTCCCTCATGCCCACTCTGAGCAGCCCACCAGAGTGGTGTTCGGCGATATGCTGTGTCTGCGGCGTTGGGATTGATATCCTCTCGTCCTAATAGAATCTTTACTACTCCCTCATTCCCGCACTTTGCGGCCCACCAGAGAGGTGTCTGACCATATTTGGTGTCAGAAGTGTTGGGATTGATGTCACCTCGTTCCAAAAGCAACTCCACTATTTCGTCATGCCCGCACTGTGCAGCCCACGAGAGTGGTGTTTGACGATATTCGGTGTCTGCAGCGTTGGGATTGATATCCCCTCGTCCCAATAGCAACCTTACTACTCCCTTATGCCCCCGCTGCGCAGCCCACGAGAGTGGCGTTCGACCATATTCAGCGTCTGCGGCATTGGGATCGATATCCTGTCGCTCCAATAGCATCTTTACTACTCTCTCATGCCCGCCCTTCGCGGCCCACATCAGTGGTGTTCGACCATGCTTGGTGTCGGCAGTGTTAGGACAGATATCCTCTCGTTCCAATAGCAATTTTACTACCCCCTCATGCCCACTCACCGCCGCCCACCAGAGTGGTGTTTGGCTATATTGGGTCTCGGCGGAGTTGGGATTGATGTCCCTTCGTTCCAGTAGTAAGTGTACTACTCCCTCATGCCCGCGCTGCGCCGCCCACCAGAGTGGTGTCCGGCCATATGCGGTGTCCGCGGCGTCGGGATTGATACCCCCCCGTTGCAGTAGTAAGTTTACTACTCCCTCATTCCCACCCTTCGCAGCCCACCAAAGTGGTGTTCGGCCATATTCCCTATCTCCGGTGTTGGGATTGGTATCCTCGTGTTCCAATAGCAGCTTTACAACTGCCTCATTCCCTCCCTTCGCAGCCCACCATAGTGGCGTCCGGCCATATCCGGTGTCTGCGGCGTTAGGATCGATATCCTTCAACTGTAATAGTATCTTTACGACATCCTCATGGCCACCTAGAGCTGCCCATGCAAGCGCCGTCCGGCCCATGGAATCTCTTGCGTTGGTGTTCCATTCTTTCATCGCCAATAAAGCAGGAACCATCTCCCCGATCCCATGAAATGCCGCCCCATGGAGCCCTGTAAAGCCGCTAGGTGAACTACTCTTCTCAGAATCCCGCTCCCACCAATGTCTATTCTTATGGTAATGCTGCAAGAGCAGTTGAGATGATATGTGCTCTTCGAATTCAACCAGGAGCCCAAGTGCCAGCAGTCTCACACTCTCCGTCCTCTCCCTTCTTATGTGCTCTCCCCAGTAGCAAGAAGCATATTCAACAAGCGGGACTGTCGGCGGTGCCGAGCTAAGGGTTGCCGAAACTTCCCGGACACACTGGAAATTGAGGTAGGTCAAACAAACTTCTGCTATCATCGCGTGTGGGCTTTGGAACAGGCTTGGATTGGTGGATAAATACTTTCGCAAAGTAGAGTGGACAAGCCGGGCGGTGGAGGAAGATGTCTCAACCGTGATAAGCCCCAAAGAACACCCTAGGACGGTTCGAATTTTAGGAACGTTGTCATTGTCCAGATCTTCGGATCCTATCTTTACTCCTAAGGCATGGCATAGCTCGCTAGTATGTAATGGCCGCTTGGAATTCGATATCCACATCAGGGCTTCCACCCCGAGTCTGGATTTACTCCCTTTCTGTGCCTTGATTCGTGATAGGGTTGTCGCGTACGCATCCCCTAACTCTTTGCCCTTTGTCATCTCGTTTAATTTTTGTCTTCTCCCAGAGATGGCAACCTCTCCCATGATAGAGTCAATGCCTAAGGAGGCAAGGAGGAATCTATACACCATGATTCGTTAATGTATGATCACGTATGGAGTGTGGACTGCAGATTCCCCTACACACATTCCGGAGATCCTTTGCGGAATAATTCTCAAGATATCCGCTCGTAAGCCATCCGACATCGCGCCTTGCTCAGTGTCTTTCTCTAATTTCTTCTCCAAATATATTTCTATGTCGCGCCTCTTCGGACTAATGGGTACTGTAACACTAGTAATGAAATATCTTGCGATTTGCGCCTCAGTCGGGGGCCTCCCAGTCAGGAATATTCGCACCCTCGGTGACTCCTGAAGGATATCACTCAGCGACTCAGGAACCTCCAGTAGGTGCTCAGGGTGGCACTCATCCAAGGCATCAATGCCGATAAAAACTGGGGGTAATGTGGCAACAGCTTGCTTAAGCATCTGTACAATATCCGGAAGTCGCGGTTTGCGGCCGCCGACATCCTTTTTCGCCTTTTGAAACGCCCATTGCACGTGCTCAAGCACTTCCCCTCTAACTACCAGCTGCCTAAGGATAGCTCCCATGATGTTGGCAGCCGTCTGCTCCTGCTGAACGTGAAAGTCGCAGTAGAACATTGCGATCGCAATGTCTCCCTCGCGGGGTCCATCGCACAAGTCATCGATCACTAACGAACTAATATTGCTGGCCGCCGGCGATAATTCCCACTTCTAGATCAAGCAGGCACTCACCTTAGATACGTCTTCCCCACTCCCGGGTTCCCGTAGCAAAATAAGACATCCTTATCTGCTCCACCTTCATTGCTCTTCCACTCCCGAAACTCGTTTGTTTCTAAAAGCCAGCTCCCCACACCATCGAGCCTTTTGTCACGCAGATCATGATGCCTTTCCCTGGGATCCAGTGGTGAGAGCCACTTCATAATTTCCGGATTCTCATTGGTGATGAATTTGTTCTCATTGAAGATGTTGTTATAACTATCGGTTACGTTACCGCAGTTCACATTGCGGTCGCCGAACCAGCTCCAATATGATGTGAAGCCCATAGTGTGTCCAGACCGTCGGTCGGATATAGATATGCTGCAACGATAACTACGCTAGCGGTATGGGAGGTTTTATGGAAGTTTTCACCAGCAGGGCTGAAAAGAAGCAGGGGGTGCGGCTCCAACCGCTCAAATTACTATCCGATCATCGCTCACTGAGTAAACACCCTCACATTGATGATGTGAGATATGAGCTCAAGATCACAGAACACAACACCGATACTGATGCTCGGCCGGAGGAGCAATTCATCTCTCAAGTGCTGCAAGAAATGTAGCCCAAGAAGTTAATATGCATGATGCCCCCGTGTATCCTACGGTATTTCTTAAAATTGAATCATTGCCTACAAATATAGACAGAACATGAGAGTGTCTTGCCAGAAACTGGGATAACTGCCCGGATTAAGGGCCTGTTCGGGAGGCGGATAAACCCAAGGTTTGAGGGTGGAAACCCGCGGTTCAGACATATCCTGCGGTTAAACCAAGATTAAGAAGTTTGAAGCTTCTGAAAATCACCCCATGACCGGTTTTTAAAAATCCACCCAGGAGGCAAAATTTGGGCAAGCCCCTCATTCCTCCCCTCGAAGTCATAAGTATTAATACCACCCATGCTACAATTCCCCTTTCTACTTGGCACGACTACTAATGCACTTAGATTTTGAAAACCCTCGCCTAATCTTTCTAGTTTCGGCCGTGCGGGCCCTAAGGCTTTCAAAGCATCCAACTTTCCTCGGCCATATTGGAAGGATGTGGTTTACTTTGGTAGTAGCTGCGGGAGTCTGACAGATCGTTCAGATGCCTTGCAGATAGTTCGGGAGCGCGATAGATTGTTTTATCAATTTTACGGAATAAATTATACTCGTGTTGACATGCCTTTCCTTTGTCATCACGGGAGTGTATGGAGGAATAAGGGCATGTGGGGAAATCATGTGATATCTGGGGTGATCCACGGATGGATCAGGACGGGTTATTTGCGTTTTTACTTATACAGTACACCGGTCTTTATCATTAGTTTACTTTGTGTGAGCGAATGAACGAACTGCAAGCGGTGGAAGTTACATTTTCATATCCTTCCTCCAAAGTGCCTAAGTTCTACGTGAATTCTCGCACTAACTTGTCTGCCACTGCGCAACCACTATTTCCCACCTTGACAGGCTATCGATAAACTATTCCAATCGTAAAGCTAGCTGTAAGTTAGGGACGACGGATTCTAGTTGTTTTTTTTTGCCGCTAATACAATACGCTTGTCTGTTCCGGTCAATGGTTTTCGACTTTTGTATCACACCGACCAATTATATCGCAAGGATGTCTTTCCCCTTAACTTGATGACCCACTCAGAGTAATAAACTAGGAGAGAGGGCGAGAAATTGCGAGAGATAGGATGGCAAGGCTAGGAGAAAGGAGAAGAAGGAAGAGGGGGATCCAACCGAGTCAAATTCACCTATCGCAAATGTTGCGCGGCGTGGGAGGATAGAGGAGGGAGAAAGTGAAGAGAGAGGAGGAGTTACAGTTCCTCGTGCCAGGGGTGCGGCTGGGCGCCACAGACTTGGCACCAGTATGAGGTGAAAAGGGAAGGGATTGTGATATGGAGTTGGGTGCAAACGCTTTAGTTTAGCATAAAAAGCACGAAATGGAAAAAGTTTCTTTTTTTTTTCCTAAAAGAAAAGAGAAAAAAGAAGAAAAAAAACCCTGGGAGCAGGATTGCGTAAGGCAGCACGTGCAGTTAGACCCAAGGAGACTAAGAAGTGAACATTCAGAAGTATCAAAAAGGTAATTAGAAAACCAGGCGATATGATTCACTGCTATGACCTATTAACGTTAGATGCCGGTAAAATACGGTACTCACCCAGCTCAAGTTTCTATAGGGAAGCCCATTAGGAAAGATCAGAATTCATGCTCAGCACAAGCTAGATCTCGCTAGTGCCCGCATGATAAATATACTAACGTTCTAATCTTCAACTACCAGTGCCCTAGGCCCAGCGTCTATCTCTCCTTTAATGTGCACATTTCCCCAATCTCACAATACCAGAACCTGGGATAGACACGTTCACATATACACTCTGCCGACTAATCGGATGGCAGCAGTTTGTTTTATTTATTTTTCCCTACCGAAACTATAAGTTAAAACTGGCCCAGGACGATAACCACCCTCGAGAAACCCCTAAGGTCGCCCCAGATCACCGCCCCACCAAATGGTCTCGACAAGTCTATGTGAGTCTTGCACCTCCGGGGTAAAGATAATCAACAAGTGCTCACTTCCTGCCTCTCTGACCTAATTCCCTCCCTCGCACGGTACTCCTTAACCACCAATTAATGTAAAAAACTCGGGTCAATCTAACAACAGAATGGATATGGGGTTGTAGGCATAGGACTAGGGTTTGTTTATCGAGGTAGCTTGTACTATAATTCTAGGTAGCTATCTATTTGACAAATATAGAGTGCTGGTTATTAGCATAAAGAGATAGGAGCTGGGACTTACCGATGATGTAGAACTGATAACCATTCAGCAACGTATAACCTGTAAAATGAATGCATCCGCTAATCAGCACCCAACACCACAGGAATCGATAATGCCATATAAGATACTCGTAGTGAAAGTGATAGCTAATGGAATTCTTGTCTAGCCGAACCTAGAACAAGTAACAGCATCCAATATCCTTCATTTATCAAACAACAAATAATTTTGGATGAGAACCACTCACGCTATTCCAGTTTAGAGCCAACAACAACGCAGAAATACTACTCAAGTACTGTCCGATGTCCTCTGGGAGTGGGCGTTCTTTTGTGGGAATCGGCAAAAAGGCTTGCTAATGTCACGATAGTTCAGAAATCTAAACCCGGGAAGACGAAAGAAAGAAGTGTCAAGAAATGTCCACTTCTCAGGAAAATCCTAGTTCTCGTCTGTTTCTTGCCTCAATGTCCACAGAGACCCCCTTTTATCCAATAAATCAGGAAACAAACATTAACTCTACTGACGAGGAAACACCCACGCAAGCGTACGAATATTTTAGCACGCTACTACGTTTCCAATGACTCCTATGATAGCACTGTACCGGTAGCACGCTAAAGACTAAAACACATGGTATTTCTAAATGGGGCCTGTCGAGTGGGGCACACAAATTATCCGAACTGATGCAAGTTATGCCCAGCGACGGCCAAGACAGGGTGGCTACCCCAGGTACTCGAGTACGGCAAAAGCTCTTGCAATCCGCCATCTCAGGCACCCCCCTAACCTCCGGATTCTGAGTCAAGACATCCAGAGGGGGATCAGCGTTTTCCCAACACAGTAAAAGACCGGCCCATTCGACACCTTGGACCTCGCTACCCGGTATTGATGAGATTAACTAATGGCACTACCTGGCACAATTCAGTTGTTGTGGGCTGGTTTCTGTTATTGAGGAAGCAAATATTCATGTTCTTCAGCACAGTGGGAACTTAGAAGGATGGGAAATGGGGGATATTTAATATGAATTGGGCTTGTAGATAGTCTCTTTGTTTTTTCTTCTTAAAAAGTCATTTTATTTGTACATGTATTGCCTGGGCACTACATAGTGCCGTGCCAGGCACATCGATTTGAAGGGTTGTGCCATGGCACAAACTCTGGCGACTTAGTGCCAACAACGCTACTGATAATCTGATGCCAGATTTCGAGAGTTTTTATAGTATGGAGGAAAACAAGACACTATTCGACCACCGATCCTTATACTGTATAATACTTCTACATATTATTATCTCATAATCCCTCGCTTGCTTCTTTTCCTAAGTCTAGATTCTACACCTTCTCGCGAATAATAGTGTATGATATCTGTTTCACTCTCACCAAAAAATCTTCAACTTTACTGTTAATAGCCTCTACTAATTTTGACTTATTTTCTGAAATTGAACCATAGGGACCAAGCCCTATTGATTCTCCAACTCTTCACGGTTTCTGTTTCTTAAAATGATGTGTTTTAAGTCTGCCATCCACTCTCCGGTTTAGGCCTATTTGCAGTGAAGGTTTTGAGTAATTTCTACTGTATCTTGTGAGTAGTACGGTAGTAATTTTAAAGACCCGTTTACCTAACTCTCTAGTTTTAAAATTTTGGTGGTAAGACTAGACGCTACCATGTCCACCGGTATAAATCTCTAATAGACGGTGCGAAAATGTTTACCTAATTTTCCACCTTCCTAGATTCTTGGAGCTAGACGGTCAAAACATGCGGTTGCCATGGTGCTGCGTTTCGAAACCACACCAGGGAATGGACGGCTTGCTACTGTAGGTAAACACCAGGCACGGTACTGTACTTGCCCGTATCCCTCAAACCGTCAAGCCACTTGACGATCGGCACCGTTTCGTGCTGCTAGACGACTGTCTTTAGGTAAACGGGCCCTAATTCAATCTCCTAGCGAGACCATGAAATGTCTTATTTTTCCGTGCCGTAAGACGGAAACATGATGGATTGACTAGGAACTCTGATTGAGGAGGTTTCTATGCTTAATGAGCACCATTAACTATAGAGGCTCTTTGTTAGGGTCCCGGTTAGCTGGAAAATTCTGTGTAAGCTTTTATCCTAGCTACTAGGCTGTGTTTGGTTATTCTTGATAAGTGATAATATAATTAGACTAACCGACAAAACCCCCAGGAAACCCCCGAAGTGTCTACTGAGCCACCGTTGCAGTGACCATATGCCATCTTGGACATCCGCCTATTCTGATAAGATCTTTTTTTTTCCTACCCCCCCTCTCTCCACCCTCAAAAGTTAGGTAGAGCCAGTTGTGCTAAACACCCTCATTACTGAGCACTCGTGTTTGGAATAATGTAGATGTTGAAGATAATTTATGTTGAGGTAATGATTGGCTATGAGGGTTTTATGCAGCGGACCTGAGTGGCTCAAGCGAGGACACAGGGTTTACATTAAGTGGTGAAGAAGTTGATGGTTTTTTGGGTTGAGTGGGGGAAACGAAAGTCTTAAGGAAAGTTAAGGATGGGAAGGAAGGAAGGAAGGAAGGGACTAGAAGGAAGGGACTAGAAGGAAGGGACTAGAAGGAAGGGACTAGAAGGAAGGGACTAGAAGGAAGGGACTAGAAGGAAGGAAGACAATTCAGAGAAAGATTTTCATAGCTTGCGCGTCCCTCCACCGGTGCCTAAGTGCACTACTGCCGCTTTACAGTGGGGGCATCTTTCGCACCTAGTGCGGCTATTTCCAACAGTGGAGGAGGATTAGGAGAGACTCCTCAAAGAGTATGTGCGTTAGTCTAGTGAATGCCTGGTCGTGGATGGCGGGTATACGTGATTACGGATAGGCCCTACCATCGCTGCTTTGTTTATCGAAGCTATGAGTAAGTTAAGGGGTTTTTGAGATTTTAGCAGGGTGTTACATAAACGATTCTCATTCATCTTTCGTGTCAGTGAGATGCTCACCATCGCCCAACAGGTGTCGCGTTTGCCGAACCCAGAGAGCTCACATTTTCAAGCGTGGAAATGACATGCTGCTATAACGGTGTGTCCTCTGCACACAAACATTTGCATCGGCCTCCCTAATCCCTGGCTGTCCGATCACCCCACGTCCATACCCGAGTATCATACTGTATTGTGTGTTTTGCAAGACATTGCTCCCCACTCTGGGTGCGTATGGCGATGTGGCGATCAATGACCGCATTGCAGATTTTTATGGCAAGAGGTAATGATGACGCTGACTTTTTTTCCTTTAGAGCACAGAAATAGATTCTTATGCTTGCTGAACTGATGGTTCCAAAAGAAACTCTTCAGTTGGCATACGAATGGTCTGAAAATAATAGGAGGAATTGAAATAAACTTAGGAAAAATACTGGTCTTGGTTAGTGGGGGAGAGGGCATAGTAGCTTGAAATGATTGTGAGTTTCTCGGGGGCTGAGGTGCGGTGCATGGACTACATGGAATAGAATAATATCCTGGCAGGTATGATACAATAGCAAGACCTTCACAGTTTGTATTAGACATGTGTCAATTCTCTTGTCCTTAATTGTTTGAAAGGAAGGATTGGGAAGGCACCAATAGTCGACGCTTTCTTTCTTTCTTTTTCTGGTGCTTGTTTGTTCATGACACATCACTCGTTTAGGCGGCGCCTGGCGCTAGGCTAGGTGTGTCAAGATGGAACTTGGGAAGCTCGACTTCAAAGTCCGCCACAATGCCTTGAAGGGGATTGTCATAAGCCAGGAATATTGTAATACCCCTACGCTGTACACTTATCAATGCACGGTACCCGCCTGGGTCTTGTCTTACTCAGCCCAACCTAAGTTACCTCTGTTCATCATTGACATTCCTTCTGTGACTATGACACCGTATTTACTCTCAAAATTCACTATCTCCGTCAACCTAGGATAGGTATTCAGTTGACGGAGTTGCGCACACCAGTTAATGAGTCAAACGCACCCTCAATGCTGAGCTTTCACAGCGACTGGAAAGCACTAACTATTTTTTGGAGCCTTGTCTTTGAATCCGGAGATTGGGGGCCTACCGGAGATGGCAAATTTCAAGAGTAAATACGATACCGGTATTCCCCTTGAACACGGAGGGATCTTATCGTTACTAATCAGCGATCAAAGTCTGTGATTTTCTTCCTCTGCATCTGTCCTCAGGGTTCCCATAAACTTTTAAAGAGATATATTAGGGCAAAAAAACTTGATAGCCCTGATGGCAAAAAGGTGGTTCGCCAGGGCTTACTTTATCTATTTATTAAAGGCCTGCTTGCTACATCCACCCCGGCCGGGAGTCGAACTCCCAACCTTCCCTGTAAGGGCTAGTAGTGACCGGTCTCTTTACCATTAAGCTATGAGAACCGGTCGATAGTGCTCCTTTATTGAGAAATTTAACCTAAGGAGGGATTCACATTCCCCTTTCTATTTTTATTTCGGATTCATCAACAAAGAATATGATTTAACACCTTCGTGATACGTACCGTATAGGTAAAGATGACCATGCATCTGCTCCATAATACAGTCAACGAGCAATAAATGACTTGTTGTCCCTGAACCCAGACGAAAACCCCCTAATATACCTCCCAGCATGGTAAGTATTTGTTCCCGTGGTGGTATTACGTGAGATAAATGCCTAGCTGGCAGAGTGGCTAAGTTGTCGGGAGGTAATATGCCCACTGGCGCAATTAGCAGGAGCTTGGAGTCTAGGAGTCCAATCCGCCTTCAGAACCAGTTATTATTGAACAATTCGTCATGTGGAGTATATAGGAGAAATAGCAATTCTTGCACTAACTGGGCTGGGAGACTGGCTGCCTTAACTTTCCTTAATAGGGCTGTACGGTAGGGCGGGATCGATCCTGTTACGAGGCGGTAGGATCTGAATCTAGATCGTACGCCTAGGGGTGAAGTCTGTGATCGGAAGGGTGGAAAAAAAAAAACAGAAAAAGGAGCAAAGAAAGAATTGTTTTGCTTCTTCATTTGATTTGGAAAAGCAGGCACAAGTTCTGAATACTATATAGATTCTCTGGAGATGAGTGAATTGGTTTGTAAGGGTAATCATTTATTACTGATCGAACTTCCCGTTCGCTATTGATCGACCTGCAAATTAATAGTGTTTTCTCAAAAAGGTCAGTCATAAATAGTCACTATTAGAGAGTTGTGACCAGTACTTATAAGTTCATTTTTCGAGGACATTTCCCTTTCTCCTACTCACCGACCGACCTTTGGCCCTTCATTATGCGTACGAGGATAGCTAATGCCTTTCATAGGTATTAGTGCTCATGTATCTGGCACTCTTCAGTGGTCTGTCTTAGTGGTACCCAATTTCCTTGGAGAACCTTTTTTTGAAAATAGCAAAACAAGCATCATCTTTGTTGTATTATACTAATATTTTTGTTGCTCGTGTTTCGCTGAGCAGAAGAATAGAGTGCGGGCGGAAGGCTGTTATTAATTTATACTTTTAATTTTATTTCTTCCAATGCTGGCACCAATCTCCTAGGAAGTTGTGCGACCTTATATGTCCCGTGACTCTCGTCTTTCGTTCACGAATAGCTATTCCTAAAACGACTTTTAAGTTAGAGTATATGACTAGTGAGCTAGAAAAATGGTATCGAGGCCAATTACCAACTATTTTTCCCTCGATCGAGAAAAAACGGAGAGAGCAATAACTCAACCCTGGAGTGTTTGGGCGGTGGGCCAACCAGGGATGCTATGGGCAATCGTTTTAAAGCCGCTGCTTGGGGCCCGAGTTAGACAAAGGAATTGTAAAGCGGAAAGCGCCACTGCAGTTGCGAGCTGCCCTCATCGTTTTAATAGTGTCATATGGAATCCTGTCCGTCGGGAAAGATAATTTCGATAGCTTTTGCTGCCATACTTCTAGTGCCTGGAAGTAGTATCATACATACCCTTCACTTCCTCGAGGGCTACTGGCTACTAGAGTTGGAACAAATTAGGCCCTGTTTGACATGCCAGATATACCATGATATTTACTGCTGTATTTCTTGTAAACCTGTCACTACCAGGGCACAATTACTGGCTTCCCATAATACAACATTACTTCTAAAGTACTACTGTAGGTATTAGGGCAAAGTTAGTTTTTAGACCATTTGGGTTTCAAAATCATAGTCATGTTCTCTTTTGCGAATCAAACTCTACAACCTCCCACTTTCTTTCTATCTATTGGACCCTGGAAAAAAACAAAAAACAAACAAACAGAAAAACAGTCCAGTGATTCAGTTGAAAAAAAAAATGCCCTGGGCATGCCAAGGCCCAGTATTTTTATCCAAAAAAATACTCTGTTTTCTCTGAGAAATGAGTTTTTTTTCATAGTGGCGTGCCAAGCAGGGCCTTAATATTGACAAAACGCGATATCCAACAGAATTGAGGTTTTGGAACTACTAATTCCCCGCCACCCATGAGGCAAAGACAATGGGATAAATTCTTCCTAGCTTTCAAATACGAGAGACGAGAGATATCCTCAAGAATGTTTTCCTCACGTTTCAAGATATGGTGAGATGCGAAACTTTCTTCATGGCACATTGTTAGCCGATAAAAGGCTTTTTGTGGGGCAAGAGTACATCACGACTTGGTCCGTTACAAAGATTCACAGCTCTAGATATTAGCAGTCTAGCAGACGAGTGATAAGATATGAATATAGGAAATACCTCCCACTGGATAAATCGCAGCAAGTTGGCAGAAGTGGGCAAGTGGACTGCCGTTTGTATTAATATAGTATAAAAGAGAGTGGGGCACAATTCCTACTCGAGTAGTGCACAAACGTGCAATAGCAACCCCTCCTCCGCGGATTTCTCCAAATTCCGGTTATCGGGACCTGTATTGCTTTTCCACACACTAGCAACAGCAGTCGTAAGCAACGAATCTAAGAGGTTTCTCTCCTCCCAGCCAGCCACAAAGCTTGGCTCGGTGGAACAATCCACCCGCCGCGGCTCCGACTCTCCCCGCATCGGGAGATGCACAAATCGCTTAAAAGAAGTGTTACAGGTCTCCCCCGCCTCGCGAGAATTGATAAGTCTTCGCAGTGCGCTTGATTGAGGTTTGCTTGTGGTACCTGTTTTTTGTGCGGGTACTCGCGGTGTCTGATTCTCGCCACGCTGGGACAGACCGTGGTTGGGATATAGCACGGTACTGTACTTTGGGTCATCGTTTATCACTCTTCCTGTTAGGAAAGAAAGTGTTGTGATATGACGGTGGTTGTCAGGAGCTTCCTGATAACCTCAGACGAGGAAAAGTCTAGACTCATGCGAGGGGACATGAGGAGTTGTTTGGGAAGATGTTTGGGGAGTTGTTTGGATCTAGT
>Ga0307507_10009285_pt1 | contig 13168 bp, 2 predicted proteins | sample 7_EM_MG_FD_207223 | JGI IMG/M metagenome (GOLD analysis project Ga0307507, IMG submission 207223) | Populus trichocarpa ectomycorrhiza microbial communities from riparian zone in the Pacific Northwest, United States - 7_EM | ecosystem: Host-associated > Plants > Roots > Unclassified | place...
ATTTGGCATATATGCCCAAGAATGTATCGTATCATTGAATGATATGTTTTGAGTTCTCGACCAAAACTATTTAATCTTCATGAAATTACTTTCAAATATACATCTTATGATTTTTTTTCAATAATTAGATTTGAAAGAACACAATTTTTAAAATTTGTGCTCTATTTCCAAGACAAGAAAAATGATTTATAAAAAATGGTCATTGACTGAATTTACAAAATTATTTGCAAAGATGATATTGATGCATGAGAATCTTAAGTGGTTCATCAGGGAAACAAGTGGTCAAATTTATCTTGAGGGTATTTTGGTTAATAATGACAACAGCATCATTGAGGTTGAACGATAATTATAAATATTGAGCCACCTCGACTAAGAGGGATGCTATTTATAACCAAATCAGCTAGAGAGCAATTCTATAAGAAGAGTAAGTGTATTAAAATCATATGGTGGCAAACTAGCAATATGGCTTAAAACAATCCATAATAGTGGATGATTTGGTGAACTCTCTCAACTTTTGAGAGTAACACCACACTAGAGGAACATGGTTCAATTAGAGGGCATCTTCATGGATGGATAGTTTTCCTTTTAAAAAGATGATCATGATACCTTAAAAAAATGATGCTACATGAGTGCCTTTTTTATGATTACTGAAAAGGTTTACAGAGCCAGAGTAGCTGGAGGCAATTCAAAATAGTTCTTGGCAGTAGAGACTTGATGAACTCTTTTAGAAAATGAGAAAATAGATTTTTGATTCCCATTAAGGCAAACAACAAGTGCAATGGACACAAATATCATACTCGGGGGCATCGTTAAAAAAAAGGGAACGATCCATGGCATAAGGTCCAAGTTGCATGAAAAAATGGTGATTAGACGTATTAATCACACGGGCAAAATTTGAGTGGACTGAAGAGTTAAGTGACCAAAAAGCTTATCTCAGAAGTTACAAACCTTATTCATCAAGCAAGAGAGATATTGTAAAGTAAAAAAAAATGGCTTCTATTTCAAACTAGGAAAGGATGCATGCATATTATCTACTCCTGAATCTCTGCATAAATGTTTTTGTAAAAATCTCACAAATAAAAAATTACTGGTGGGGTAAACAAGAATTCAATAAAGACCCTACTGATTCAATACAAAAATCCAGCTTCAAGAGCATAGATATTTCAAGATAATGTTTCAATCTTTTTAGAGCTAAGAGGCAGGTCACCTTTAAATGAAAAGATTTTTAGACATCTTGAAAAAAACTCCTTGTTTTTCACAAATAGGTGGGTCACCTAGTAGAATGAGAATATCTTAAAAAAAAAAGTGAAAGTTTTTCACAAATAGATAGGTCACCTAAAAAAATGAGACTATTTTAAAAATCTTTGATTTTTTCACAAACGGGTTAGTCACTTGGAAGAATGAAACTATTTTTAACAATGTCATCAAGAATTTCTAGTTTCAACCCTGTAACAAGAAATTCAACCCTACTAATAAGAAAGGAAAATTCAACTTTATCGTCATGAATTTTCATTTTGAACCCTACAATCAGAAAAATCAAACCCTACCATTAAAAAAGGAAAACTCAACCTTGTTTTCAAGAATCTTCATTTTTCAACCGTGTCATCAAAAGGCATCATTTTCAACCTTGCAATCCGGGAAAAAAGGCTAACCATTCCATTAGTAATTTTCAGACTCATCCATCAAATTAGAACATCTTAGACCATATCTTACATCCAAGTAAGTCTTTTCTAAACCATAAGGCAATTTACATCTCTAAACAACCAAATTTCCTAAACACCTTGGATAGATCGCCAATTACAATAAGATCATCTTGGAGGTAACTTGTTATATTAAGATCAACTAGGTAAGTCATCCGTTATAATGAGATTATTTTTGCATATTAGGTAGGTCACTTATTACAAAATCCAGAAAACATATATATTGTAAAGAAAGGGTAACTATCATAACCCAATTTTCAAACCCCTATTTTGATATATATTAGAAAAAATCCAAAAAAAATTGTCTTTTTAGTAAATTTAGTAATTTTGTTTTTTTATTTGATTTTTGTATTTTAAAAATAAACCATGAAAATTATTAAAAAAAAATAAAATTCAAAGAAGAAAAAAGAAAAAAATAATACATAGTTGGGATTGAAAGCAGACTAATAATTGAGTATTATAGATAAAAAATGATTTTGAGATTTTTTATGTGTCATAATTAAGGGTTTAATTGAAGAGAAATTGAAGAAATTACACTTAATTGGGCTTTAATTTGGCTGAAAAGATACAATTTCAAAAATCGTGGACCAAACTAGAAAAAAAAGGTGAAATATAAGATTTAAATCGGACTATTTAAGGGCTAAATTGAAAAGAAATTTGGAAATAGAAATTCAAATGGGGCCTAATGAAAACTTTTGAGACCAAATATTGAAAACAGTCAAAGATAAGAAGATTAAATTGGATTTGCCAAGATCTTCAATTATAAAAAAGTCTTACTTGAAAATATTTCCCCATAATCCTAGCTTAAACTCTTACCTTTTACTTCAAATTCTAGTCATAATTGGTTTTTTTAATAGCCCAAATTCAAGTTAATTTTTTTCATTAATACTTTATCTCCAATTAGAATTTGAAAGAACATGATTTACTCCTTGAACCAACTTTGAAGTTCAAGCTAAATACATGCCCACAATTAGCCCTTAATCCCATTAAAACCAGCCACCAAAATATCAACTTTTTAATCCCAAATTGTTAGCTTTGGTTACTCTATATCACCCCAACAACCATTGAATGATTATAAATACTCTTTTTACCTCATAGGAAAAAAAAAGGGAAAGAAATCAAGACAAGGGAGTCTTCACCTACTTCTCTTCCTTATGGTTGGCCATCTAATAAAGACCATTGTGGCTATTATCCTTTTGAATTTGGGTTTTTTTTTTTTTTGCCTTTTCTTTATCAAGTCAGCATCAAACACCACACCATTGCAAGCAATCCATAAAACACCAAAACCAACGTTGTTTTTATCATCCAGTCGAGGTCCCACCACAATCAACCCGCATCACGGCAGTAACACCATTGCCAGTAAAAAACACGTATCCATAACAACACCACCAAGGCAATTTCTTTCACACCTGTAAGCATCTCCTTTCTCTAGCTTCCACACCACTCTCTCTTCTTCCTCTTTAAAATGCTAAGAATAAAACCCACAACAACGAACCACCTCAATCAACCAATTCAGTTTTACCAACCATGGGCACACAAACCTGATCCAACTCGAAAACCACAGCCACAAACCTAACTATCTCCCTTTCAAACTGACTATGGCAGCAACCACGCTCACAATGACTCCCCTCACTAAGTCAACCAAATCACCTACAATAGCAACCATTGATCAGTTATAACTAAGCTTATAGTGGAGAGAAAAGACTAAGAATAAATTGAAACAAAAAAAGCAGTGGAGCATGAAGAGGAGAACCATAATTGTATTGTTTTTTTTTCTCTCTAGGTAGCAATGACCTTCATCGCCAGCATAAGGAAAAATAAAGGAGAAGTTGCTACGGATCTACTAGGATTTTATGTTCTAGAAGTTGTGGCATAAAAGCCCACATACCACACAATTACCAATGTCGAGCAGCTCCTCCTTCAAGTTCAGACCATTCAAATCCTATTGAATTTTGGATGTTTGTTTTGATTTATTAGTTGTGAATCATTATATTTTTTAATTTGCATATGGACAAGCATTAAAATGCTTGGCATAAAAAAATATTTTCACATGTTTTAGCATTGTAAAATAAAAATATTTGTGTTTTTAGCATTTGCACAAAAAATACGTATTTTTATTTGCATGTATTTTTTAAGCTTGATAACAAGTTTATCAAAGCTCATTATAAGTTTGGCCCACATAATTGGTCTGTTGAGCTTACATACAAAAAAATAATAATAAAAAACTCATGTTTTTTCTTAAAAATAAATAAATAAATTAATAAAAAATAATAAAAAGAATCTCAATTTACAAATTTTTTTTAAACAAAAGGGTTAAAGTTTATTTTTTCCACTTCAGGGGTTCAAAATCTAGTTCTTATCATCCATATGGGTTCAACACCTATTGTTTTAACAACCTTGATGAAATCTCTTGTTTTTAGAGATAAGTGTCATTTTATATATATTTCCTTTAAAAAAAATGAATCGATATCCATATTTTAGAATCAAATACATATTACACTTATTTTTAGCAATTTCAATGAAATTGTTTCTAGGACTTAATGTCCACATCTTTGACAAGTCTTTTATTTCTAAGGACTGATGTCATTTTCTAATGCGTTTAAAGATCGACGTTAAATTTTTCAAGATAGTTAGAAATAAAAAATAAAAAATAAAAAATAAAAAATAAAAAGGCTGAAAACAATTAGGATAATCACTGGCAATCACAATGATAAATTTAGAAAAAAGCACATATTAAAGGTAAGCTTTAATAAGAAAGGATGTTGTATGGATGACATTATTTTTGTCTTAAGCATAACTAAGTCTTTACTTGAATCTTTGGAATCAATTTATATTTTAAGATCCCTAGCTTCTTTTAATTACTAGGTGGTGATAATATGTCTTTCCTCTTGATTTTGTGGAGTCCCTACCAACTTCCACTAAGATGCGACACCTTTCATATTTTTCTAATCTCTTCCTATTAGGAGAACATCATTAATTATCCACAGACTTTTAAGACATTCCTCTAGTATGAAGGATGATCTTTGTCTACTTATCATTCATAAAATATTTTAAGCTTAAAGGGGACATTATGGGATTTTTTTTATGAGGGGATTATAAAAAATGTATTTCCTCTTCTCAAATCCAAGTGAATAAATGTTACCTATGTTTTTCTAATTTGAAGAACCCTAAAGTCAATCATAGATAAGAAGCGACTTGGATGCATTTTATCATTCATTTATATTATCCCATCATTTTTCATAGATGCATTTTATTATTTTAAGCAAGTTCTTTCTCTTTTGAGGCTTGTTGGGAATGAAAAGGGTATTTGTAACTCAAAAAAAGGAAATTTTAAGTTTTAAAAGGTGGGATTGCCCTTAATAGTGACATAATACACTTTGGAGGCCGCCCCAAATTTGATATAAATTTGCCATTATAATTATCCTATCATGAAAATATAATGTCAAATATTACTTTCATAAAAATATCTCCTGATTTCTGAACAACAATAAGACATAAAAATAACACGATTCATTTAAAGATACAATTCATTTTCAATATATATGCAAAAGAAAATCAAGGAAAACATGGTTATAGAGACCTTGTTTACAAAACTCAAATGACAAAGTATGTTAACTGTAGCATTCATCTCTTATTCTCATTAGGTTTCCCAAAGATTTGAGGCTTTCACAGCCGACGATGTTGACATCAGGAAGGCTTGTACCACTTTGGGTATGGTGGTCAAAGTGGATTTTTAAGAACATGAATAATATGTTTTGTGCTAAACAATGTTTCAAACATTTCATTCGAAGGTAAGGGAATGAGTGGTAATATTTTCTAGTTCCTTTATGGGTTTCATATGTTTGCTTACCAATATGGTTATTGGTTTGACAAAACAATTATTGATTTTGAAGGAACTAGTTATTGGCAACTGTTGAGGCGCTGACTAGGGAAATAATGAATGTCTAGAACTTGATGTGTTAGGTCACATCTTAATGGTTTGAGTTCCACCTTTTGTTCCATCATTTCCTCGGCTGATCACGGGTTCTAGGTGACGAACCTCATTGTCTTTCTTATAACTCTTTTGTGGTAACCAAGATCTTTCCTACTTTTATAACATATTCTATTCTTTGAGCCACCACTATCAAATCTATGAAATGTGCTAAATTGCCAACTAGGTACTCAAAATAAGGTGCTTTAAATTGATTGAGAAGGTAATCATTTCCCTTTCAAGCAATCAAGGGTAGACTTGTGTTGCTTCCTCACGCCACCTCTAGATGTATTATTGGACTAACTTTTTAAGATCATTTTCCATGTCTTATAAGTTAGAATGATTTGGTGTCATATATATATTGAATTTATATTGTTTGACAAAAGCGTCCACCAAGTCTCTCCATCTTTTGATATTGGTGTTGTCAAGTATCATGTACCAACTCAAGATAACACCACTTAAACTCTTATAAAAGAAATGAATCATTAGTTTCTCATCATGTACAACTTCATCCATCATGTTATAGTACATTTGAAGGTAAGTCATTGAGCATCGCGTGCTGTTATACTTATCAAAATTAGGTACCTTAAATTTTCCAAGGATGACCACATCAAACACTAAGCATATCTCAGCCACTTTTGACAGATCATTGAGATATGCCCCTTTAATGGTTCTAATCTTTTCTTCAATTGTTGATAATTTCTTAGAACTTGTCATTTTCACTACTTTGGTTTTTTGAGTTTCCTCAGCCTTCAAGTCAATTTTCAGGGTTGTTTGAACATATGGTGTTTACTATATATTGGAAATAAATAGAAGTTCCAATGAAACACCATGTGCCCCCAAGCTTTATAGAGAGAAAATGAATGGTCTAGTTGGTGCTTGAGGTACTAGTTAAGCGCTAGGCATGCTTTATGTTTTGGTAGGAGCTTAATTGTGGCTATATGTCCCTTTTTCTCCTAGAAGTATCTAGAATGCTCACTTAATCAAACTAGTGAGCTTAATGATCTCTCATTTGAGAGTGTCAATTGCTTTATGTTGGTTCATTTCTAGCTGAGTTATGTCTTCGTGATCCATCCATCTTTTTCTTATTTCGGTGTTATAGATATTTAAGGGAAACTGGATTTTAGAGGGCTTTATATTTCACCTTGTAAATTATTTGTTCATGATGACAATAAATACATGAGTGCTAAAATATATAAGAATGCATACAAATAGGGTTTACAGGATATAGAGTAATGATAGTACATGGAGATGCCCTAGAGAAAGGTTCTAATCATTATATACATAAATGTAAGTTTATAATTTGGTCTCAAATGGTCTCCTGTTTGCTTGATGATTAACCTCTAAGGGCTAATATAAGACTTACTAATATAAATAAAATAGGTTGGAACTATTTCACATCGATGTACTAAACAAACTTAAGTAGACAATCAAATAAAAATTGGATGATTTTATGATTCTTACCTAGGCCAAAGGCCATTGAGGTATCGCAACTCCTCCACCTAACCTAAAATTAGAGTATGTGCTCTTAAATGGTGTTGTGTGGAAGGCATATTCGATACATGCAATATAAATAAAATAAAAACACATTCTAAAAATTAAAGCATAAGGCAAAGAAGCATAACAAAATAATTAACAATAAAAAAACAAAAAGGATAAAGCTTAATCCTAAAATCCTAAGTGAAGTCGCTATTTTATCACACTCGACACTGCGATGACTCTCTATTTTCTAGTAAGGGAAAAGGCTTTTGCTTTTTATTAAGGAGGAAAAGATCTCATGTTGAAAAAAAATCATCACCTAATATTATAGTCACTTGAAAACCCTAATTGGACTATAAAGTTCTAATATAAATGATTGGTTATGCTAAAAGGAAAACACGACCACCCAAAAACACTCTACCGAAGTTAAGTTGCATTACTACTTGTCTTTTATTTCTAATGGTTTGTTATAAATGCTATGTTGACGAGTGAGTATATTTGATAAATGACTTTCAGATGTCAATTAAAAGGCTGTTTGATTTTTCATTTAAAATTATGTTAATAGTATTTTAAAAATACATTTGACTTAAAAAAACATTAAATTGATGGTTTTTTTTTAAAATGTTCTCCAATTGTTTTAATGTGCTGATATCAAAATAAAAAATTATTTTAATATATTTTTTTTAGAAAAACATCATCACAATATCAAACACACAAAATAGCTTTAGCCAGCTGGCTGAAACTTTAGGCTGTGTTTGTTTTTCACAAGCTTTTGCGTTTGTGGTGAAACAAAAGCAACAAGGTATTTGGTAACAAACCAAACAGTGTTTTGTACTACGAGACTCACTAAAAAATTAAGTTTGAAACGTAATTTTTATGCAAAAGTTTTTACATGCTTTTTTAACCAAGTTTCGTAAAATCTTATTTGTTTTTGCGTTTTAAAAGTGTTTTTAAAAAAAATTAAAAATTGAAATTTTTTTTCTTTGCTTCAAATTGATATATTTTTAGTGTTTTCATATCATTTTGATGCGCTAATATCAAAAATTATTTTTAAAAAAATAAAAAATATATTAATTTACATTTCTAAGTAAAAAACACTTTGAAAAGAAATCTTAACTACACTTTCACTAAATATTTTATACATGATTTTTGCTACACGTAAACTTCAACCATAATTTTTACCAAACACGTATCTAAATCCAACTATCACAGCTAACCATACTTTTTTAAAAACTTATTTTTTGAAAACCACAATCACAAAAATTACCTCAAAAACAAACACATTTAATAATATGCATCTCATATTCAAAACTAGCAAGGCATCTCTTATGTTGTGCTGCCTGCCAGACTAAAGTTTCCCATAGTACAGGCTAAGAATCAGTGTGGCCATATTGATCTCTTGTTATGTGGCTTGAGAAAAAAAGAACAAAAACACAGACTAAGGTTTGCATATGCAAGCACTCTTGGAATCCCGAGCCAGAAGTTATTTGCGAACTTCCAGCATAATTTAATGTATCTTTGCCTTAAACAGTCACAAATAGAGACTCAAACCAGACAACAGTTTTTTGCCTTCATTTAGATTCCAACTCCAAGTTCCCAAATAGTATATATATTTTTTTCCAGGCAAACAAAACTCCAGCGCTACTGCAAATTCGGTACAGCTACGTCTCAAGAAAAGCAGCAGTCGCCTAACGCTAAAAATCTTTGTAATCAAATTGCAACAGTTGTGTGCAAGTTGAAAAGACGTAAAAAAATAGAAACCAAAATAAAAAACCTATATGAAAATACGACCAGAAGTATTGGCTGGTGAGTATTATGACTGCTTCTGATCACATGTATCATGCCTTGCTAATGGACAATACTGACAAATGTTTGGCTTAGGCTTCTTTCATAAACAAGGGTAATGAAGTTAACCAAAGACAATACTATATATAAGATGACCTTTCTCTTCCACAGAAACACCGGTACTATCACCAAACATGTAGACATCTTGCCAAACATGGAAGGATAAGGTGCACAGATGATGACTCGAGATGAAATGCAAGTTAAACAGCAAACTTCTTAGTTGAATATATTCTCCAATGTCTACCATCCAAAAGACCAACAAAGACGAGGCTAGAGATATGTCGAAAACTTTTCTAAGAAATAAAACACACGTATCATTTCCAGTCTTCCTTCGATTGAAATCAGTAACACATGATAAAAAAAGACAAAGTCTATGGACATCAGAAAGTGATCTTGACTTGTGACAAGTTAACCTGTCATCATTTTATTTCCTCTTACTTGGTTTCTCAAAAAGAAGGCAAACATTAATAGAAAAGAAAAGGATGCAATTACATAACCATTATCAAAGTACAACAATATACCAAAGTAGAAAACTCAATTAAAAGAAATGAACACAATATATGCATGGAGGCATAATAACAGACCTAAAACTATATATTGGAATGGAAACTCAAATTAGTAGTAGGGTGAGATTAAGATAGATTGTGGAATATAAATGTTAGCTCAAACCAACATTTCAAAAATGTTATTTCCACCAGTAGTTTGATGAAGAATTTTGAGTAGAAAGGTTGAGCCAACATGAAAAACCGACACAAAAATATCAAACATAGTAAAAGTAAGCCAACAGGTTTTGGATTTTCTTTCTCATCATTAAACAGTATTAACAAGGACATTGATTTTCACATCAGGATAAATTACGAAATGTCTCCATCGATATCATGAAATAAATGATGGCAAGAATGTTGTAAATGTGTAGAGTAAAACATCATAGTGACATGAAACTTCGAAGGTCACCATTTGTTCAGCCCCAGACTGCAGACTTCAAGATGACACAATTATGGCCAAATCGTTATCATCCATTCAATTACAGATCTCCAAGGGATGACTAATGACTCGGATAACCTATGACTTGCAAGTTATAAAAAAACTGGAAGAAGGCTAGGAGGAAAGATGTTAACAGGGAATAAAGATGATCATGAAAAATAAAAGCTTACCCTTGCAAGAAAACCATTCACTTTGTGCAGAAAGGAAAATGAAATGATAGGGACAAATTCTCTTGACAGAATGGAAACCATGATAGCAGTTAGCGTTGATAAAAAAACATTTCATATCTTCTCGAAATTGCAACCAAAAGATACAATATTTAAGGGGAAACTGTCATAGTTTCAGATATGTTGATCGAATCAATATATAGAATTTCCATTTCTTGCTGCATGCCTATGAGTACATCAGACCTTGACTCCAATCATGACTTAATCTACTGTAATGCTGAATGCTAATTCAGCCTCTCATGCAAAGGGACATCAGAGACCACTTAACAAACTGGTCATCACACAATAGAAGACATGATAACATTTGATTATCACCTAGAAGTTTCAGTATAATTTCCACAAGCCATCATCATCATCATATTTATATGTTGAATGTCAAATGCAGTTAATTACAATGAACTAATCACAGAAAAAGTAGACCATTACCCTCAAACTTGAGCACCAATCTCTTTATCTTCCACATCATTTGTCACCCCATTTGCCTCTGTATTCTCGGCATTCTCCTCAGGAGGCTGAGCTTGTTCCTCCTCAGGCAAAGGCTCCTCCACATAATCATTCTCAAAAGCATCAGCTGGAACCTCATAAATCCTCACTTGTGGTTTAGATGGGTCTTTCACCAGCACATACTTACCCTCATTCAATTTCATACACAAGTCAACAATACTCTTCACAATACCCCACATATTGGAGGTATTCAAATTAATCTGAGAAGCAAAGTCCCTAGGCTTATATCCAACAACAGCCAAAATCACATGATTGAAATGATCCCTTGGATGAACCCTAGAAACATATCCTAACTTCATCATATCTGCATTAGCCAACAAAGCTTGAGCAGTCCATTTAGTCAATTTATTCGCATTATTCTTCAATTCGGTAGCCAAAACAGCACCCCTTTGAGTCTCCAACTTCTGCCTCCAATCAACACCAGAATACTTAGGATCAAACTCATTAAGAGCATTCAACGTCAAAAACGACCTTTGCTTATTAACCTCAACAACACTCTGCACCTCACACCTTGCAACAAGATACATGTCATCATCCAACTTCCACCTCCTATACCTATAAGCCACAGATGCAACCTCCTCCCCTTCATTGGCAAAGGGGTTAGGCTCATCAAACGAAACCTTATTCCCATCCCTAAACAAAACTTGCTGCGAGAAGTTCTGATTAATATAAGCAGCCTCAACACTCAATGAATATGCCGAATTTATATCATCCTCGGCCTCGGGTAAAGGCTCCTGTGACGTCTCATGAACTGACAACAAATCAAGCTGAGACCCATCTCTTTTATCAAAAAACAACTTATTTCCTACCCTTTGAACCACGATATCCCACGAATAAACAGACCGGGTTGCACACATTAATGTAGCTAAAATATTGTCAGTAGCAAAAACAGTAGCTTTATCTTCATTAGCTAATCTTCTAATAACAGGATCATCAGTAGTAGTTACCTTAAAGAAATTCCTATTCTTAAACCTTTCCAATCTCCGTTCCGCCTTCGGGGTAATTCTATCAAAACTCTTATCGTAAAACTCTAGCCCACCACATAAAATCATATCCTCCGGTTCTGAGACTGAGAAGGACAGTTTCGTAAATATGCTAAACGGAATCTTATCAAGCATATTCCATTCCGTCTGGATTTCCACAGAACTCTTAAACACAGCCGCTTCCCTACGTTGCTGATTCTGGTTGGACCGGTTAAGATAATAAAGTCGATCCCTACGTGCCCTCTCTTTCTCCGCCTCTCGCTTCTTTGCCTCTACTTCCTCATCGCGACGTTGCGGGAGCTGAGGTCGGTGGTGCTGGTTAAACCGCCACTTGGGTCCAAACTTCGGCCTTGGAGGTGGCTTCCCGTCAACGAGACGAAAAGTGGAGTCGTTGTCAGCGCCAGAGGGGAAGGAATCATCGGCAGTGAAGTCGAAGACGGAGTCGGATGCAGCGCTTTTGCGGCCACCACCACCGCCTTGACCGGAGCCTGGGTTAAGAATGCGAGTGAAATCAGCGATTCGGCCGAGCTTTTCGGAGCGAGAGAAGGGAGCGTAGGGGACGTTGAGAGGGAGTGTGGAGGTGGTGGTTGGGGTGACGGTGGCGTCCGGCGGACCCCAGCCTTCGGAGTTGAAATGGACGGCACCTACTTCGAAGCCGTCTACCATTGGAATGGAATTTGGAGGTTATGAGGTTGATTTGAGTGATCTGAAAGCGGACCTAGACGATGGGGGGTTTTTTTGGAGGTTGAAGAAACCCTGCTTGTTTATGTTGCTTGTGGAGGAGGTAAGGTTTTGACCTTTTGAGTGAAGGTTACCTGCGAATTAAGATACTAGGCCTGGGCTGTTGAGTGAGTATAATATGGAATTTTTAATGTATGCCTGTATATATAAAATTAAGTTTTAATTAAAAAAAGTTTTTAAATATTAGATTAAAATAATCAATGTCTTAATAAAAAGCCAGTTCTAGGGTTATTTGAAGATATTATAATTATGATTATAGTGCTTTTAAGTTACGAACTATAAAAAACTTTTATTTATTATATCACAATAATTTATAATTTATTTTATCACCAAATAAACTTACTAATCATCCTATAATTTTAATTTTTATTAGTATTTAGGATATAATTACAATATAAAAAGTATGATATTCCCTTTAAAATAAAGATAAATATCATTCACTTAATAATAAATAAGATATTATGAACCATTAAGATGATTCATTTAATATATTGTAAAACAATATATAATCTCTTCCTAATTTTGATAATTACTATATAATTAGTTAATTATACTCTTAATAAAAAAATTTCTTTGTTGCCTTAGAGAAGCAAAAGGTATTATTTTTCACAATTGATGTGGTATTATAATTATTAAAAATAATTATAGTAATTCTCCTTTTTTGTTTTCTTTGTTGTTTTATTAAATTAGGAGACAGATTGCATGAAGGTAGGTGACCTGACGCCTATAATGGTA
>Ga0307507_10009287_pt1 | contig 13167 bp, 11 predicted proteins | sample 7_EM_MG_FD_207223 | JGI IMG/M metagenome (GOLD analysis project Ga0307507, IMG submission 207223) | Populus trichocarpa ectomycorrhiza microbial communities from riparian zone in the Pacific Northwest, United States - 7_EM | ecosystem: Host-associated > Plants > Roots > Unclassified | place...
AGCCTATTTGATACTATCCTTTCATCCATTTTCCAGCATTCGAACTAACAGCATTGCTCACCAGTGGGATAAAAAGAATAATCAGCGGAATAGCCTGAGAATCCCCTAATATCGTGACAGATCCTCCCAAAGAGGCTATTGGCTATAGCCATATTTCCTATTTATTGTTAAAATTTCCCATTAAAATCTCGGTCTTCTGTGCTGAAAGTGTGAAACCCGAGAACAGACGAAAGGACAAACACCCCACACCAAACGAAGCCAAACCTCTAGCCTTTCACATGAAGATTTCTACTCCCGTTGACAATAATGTGATATATACGCCACAGGATCTTTGGTCTCGGCTCAAGCGCCCAAACTACGACTGGCATCATCCGTTATGAGACAGGAGCTGTGGCGGAGATGTGGAAGCAACTTTTTGGCTAACATCTGCCCAGGTTCACGACATTCAGGTTAGTACCCACCTCCGTGCTTAGAGCTTCGGGAATTTGTGATACAAGCCACAGCTCCTACCCCGGTGCTCTCATACAATCCGATCCTACGCTCACGTCGGACCCCGGCCATTCATGAGTGATCTGACATGATTTGCTTCCATGGTGGAATGGGCGCATGACCATCTACTGCCACCTTCTGCTGCAGATAAGCCGCTCACTACGGCACGATGCTTCGTCTGAGGTCGGGGGCTTGCATGAAAGGGATTTTATGCAACAAAGAGTTTTGGGATGGCAGCTGCTCCGGAAACGTTCATTATTATCCCTTCCTTCTGTCGTCGCTTTGAAAGCTGAAGGACTCCTTGCATTCTTTTATGCAATGAAAGGGCCCGACTAGATGTTATGTGCACTTATTAATCTAAATATGGACTCCTATATGGTTAGAAGGAAGTAGTTTTAGTCCCTTAATGGGAATAAACGACCCTATCATGCCAGAAAAATCGGTGGCCAGCTGTCTGCGAGAGGGGAAGCTCGGAAAGTTGAATTAGGAAATAGAAGGTGGGGTAGTTTCTGCACTCATCACATCCATCTGATAGCTTCAAGCGCCTTCCGCGGGCCCAATCAAGTGGCTATTAAACACCAGCTGGGTTGGGTTCCTCTGCAGGTGGTTTACGAAGTCGGGATTGGCGTCTTTAGACCTCATTTTACTTCTAGATTCCGACGCGGAGAATTCTTTAGGTCAGATTAATTGCGGTCACCTATATTTTAATATGGAAAATATCACGGATCTTTCCGGAGTCAGGTGCGAAAATATCCGTGGTAGATCCGACACAATAACCGTGAACAAACACGGTCTAGCCTGTTTGGAAAAACCTCACTTGTAGTGCTTTTTCCTGCCGAAGCCGGACATTCACCGAATTCGCAGTCTGACACCGGGGTTCTGGGACAGACCTAGTGTCTGTTCCACCGCTGGGGGGAATCATACTCAATCACTCACAATATGCAGTGTGCATCTGGAGAATGGGCAAGCGGGGCTAAAGAAGCTATTGCTTCACTTCCCCCCGAGCACACACAACCTATGGTACCCTTCTTCATGGTAATTTGTTCACCGATACCTGCAATAGCGGAAGAAAGGTATAAATACGGACCCCTCAAGATTTCCGGTTCCGGAAATGATGCTCGGCTCCCTATCGCTACCTGGTTTTGTGCCGAGAGGCACAGACATAAGCTGTCTTAGGTTATGGTGGTGATGGTAAAACAAAAGCCCAACACCCAAAAATCGCAAAAATACCCTGAGGTGGAGAAGACTGATGCTGAGGGAGGTTCAAAAGAAAAACGAGGTTTAAGCGGGGTAGATGCGCACCGCATGTCTTATTAATAGACTGGTCAAACATGGAATGATGCTAACTCAGTGTGGAAGGGACAGCTCGGGATAATACTGCGGCCGCGGGAAAGTTAGTGCGCCATAGGCTTTCGATCCTAGCCGCTGGATAATGAGTCTCTCCTCCAAGCACACAGATTCTCTTCATTATTGCTGTTTGTGGTGATGCTGGCTACCGTATGCCTTACGATAGCGTCTAAACTCTCTTTAGATTGTTATGCATAAGAAATTTGGGCTGCTGGATGAGAGAGGGATAGGAAAAGATGTGAGACTGGACTAAGCTTGCACATAAAGCCCGTGATACTAGAAATGAGTCCTCACATTAGACAGGTATGCCTTATCCCCTCACGGGCTCCAACCAATCAGTTACGGAGATTGAGAATCAGAGAGAGTTGGACACCACATACCGGTATTGGATTCGCCTATCCCTCATCAACGAATCTTTGCATTACAGCATACCGGTAATGCTCGAACGTCAGCCCAATTTTTATTCCATAAAGCTGAGTATTCCAATTTCCGATCAACATTCCTTGAAATTTGTGATTTCATATATTAACTTTCGCCACGGCGGTATTTTCTGTTTTCAGTTTCTTATTTCTAATCATATGTATGGGCCATAGGAGTCCAGTGCTCAACAGATTCTTAAAAAATTTCATCATGTTTCAGCACTCGAAGATTAGGCCAGTACCGGTATCATAGGTAGGATGGTTTCTAATTGATAGTTGCTTATTTATTTATTTATTGGTTTCGCAGTTCTGAGCCTCACAGGCTTGTCTCGGAGCCCTAGTCCGTATCGGTTCCCTCGGACAGTGACCTCCCCCATTTAGCTCTCCGATAGCCTTTTCAAGGAAAGCTAGTTATGCGCTCCCCCTTCTCGGAACCCCCCATTTTCGCCCTGATTGACGGGATTAGTTTCATCTCTTATTTTAGGATGTATGATAGAGTGTGTGTAATCGGTAGGGTAGGTTTCTGGTGAGTAATAAGCTAACCTTTTCGGGAGGGGGGTGGAGAGACTTGAGTTTTTGCTGGGCAATATTAATGCAACTTAGTGCGTTTCTTTGGTCGTACTCGAGTATGCAATAGCAATCCTCTTTAAAAAGCCAGCAACATTACGAGCAGAGTACTTATCAGAGTCAATTTGTGAGCGTCGTGAATTTTGGCCTATATAAACGACCGGAACATGGTTTGTGGAACATTGGAGTTTGGGCGGTTTGGTGCCATGTTAAATTCGCGGATGCTAATGGTGTGGCAGGATGATTCGGCTGGTAACTTATTGCCTGAAGACAGTAGTAAGCTATATGTTGTATAATAGCATGGAATGCTATAGCCCTTAGGTCTTCCTTTCAGGCTTCTGTTGAAGCCGACAGACCTACGCATCCTGGCGATAGGTCAGCCTGTATTGTACAGTACAGTACAATCAAGAGAGAGTTTCTAATTTGGCTGCATGGACGTCGATATAAGCGTCGGGTCTGGCCACCGTGGTACGGGACTGTTCCCGGCGAACGGATTACCTGCAGAAGGTGGGAACACTGTGCGACGGACCGGATGGCAGATTCTGAATGGTGGAGATATGATAGTATAATAAAACTCCCTTCCTGCTTCCAGGCTGTTAGGGTGCTCACTTATCACCAAGGATGGTCGGTATCATACGGTACGAGGGGAACCATTGATACGAGTGATTGATGATTAGCCTTTTTTCCCTCTTTCTTTTCTTTTTCCCCCCTTCCCTCTCTTTCTTACATTTCCACAAACGAGCCGGATATATGATTGGCGTTTGTCTCTGTCAGAGTTTTGTGGAGTGGGTTAAAGGTTTTGCTTGCTTCTTTCCGGCCGACCAGGTGGTACAGCACTGCAGTCCTGTGCCGTGACTGTACGGTACTGTGCACTCCAAGCATGCATTTCCAGAAACCAAAAAATGTTATATAACTGACACAGGCTTCTACATTTCCACCTTTTTTTTTTTTTTTTTTTTCCGAACCTCTCTCCCCTTAGTCCTATCAATAGCCTGTTGCGAAATTGTTCAGTCATGAAGCTCTGTAATTTACCAGTGGTGATAGTACACGAGATTCTCGATCATGTACTCCCCCCCTTCCTGCTCGCTTCCTTACAACTAACCAAAGAACAGGTGTCAACGCCAGTGGACCTCTCGAACCTCACCCTAACGAGTAAATGGCTTGAAAATCTCGCTGCCCCACGACTCTATAGACGCCTGGAATTCACGCTATCGTCTACAACACAGACGAGGAAATTCTGCGAGTGTCTGCTGATGGAGGACAGAAGACAGGACTGGCGACACTGGACGCGGAGCATGCATGTCAGTGATGAGGTGCGCGAGGGGTCCAGCCGGCGGAGGAGCCCTACCGGTATTTGGAGCGGGCTTGCGGGAGTATTGGATGGGTTAGCTGACTGCGGGTTGGATGAATTTGAGTGAGTTTTGCTTTTTAGATGAGGAAAGAAAAGTACGGATTGACTTTGGCTAGCTAGATGGGATTCCCGCGATGTCCCGCCCCGAATCATCGTCAAGTCACTACTGAGTTTACGCTCACTGCGCAGCCTAAAGCTGGAGATGCCTCTGCGCTCTCGAGATCACATCTTCTTGGAGGAACTGGCCGTGGCCCACGCTGCACACCTACGGTCTATGCATATCTGGGGAATACAAAACGACGGACAAATGAATCGGGTCGGGAAGACTGTGGGTTTCGCTGGAGAATTGAAGGATTTGAGTCTTTGTGTGGCAGCGGATTGCGATTGGGAGGACGATGAAGACGAGGACGAAGACGAAGAGTATTCCTCTTCCTCCGAGGCCGGTGGGGAGAGGGAGGTGGGATCGGAGGGACAGAATAAATGGATGACCCTACCAACCGACGTTCACAATACACTATCTAGCATAGAATTAAACGGCTTATTCAACCTTCGCGATTCACTCCACTTCTTTAACCCCACCACTCTCCGGCGCCTGGAGCTTCGCCAATGCACCGGCTACAATTCCCTCCTCCGCGCCCTCTCCTCCCATCCTGACATCCGAAACATGGAAGAAGTGGTTTTGGGCTCCTGGGAGAATTGCGACATCGCCCGGGTCTCGGAATTCATCTACTCTTGTCCAAAGCTCAAGATCCTTCTCCTATCACTAAGCTCCTACGCGCTTACGAACGATCTGATGCGCAGCATAATACCAGCGGTAGAGACCTCGAGAGCGACCCTAGAAGTCCTGCTCCTGGACTTCCGCCACCAAAGCAGGATCGGCAGCACAAGAGACAATAACAACAGCAACAACAACAACACCTGCGTGGACAAAACCCTCTATCAGAACCCCCGCTGGCTATCCTCGATCAAAACCTTCCCCCGAATCCGTGAATTAGGCGTAAGCATCGACCTGGCGGACCTGACATCCCTATCAGAAATATCCACAATCTTACCGCCCGACATACGAGTCCTAGACCTCCGCTTCCCCTGGCAAACGGTCGAACGCGACCGCGCGCTGCGCACCGCGCAGATCCAGTCCCTCGTCGACGCTTCACCCGACACTTTACGGCTGAAATTGGTGATCCTGGGCGATGGGGACGATTACGATGTGTGCACTTCCTACGAGGTGGCCCGCGACGCGGAGGCCGCGGGCAGGGCGGTGGTCGCGCCCGCGAATGGGCCTAGGGGGAGCATGGTCGCTGGATGCGACCATAAATTGTACAGACTTAGAGGGGATTGTTTTTTTATTTGATTCTGATTCTAATTGGTGGGGATGCCGTCTGTAGGATTTCTCTGCGGTGGGGAGAAGGCTTATTTTTTCTTTTCCTTTTTCTTTTTCTTTTTACATCCTTCGCCCCCTTTTCGACTATACCTATGAATTAGCGATCATGGATTATCACTCGGAATCACCGAGTTTTTTTTCTTTTCTTTTCATTTTCATTTATTCACTATTTCCGTTTGTTTAACTTTCCTAATTCTTTATTTTCAGCTGGGGGGTTTATGTGTTTTACGTGCGTGTGTACGGGCGAGAGAAAGAGAAGGAGAGGGAGAGGAGGAGAGGAATAAACAATGCCATCTATAAAAAACTTGAACCTTGTGAATCTTAACGTATTATAGTACTATAATAATCAGATGAACCCCCCCTCCCCCCCATCATCTTTCCCCCTTTACACAGTCCCGTGTCCCCGGCAATTCATGACTTTGAGCTATGATATTACAATATTCGTCCCACCTCAAGGTGGCGTTTTCCTCCTCCCCTTGTGTCCTTGTATACCGTACCGGTACTTCTTGCCTGGGACGAGTATTATATCCCCCACCCCCCCCTTCTAGACCGGAAGGATAGGGGTGAGGGGTGGTGAAAAGGTTGTTGACGTCCTGCGGGTATCGTATCGTGACGAATCGTATCGAATCTTACCTCGATCGCGCATAACCTGGGGGCAAAGATTTGCTTTTTGGACGGACGGGCCGCGTTCGCTCTGTCACTGTACCATAATGTACAGGGATGCGACATTATCTCTATCATACTCCCGATGCGGTCTGATTCGATGGGATGGGGTATTGTTATTACTATTATGATGATGGATATTATAATATCATAGCATGGCAGTCAAGGTTATTATATAACCCGCGTTATGACATTAAGTCAATTACGTAGGGGGTGCGGTAGGGTATTTCAGCGATAGTCTTTGCACAAGTAGTTGTAGCTATCATTAAACCAAGCTAGGCTGTGGTATCCACCGAAGCCGATATGGATGTATGTGCAAATCGGAATCTCTATTTCTATTCCCCCCCCCCCCAGTACTGTGGTGTGCTATACTCGAGCAATAGGTAAGTAGGACTCCTTGCTTGGTCGTTTGCTTGTTCCATTTCAGCATGTCTATGCGCCCATCGATCCATTCGTTTCCTCAACGAATCCTATCATCACCTTCTTCTCTTCATCGTCGTTTCGCCTTCGTCACCGCTTTGACAAAGAAATGATGGAGGGGGTGGAAGTAAAAAGGAGCAGCAATGTAGGTTGGAGAAAAAAGAAAAGAAAGGGAAAAAGGAAAGAAAAGAAAAGAAAAGAAAAAAGCATTAGCCAATAACTCCAGCAGTGGGAAGATTTAGCAAAGTTAGGTCAGTCAGTCAAGCAAAGCACAGAAAAGGAAAAAGAAACAACAAAGACAGTAATCCCTCAGATTCATCGCGATTGGATGGATAAAAGCCGGAACTGGGATGGGAAAGCAACCAGAATCTGCATGCGAATGATAATTCCAAGGCTTCGGTTGCAGAAAACAGAAGGGCGGGACAAGAAAAGCAAAAATAAAATATAAAAAATCTTCACCTGATGGTCTCTGCGCCATCCTTTTCGATTCCTTCGAGGCTTTCTAGGATATCACTCCCCCCCAGGACGCCCCTCCACCCTAGAACCCCACGCCTGGTTTCGCTCCAGACTTCGTGGAATCTGATTGTCTCGTCGCTTGCAGCTACGACGATGCACCCCTCGACTCTATTCGCCTGTCTGTTTCTCTCACGCGATCCTCTGGCTTCCCTGCGACGCCGGCCGCCACCTGTGACGACCGATCCACCAGTTGTGTTAACATCCTCGAGAATGGTTTCTATGTCTTCAGATGTGACAGCCGAAGAACTGGGTGCAAAACCGTCATTGGGGCCCCCTGGATAAGCGACGGCATATAATGCTCTCATATCCTCCTGCCAGGGTACTTGGACCACCTGCCTACACTCGGGCCAGCTGAAAACTGCGATGCGAATGGGATGCTCGGGATTGGCGTATCCGAGCGTTGCAGCGATCTCACGGTGGCTGTTAGACCAGAGGAGAGATGTAACTTGTGCAGAAACATTAATGGTAGCTAATGTTGCCCCGGAAAAGGTGTGGAAGAAATGGATGCAGCGATCATTGGAACCACCACCTGTAATTACTAATTTAGCAAGTCTAGTCCGAAATGAGGGGGTATAGTGGCTAGATCATACCTGTAGCAAGCAAGCTTTTTTGCCATGGGCAAAAGGCAATCGCTTTGACGGCTGCCCCATGGGCCCACCTATGCTTTTCTCCCCCTTCCAAAGCCGTAGCTTCATGACTTCTCACACCTCCACTCCGGTTGCAGATTACATCAGCAGTGCTAAAGAGACAAGTCACGTTATCATTGCCACCGGTTGCGAACTGCTCTCCGTCCCCGCTCCACGCCAACCCGCAGATCTGCTGAGAGTGAACCACAATCTTCCGGACAAGTACGATGGACGCATGAGATGCCGGCGCAGGAAGGCCCTCCCGGAACTTGCCCCACTCGATCGAATAGTAGTAAACGTTACCAAACTCATCGCCGACCAGCAGTTCTTCGGTCTCAGCCATTGTCGGGGACGATTGGAAACGACGATCGCTGAAAGGAAAGCCGCTACTAGATCGTAACCCGGAATCTGGGCGGTAGGAGACGATAGGTTTCCAGGCTAAACAAGCGATCCCAATGTCATGCGTTCGTTCAAGTCGTGGTGTGGGCTCTGCCGGGTTCCAGAGGCTGAGCGAGCCATCGATCCGGCCAATCGCTAGAATATTACGCTTTCCTTGGAGGCAAGAAAAAGCCAGAGCAGTAACGTAAGAATTTGACCAAGTCTCAAATGGCCGAGCTCCACTAGTCTCTGTCCAACTATACACATCCGTGTTAAGTCCAACAACCAAGGAGTGTGTAGCGGGAGAGTATGCAATGAGCGAACAGTAATAATCATCCCGGAGGCCTGGGGCATCCAGAACCCTGAACGGAGTGGTGGGGACGACTCTTGTAGGACACCTGCGAGATGGAGAGACTTGTGGTGTTGAATCGCCTAAAGTGGAATATATTAGAGGGAGAAAGAGAGATGCGAAAAGGGATCTTGGCAAAGGGAGACTTACGGCTTTCCACTTCCAATACATCCTCCCAAAGCATATCACTAACAGTCTCACTTCCAGGGGCACCCATAACCCCTCCTTTCCTTCCACGACCATCCCTGGTTGGTTCGTTCTCACGGGCAAAGCTCAGCACTTTAGCACTTCTATCCACACCCAGTGCAGCAGAAAGCCTCCTCTCATGTCTTTCCATGTCAGCCTCCGGACTTGTTTTATCCCCGAAAACGTTTATGGTCACTTCCCTCCCTCTTGGCCTGGGCTCCTCCCTCCTGGGCGCTGCACCAACACCTATGCCGAACACACCAACGGCACCAGCACTAATCCTCCGGTTCAAGTTACTAGGTCGGTAGTTGGTTGGTGAATCACCGGCGTTTCTATCATTAGAGCTGTTGCTTAGACTATTGGGGGAGATACTACGGTCCGCGCTACTGCTACCAACGCTCCTTCTTAGAAGTCTCTCGTTATTGGAGAGCAGGTGCGCCGGTGCACTCATTCGGAAACTCTGTATGTTGGCTCTGCTCGGGATGAAGCGGTCGGGGGAGATTTTGGATGATCTGGAGGATTGTGACATCGATCGGCTGTGAGACAAACGAGACAGCCCAAACCGACGGAGGGCCTGGGATGTAGACGGCGAGAGGCGGGGGCGAGCCCGTGGTGGTGCTTCATTGTCTGAGACGAAGGGGTCATGCTCGACTTCCAGCCTACCGAGTTGTTGGCTTGCTGAAAAGAGGGGGGGGGAGGTAGGGGCGGATGGGGCCTCTAGAGGGCTGGTATCCGCTGGTGAACGAGTGGTGGTGGTGACTGGGGTAAGTGGTAGAGATGCCATCTCTAGATAATGAGGGGGAGGGGCGAGCGAAACCCGGAGCAAACTCAACTAAAAAAGGGTGGTGGTGTGGTTAGGAGAAGGTAAAGGAATAATGGGAGATGTAAGAGGGGATAGGCCGTGAATACATTACATTCATGGTGGAGGGTTTCGAGTGAAGGTAGAAGTGGTGACGAAATCAGAGGAAACATCCTTAGCGGCACGGTTCGAAGGGTACGTTCTATATGCCCTATCGTAGTATACCTCTCTCTGAGATGGCGTATGCCTCCAGTGCCAGAGTGCTTCCACCGCAGTCACGATAACTCACTCGCAAAACCATAAAAAGTTGATCACTATATACTAAATTCTCTAAACACTAGTCTTTGATGAAGTATAATACCTGCACAAGATATCTTAGTTCCTGAGTTAACGCCTTTTTAAAAATTCCCCTCACTTAGTATAATCAAACACTAGATAAATTATATCCGAAACTCCGGAACCAGCATCAAACATTTCATTTCAGATTCTCCATTCTATTCTATCACACGAAGGCTATCACGGAGATCACTGCACCACCGATAATCCAGTACCAAACCCCAACACGCAAACATATTTCAACGCAAACAATCTCGCTATCATAGCTTCTTAAAACATAAAATAACTTCCCCTTCTCCCCCTCTAAACAATGTTCACACTAATTATCGTTCCCAACCCCCTCTCTCAATTGATCACCAACCCTCACTCGCAACCCACTTCAACCACCAGACCACCCTCTAATCGAACGTAAGCTCATGAATAGTATAAATCACCCATGAGACCCCCTTCCCGACCAAACACTTTTTTTTTTTTTTGAAAACCCCCCTTTTGCGACTTGGAAACTTCGTGTAGTGATACCCCATGGAGTGCTCTCCTCTTGACCGTATGCATCCTCCTCTTGCAATCACCCTCTTAGGCTCCCCCCTCCGCCTCGGCCCCCTAGCCCAACGCCCAGGCCACTACCGACTAAACTCTAAAAAACCTATCAGCACTTACCTAGCAACCTCTCTTAGAAGCAAATAGAACAAGAGTAACTAACCGCCTATCCACCCAACCACGTTGTACCCATAAGAAACGCACGGCACAAACTCTAGTAACTGCCACTGTTAGGAAGAAGTGAAGAAGCGAAGAAGCGATATCTACTACGAAGGGTTAGTTATGAGAATCAACGTCTAGGAGGAGCAATATTGCGTGGTTGGCTTATGATAATGAGTATTGATGGCAGTAGGGGCCAGAAGAGAGTATGCGAATGTGTCGGTGAACGTATGATATATTGGGCGCCGAGTGGTTTCTGATTAGCGATTGCGTATTAGTGGTGGTGGTGGTGGTGTTGAGCGAGGTTTTGACTTTTGACTTCTTTCTTATTTGCATTTGGCGGGTATATCGCAGTCTAGAATTCAAGAGTCAGTTATTATACTCCCCACGAACATCAGACTCATTCATCATATACTACTCACCCCCTTCCCCACTTGTGGTACCCATCCTACTCTTCACAGCCAGCAAACAAACCGCTATTAGCCCATCGTCGCTGTTGCTGCTGCTGCTGCTGCTGCTGCCGAATTCCAACCTCCCCGACCGCGACTCAAGCTCTATTTATCTTTGCTCCCCCCCTTCCTCAGCCTGAGCGATTTAGGCACCTCCTCCCCAATCCCAACTATACCCCCCATCGCCTGTGACAAGACAATACCTAAAATCCCTAATCTTAGGTTCACCATGTTCACACGCTATCATACCTACCAATCCACCACCACCACAGCAAACCTAAATTTTAACCGACCACTCTCCCCTAGATTACCGATATCGTATCATATTCTTCGCGGCGTGATGTGGCGTGATGACATGTATCATATGTTGAGTGTTCATTGGTAACACAGATACGGTATCGTAGCATCACCAAACCTTAGGTTTGAGTTTTTAGCTTGTGGAAGGTTTTGCCAAGACTTCGTGCAGTACCCTTACGGTACTCTCCACCACTTAAAAGTTAATATCTGGATGATAATACTTGTAGTATCGCATCACAAGAACCGGATTATCAATAATGGAACCTCCCGAATTCCCCCCTCTTCAGAGAAAGCGGGGGAATCACCCTGAAAGAAAGAAAGAAAGAAAGAAAGAAAAAGGACAGACCTTCAAGCCTCCGCTGAGACAAATAACGAGGAAAATGCAAAAACCTCGCTAGGAGAGGCACTTCCGACGTCCTAATTTAAGGTTCAATCCTTAAATACAATATCATACTACGGTAGTAGCGAGACAGCAAGACATCCACTCCTTAGGTTCCACAATATCCCACCAACAACCTACAAAAAAAAAAAAGTGAAGCTATGATACGAATAAAACCACTCATCACGAGGCCCGGCTTCCTCCACCATCTAGTTACTGTAATAAAACCTTTTAGTACGATCCAGTACCGGTACTACACAGCCCAGCGCAGTGCAGTAGTTGCGCGATTCCATAGGTCCATTACACAAGACATCCACTTTCCCGCTACGTATCTGGTTCACTTCACTTCACTTTTCTTTCTTTCTTTCTTTCTTTAGTACGGGGGTATATTTGAATATCCAGCCGTGGCCTAAGCAAAGTAAGTTAAGTAGGAAAGGGCGTCTTTGGTTGGCCATGATTTGCACAACCACACTTGGCAAAAAACACCCATCCGCCAAACCCGCCTGTAACTTAATCCCCAAATCTCCAAACCAAAATTTGGAGTTACCTCCACCAGTATGATGATATTATTATAAGGAGAAAGTCATAACCTGAGTTATGATAGCTCTTCAAGACTCCCCCACCCCTATAATCCCCCCCAAAAAAACCACAATTTTGAAAAACACCATCATACCATAATTATCATACCATACCATAACCAAGGCAAACACCGTGAACATCCATCCCATCTCGAACCAGATTTATAGTCCCCCAAATCACGATTCGACGCAGACCACCACACCCACACCGGTAAGTTAGTGAAAAACCTCAACCTCAACCAGCCAGCCAGCCAGCCGAACAAGCACTACTCGTAATTTCCCAACGTTTATAAAAACCAACTACTAATTGCATATGGGTAGATAAATAAAAATCGACCAGAGCCTTAGGATTTTGGGGGGGGGGGTATGCAATAGTAGTCGTTTTTACAAACGTTAGAAAATTATGATAATATTATTATACGAGTACTGTAAGAAAGTGAGAAGCGCCATGAAGAGTTAAGGTTCGGATCATCCCGCTGTGAGTGGGGGTGGGTGATATGTGCTAAGGTGCATACGGTGTCATCGTACGTATTTAATACCATGGCTGGGAAGCCAGGCTTTGGTGTGCTGTGTGCTATCGGGGATACTGGCTGACTGGCTGGGTGTGCTGTACTGTGCTGCATAATCGGAGGGCGGAAAGCAGTCAATTACCCCCACCACCGCGCCTAATACAGTACCGAAAACCCCGAATCCCGCCTCAGAAGAAAAGATGAAAATTTAATAATAGTATCATACCAGTAATCTAAGTTAACCCATGATACCCCTATACTAAGCACACCCCTCACCCCTCCTAGAGCCCCCCACCCCCCACCAGCGCATGACACCAGCAGTATAACTTACACAGTCTATATATGTACTGAAAAGTGAATTTTTGAAAAGTCCGATCTGATCATCAGATAATAGGATCAGTGTGGTAGGCCTATATCAATACCCTAATATAT
>Ga0307507_10009289_pt1 | contig 13164 bp, 16 predicted proteins | sample 7_EM_MG_FD_207223 | JGI IMG/M metagenome (GOLD analysis project Ga0307507, IMG submission 207223) | Populus trichocarpa ectomycorrhiza microbial communities from riparian zone in the Pacific Northwest, United States - 7_EM | ecosystem: Host-associated > Plants > Roots > Unclassified | place...
TTTGTACTGTTTGAAAAAAAAAGAAATCAAGTGAAATTGAACATGGGAACTGGGATTTAACATGTGTATAAGGACTGGGATTAGAGATGTGTACCAGGGGGTCCAGGGGGCTTGCCCCCGGCAAGCCATGACCTGTGCCAAAGGAATGGCTGAGTGCCAGTGAGCGCCATGCCGTAGGTGCAGGTCTTAGGCTCGTTACTTTGCAGATATAAGTACAGTTAGACTGGAACCAGCATGTTACATGGGGATCACATACTTCTATTACAGCGCTTTTCAGATCTATGTGGAATCATGTTTGCTAGAATTCTGTAGCTTTGGTTATGTTTACTACCTCAGCATTTCCCTTGACACAGTTTTTGCAAGAAGCCTCAGTGTGCCTATATGAGTACCAGCACCCCATGACAATGATGTCCCCACTCTTTCCTTCTAACTGATGGCCAGCACTCCATCCTCTGAACTCATTCCAACTCCCAATCCCTCAAACTCGATCTTCACAGTTGCCATGGTTGCTGTGGCCCTTACTGTCTTTGTTCCCACCACACAAGGGAAAACTCTGACTGGTAAACCTGTGAAGGCCAAGCCCAAGACCGACATGAAGAACAAACAATTCAGCTACAATTTCAATAACACCAAAGACAACTACATTTCATTCTTGAACCAGATTCTTGCCGCTCATGGACTTGCTACAAAATATGGGCCAGTCACATCTTCTTCTTGCTTTCCAATCAAGATTCTTACCCCACCAGCTTGCATGTAAGTCTTTCATTTATAATCAGTTGATGACACACTCACAGTCAAGTATCTTGCAAAGCTGATGCCATTGATGTGGAACGGCACAGCGAATACAAGGATTTGATCAACAACGCGCACGAGATAGAAGGTGAACAAGCTCACAGTCTTAGTCCACATCAATGCTATCAAGGATGCATTGAAGAAGGTATGTTGCATGTCAATACATTCATGTATTGGTCTAATCTGCAATAGCATAAGGTGGGTGGGTCAGGTTCTGAGAGTGATAGCGTTTCAGATGGACAGGAGATCGATGAAGGCAGCGGTGAGGATGAAAAGGTAAGCTCTTAGTTCTGCTTTTGCCTGTAGCTGAGTCATGGTCTTGCACACATTAGGGCTATACTGCTATGGACTGGGAACTAGGTCGCCTTCATGGCCTCTTGGAGAAGAAATATCAAAACCCAAATGATTCAGGCTACACATACATAACCAACAATGGTGAGCACATACTGCTCACCCCAATAATGCTCGCCCAATGGTGCAGAGCACTGGTAAGATTCATTTTTGGATCCTTTCATCAATGCTGACCACTACCTCTTTCATTCTAGTATGACAACACAGCGACCCTTTCTGACCCTCCCAACAGCCAGGCCTTCGATATGGCCAATCGTGGGTGGCTTCTGCCTGGATGAAGCCCAACCAGCAATGGCTCTAGCTCCTCAACTAGTTCTGCTTTGGACAGTCTTGGCCATGTCGCCTCTATCTCCTTGACCTTGACATCCCTTCTTGGTGCCAAGAATTTGCCTTCTATTCCACCCCCTACCCCTAGCCCAGCCTCTCCAGCACAAAATACACCCATGAAGCTTGTGTGGTTTCTTCAACATGCCCAAGATAAGTTAGGAATGCCCAACGTGCTCGAATGTGAGGGCCAGCTTTCTTACTGTCGCTATGGCCCCAAAATCATCCCCTATGTGTCCAATGCTTCTATCACTAAATGCAGTTTTGCTGAAGGTGATGTCATTCATCTCAAGCGTGGTGCCAAGACTTGGTGGGCAAGTCCAGAGCCAAATGTAAGCAGGCACGGGTGGCTTCGCCCTCATGTGATATCACACATGCTATTCATTTCGAGAAGCGGTTTGTTGAAGGAGGGTCAGCATCATTCTTTGGTTCAGGGATGGAAGTGGGTTACAATGGCTGTAGTGATGAGTATGATTGGTGGTACTACTGTGACAAGGTGAAGGAGCTTGTCAAGGTCTTTCTAGCTGAAGTCTTGCTATTGTGTGCTGCCTTGTCAATACTCATGAGTTGTGCTGTATCAGTCACAAGTTCTGCAATGCGGTTCATGAACATTGAGCGCTCCAGTTCATTACACTCAAGCATGTGAGCAGATATGACTTTTCAAGAAAAATGGAGTTGACGCAGGGTCCTTAGCAAGGTGGGAACAGATACAGAGACGTCGTGGTGCCGGTGCAATTCCTCCTGAATCTCATCAAGGTACAAACAGTGTTGTTGGTTTAGAAGACTCTGGATAAGCTTTAGATCTGTAGGATTTAGAGTTCAATGTCATCCTCAGCAAGCAAGATGTGCAGTGGGGTTGTAAGGGACACTGTGATCCCTGTGATATGTGAGAGTTTGATAGACAAGAGACTTCTGTATGCCAAGAATTTCACAGATTTCCTTGACTTTGAAGTGTTGAGCATGGAACAAGATGGGAATCCATTCTTTGAGGTCACGAGATACATGCCAAGGGGGCATATAGGCAGGAAATGAAGGAACTAATGGCAAAGTGTCATTCAGTATAAAGATTACATAAATAGATGTATGATGTAATGAATAAACACAACCAAATCTGCAGAATTTCTACAAACGTGATTCCGCATAGATCTGAAAAGCACTGTAAGTTTATCTTGTCAGTTTGTAAGAGAGCTCTTACAACTTCTGAGGAATCCAAGTTAGCATACTTGAAGGGTCTAAAGACCAGTGGTATCAAATTAAAGATGGAATAAGAACTCAACAGAGTCACAAAGGTCTTAAAGCATGCATTTCCTTGAAGTTCCTTTGAAATTTAGGAAAAGTGATCTAGAACTAGAGAAAGACTTAGTAAAAATCCAGTTCCCTTTGGAATAAATTAAGTTTCAAATCCCTCCTTGTAAAACAATATAAAGTGTTCATCCTCAGTCTTTTATGAGCCAGGACAAGTATTTTAATTAAGAAAGACTATTCTAAGAATTACTACTAAAGTATACAAAACAAGTGTGGTATTCATAATACCATTAAAAACCCAAACTCAAAGTACCACACATGTGTAAGTAAGTGATTGTGTCTTAAGGGTAGTGTGTGTGTTGTTTAGGTGTGGTTCATGCACCTGTTCAGTCTGTGCATTGCATAATTTTGCACTCCTGCATGTCATGGACTTCTCAATGTGAGGTGTCATTGAGTTGATATGGTGATTTTGTGTCAACCATTGACAGAAATATGTAGACTTTAGTTTGATATACCAATTTTTCCCCCTGAAAACCTCTGCTATATAGAAGCTGTCTATTCCTTGACAGTTGATTACATGGTGAACCCAATAATTCTAGTAATCATTGACTGTTCTTGCTATTTCCACATCTTGGTTGAAAGGCATAGGAACATACAGAGTTTTGCAGAATCCATTCACATTGAATAAAATGCCCTCAACCATGTGAGGTAACATCTAAAACATAATTTATTATTTTTCTATAACCATAGCAAACTCTGTGGCTCACTGCACTATGTTATGCACCCAATAAGCACATGACTAGACATATGCTGATTAGTGGATTTACTTCACATGTCTGGTAAGTAAAACCAAAATCCACCCCATATTTAACCTGAACAGCAATTAGAATATGGACAAGGGACCAAACAAAAGGTAAAATCAAGATGTGAGCATGAGCAGGTCATTTAATATTTGTTTTCTAAATACCCACAGAATATCAAATGTATTCAGAATATGCCCAATATCTCAATGGTGCACATTTCAAGTATACTCACCAGCTTCATTTAGATTGGGTAAATTATTGAACAATGATGCCTCCAACAACATATATCTTGTCACATGTCCATTAGGCAATTGCCACCACTGAAATCTGTCTACCACACTGCAAACATCCCAATATACTGATGTAAAAATATTTTGACAGTATTTTGATGGTACATAATATTTTCCCAAAATATGATCCACCAGGTATGTGTTTAGTATGAAAAAGAAAATTATTGCTTATGCTAAAGTACCATATTAGTACTCTGATGATGTTGAAGGTTTTTTCTCAATATTGTAAGTATACAAGCCAGTATTGATACAGTATTGAGAAAAAATCTTGAATATCATCAAGATACTAATCTGATACTTCAGCATAAGTAATAAAAAAATATTTTTCATACTAAACACATAGCTGGTGGATGATATGTTGGGAGAAATTTGTATACCATCAAAATATTTTTACCTCAGTATGTTGGGATGTTTGCAGTGCCAGGCCATCTGCTGCAGAAGTGTTACATCATCTGCATAAGGGATTTTGATTCATTCTAATAACCCTGATCTGCTTTCCCTGCATGTTCAAATGCCTAAAAATTCCAGATGTAGGCTTGGCTGCCAACATGAAAGGAAGTACCAAAACCTGTAAAAAAAAAAAGAAAGGAGAAGGATGGCATCTGTTGATGAACTGTAATGAATTGGTATATTGGCATGTAGGATAAAGACAAAAGGCATTCACAGAAAGAGTGGAATGTCATCATAAGAAATATCAACCTTGTACCCTCACTGAAAATCCCCATTCATCACCATCATGCTCTCACCAGGTACTGCAGAAAAGTTGGGAGACTTGCCCCTGCCATGTTATTCCATGCATGAAATCTTCATCATCAACTGCACTGCTTGCTCACATGTGGTGTAACACCTCCATTTGATCTCTGAGTGCCTGCTTCTTTGGGTTGGAATGTGATTCATACTAGGTAGTTTCTCTCATTGTGGACAGTGAACTCCATAATGATACCAGGCAGATGGTCCCTATAGGCCAAGGATGGGGAACCATGTGGCACCCCAACTAGGACCCCAAAAATTTTGGGTGCCCTATCAATTTCACAATGAACACCTGGTCTACCTACAGTGTTAACAATAGTGTTTGAAAGTCTGGTCCAGTCCGGTTTTTTGATGCTGAGGGGCCTTAACCATAACCGTAACTGGTATGCCTTTTCTCAGATGCCAAAAAAACCAGACTGGACCGCAAAAAGACTGCAGACCACAGTTTTTTGCAGTCTTTAGACCGGTTTCAGTCTTCACTGGTTTACAACCGGTCTTTAGGCCAATACTTTGCAATTATAAATCAATAAATTTATTGACATTTTAATTAGCTTTAGAATGAGCCCAAGAACGTAAAATTCTGTTGGGAATTGGTGCTTCTATGAAATTAGTCTGGTACATCTACTATTTTCAACAGTATTTTATGTTTCCAATCATACCTCTGTACGTCTTTGATTAATTAACACTTCTTGGGTATCTTTATTTACATTTTTATTGGCTTTAAAATGAGCCCAAGAACGTTAAATTCTGTTGAGAATTGGTGCTTTTATAAAATTAGTCTGGTACATCTATTACTTTCAACGGTATTTTACATTTTCAATTATATCTCCATCGTTCTTTGACCAATTAATACGCTCTTGGGTATCTTTGTTTACATTTTTATTAGCTTTAAAAAGAGCTTAAGAACGTTAAATTCAGTTAGGAATTGGTGTTTTATAAAATAGATCTGGTACACCTACTATTTTAAACAATATTTTACATTTTCAACCATATCTCTGTCAGTTTTGTGCCAATAAATACGTTTTTGGGTACGTTTTAAAGGGGATTTAAATGGATACAAAAGACAGGTCTTAACCGGTTAAGACCGGTTAAAATGGCGGTCTTTACATCTCAAAAATGAAAAGACCGGACTGCAGGTCTGGTCTTTTGTGGTCTTGGTCCGGTCTGGTTATGGTCTTTTTCCAGTCATGAGACTGGACTTCCAAACACTAGTTAACAACTATTAAACAAATTTTAAGAACTAATTAAAACAAGGCCAGAGTATGTCTGGCCCTGGAGGAAAACCCAGGACACAGACAGCACTGATGCTGTTGCAAAAAGGTAAAGCAACAACAACACGACAAAATTGGTCTGCCAAACCAGAAGTACAGGAATGAGGGAAAATGAGAGTGATGGGGACAGTAGAGATGGAAGAAGACAGCCAGGAAATCAGAGATGCAGAAAAAGGGAAAGCCTTCCTTGAAGACAGGCTACTATTCGTACCAGATGGCATGCCCCTCACATTGGACATGCTTTTCATGACTCTTTTCCAGGTAGCAGCCATGCCAGGCATGGGTAGGCAGGCAATCAATGCAGTACATGCAGTCACATACCTACTGAAGGAAGTTGAAATGGGGGAAGTGGCAGAAAGAATCAGGGATATCACCAACATGCAATTCAACAAAATGATGAGTCTTTGATGAACAATTTGAAGGAGTTCATGGAGGGGCTCAAGGAGAAGATGACTGGGGAGTTGGAGAAGGGAACAGCAGCCCCAGAAAAGAAAACAGGAGAGCTAGTAGAGGCAGTAGAAAAGGTGGCTCAGCAGGCAGGGAACATCAGCAATGTGCCATACAGGGATGTGCTAACAAGGGCGATCTCTGGGGCACTGCTCGATGCCAACCCACAACTAGTGGCAAAGGAAAGTATAAGGCAATGACAGTCCCTAATCGACTTACCCAAGGACTCAAGACTCAGGGAATGCACAAACTCGGTCCTAGTAGGCAAGTTTTTGGATGCTATGGGCAAGGCAACAGAGCCAAAACACAAAATTAGATCAGCACTGAAATTACAGAACAGCAGCATCCTGGTAGAAATGGCCACAGACAAAGGCGTGACATGGCTGGCCTCCAAGACAAATGCAGAGGCCTTCCTGCAAGAGTTAGGAGAGTCAGAGGCCTCTTTCAAGATGAGGTTGTACAACGTAGTCACCTATTATGTGTTGTTAAACCTCGACACCAGCAGAAAGAAGGACAAGAGAGAAATAGAAGAAGCCAATGGAATTCCAAAGGGAGTACTAACAAAGATTAGGTGGATCAAGCCACTGCTGCAAAGGCGAGCAGATCAGCGCTGTGCCCACATCATTATCACATTCTCAGGCACAGAAACGGCCAACTGAGCAATAGTAGAAGGGTTATCAATTTGTCACAAGAGAGTCTCAGTTGCAAAATGCAGAAAGGAGCCCATCCAATGCCTCAAATGCCAAGGATGGGATCACATAGCCTTGGAATGCATGATCACAAAAGAGGTAAATGTATGTGGAATGTGCAGAGCAAGGGACCACTGGACCAGCAAGTGCACTCAACAAGGAGTCACATACTGCACGTTGTGCAAGGCACATGACCACACCAGTTGGGACCACAATTGCCTGACCTTCCTAAGAAAGATCAACAAACTCAATGCAAGAGACCTGGCAAATGACATCCCCTTTTTCCCAGAAAAAGAGATGTGGACATGGTCACAATCCTATCTGCCACAAGGCTGAATAGTCCTGCTAGCAGACACTCAGGTAAATTATGCCCAAACAGGCTCACAAAAGAACAGGTACAGGCAAACATAACTTAACTTCAACCCTGTGGCTCCAGGTGGAAGACCATACACCAAGGAATCATGGACACACCAACAGTTGAAGCTGCCAGCTGCTAAGTCCCCTCCTCCAAATTTTCCTAACCCAGAATCCCCAATAGCTCCTCTGGCCTCGAGCAATGGCTCACCCCCCCCTGATAGTTCCTCCCCCATAGATGCACCCCATGTCTGAACAAACAGAACCACAGCTGACTAGATTATGGATACTTCAAGTCAACCTAAACAAATCTCAAAAGGTGCATTTGGAACTGTACAGCAGGGTCTCAGGGAAGGAGTGGGATGACATTGTACTAGTACAGGGGCCACATCAGGACACCAAATGGATTTATAACAGTAACATCAGTGGACCAATACAAGGACGGCACACCAACAACAAAGGCAGTAACATGGGCCACTGGCAACAAGCTCATGGAAGATCATAAACATTGAGGACTTTACACTCCCCCACATATTCCGGTTGGACTCCACCTGGAGTCCGGTGGAGTCCAGATGGAGTCCTGGAGTCCATCCACCATTTTTTCTTTGGTGGCAACCCAGCCAAATATTAGTCTGGAGTCCACCTGGAGTCTGCCCAGAGTCCGGCTGCCTCCAGGTGGACTCATCTGGACTGAATGGACTCCACCTCAGAATACAGGGAACTGTTGATTAATCCAGCCAGACTCCAGATGGAGTCCAGCCAGATTAATAATTACATCACTATTGTTGTTATTATATAATACTAAAAAAAGCATAACACCAATGAATCGAACACACGACCTCAGGAGCACAGCCACACTATCCAGCATGAATGCTCAACCAGTTGGACCACGAAGGCTTATCTAGGTAGATATATTTTATGCTGTATATACCAACTGGCTGATCGCTTTCCTAGAAAGGATGTCGGCAAATTCCGACGCTCAATTTGGCGTCATCAATCAACAACAACTTCTTGCTTTCAACCACCATCCACGACACCACCATCCATGACACCACCATCCACGACACCACCATCCACAACATCACCATCCATGACACCTGTCACCACCATCCCCAACAGCCTGCCGCTCACTGCCGCCATTGACCACCTACAACCACGGCACACAACCAACAATGGAACAACCAATGGCGACGTGGCAACGCCACGTCACGAGCCACAACGACCACCAGCGCAACCCCAGATGATGAAGAACACCCGAAAACGAACACAAACGATGGCCAGCATGCACGAATGGACACAAGTGACGATGAGGCACCCTGGTGAGTACCCCCCCCCATGCTCATCCCAACCCACCTTGCTCACCCACAGCACGACAACAGACCGACGATGTGGGACAATGACGATGCAGCTAGGACAGGGACGACGGCGGCTGAGGTGAGAAAGACACAAGATGAGGAGGCCACGGCACAAGAACGACACGACCAGGACATGTGAGGACGACACATGAGGATGACAATGACGAGGCGATGACAACACCCGCGAAGACGATGACAAGGCGGCACCAATGTGGAACAATGACACGACCAGGATATGATACATGACAACAACAAAGAGGCAATGATGACACGCGCAACAATGGCGACGAGGCGACACGGCCCAGCGATGACACGACACCGACATGGATCGATGACATTCCCTTCACCATCCCTTCACCATCCCCCTTCCCTTTACCATCCCCCTTCCCTTTACCATACCCCTTCCCTTTACCATCCCCCTTCCCTTTACCATCCCTCTGGTCTTTAGCACCAAATGTATTTAAGTAATTTTATGTAGTTATAAAATACATTTCAATTCTATCTGTTCAGACTTTCTTGGTTTAAGTTCAGTTGGATTTGGGTGGAGTCCATCTGGAGTCTATGCAGACTCCAGATGGACTCTGGATGGACTCTGGATGGACTCAGCTTGATGATCCAGAAAATATACATTTGGTTGTATTCAAGGTAGACTCCACCTGGACTGAACGGAGTCCAGCTGGACTCTGGCAGAGTCCAGGTGGAGTCCAACTGGAGTTTGTGGGGGAGTGTAAAGTACACTAAACATCCCAGGGACCAACAACATCATGGCTATTCAACTAAAAGGCACATATGGTCAACTAACGATAATCAACATTTATGACGACTGTACACACTCCAGGACACTATGCTTGGTCTGTGAGTTCTTATGCCCAAACTGAGCAGGGGTTCTGTCAAGAGTGGATGACCACATAATCTGGGCAGGAGATTTCAACAGGCACCACCCAATGTGGGATGAGGAAATGGATGACAGGCTTTTCACAATGAGGGCATTGGAGGATGCAGGGAAGCTAATCGAAATGTTAGCAGACCTAAATCTAAAGATGGCCCTTCCAAAGGGACAGCCCACTCTAGAACACATGGTGACCAAACGATACTCATGCCCAGACAATGTGTGGTGCACAGAAGAAATATTTGATCTGATCATCAGATGCAAAGTGGATCCCTCACTATGACCACCAGCCACTGACCATTTCCCTATAGCCACCTACATCAACCTACCACAGGAGTGCTCAAAGATGAAGGTGTCCTACAACTTCAGAGTGGTGGACTGGGAAGACTTTCAAGAAAACCTTGCCATACACCTTCTTGAGATCCTGCCTCCTCAGCCAATTTTGATGGAGCAGCAATTCCAAGAAGCAGCCAAAGGCCTAACAGAAGTAATCCAAGACACAATATGCACCAGAATCCCAGAAAACAAGCCCTGTCTGTTCTCAAAGAGATGGTGGAACAATGACCTCAGTCGACAGAAAACTGAGATAAAGAAGCTAAGTCATCTTGCATAAAAATTCAGGGGCCTTCCAGATCACGCATCACACACAGAGCTACAGAAGGTCAGGAACACATATGGGGAGGCAATCATCGAGGCTAAATGGGGACACTGGGAGGAATTTCTAGAAAGTACAGCTGAACAGGACCTATGGACAGCAAATAACTACTTTAAGGAACCAACAGGTGATGGAGGAAAGTCAAGGATACCAACACTCAAGATCCCAGGCAAAGGCGCAGGTGACCCAACACAAGAAATCAACACGAATGATGGTAAGGTGAAGATCCTAGCACAAATCTTCTTCCCCAAAAAGCCTGACCAGTCTAGGGTACCAGAGAACTATGAATACCCAGAACTTCTTCTGCCTATCACCCTGGAACAAGTGGAGCATCAGATCAGGAGGCTCTCACCCTTCAAGGTGAGTGGCCCAGATGAAATCCCCAATGTGGTGCTTCAGAAGTGTTTCAAACATCTATCGGAATACCTAGTACACCTGTTCAGAGGTGTCTTCACGCTGAGGACCTACTACTCAGGGTGGCAGGAATTCACCATGGTGGTGCTGAGGAAACCAGGTAAACCAAACTACAAAATACCAAAAGCATACCATCCAATAGCCCTGCTATGCATGATCCCAAAAGTACTCACAGTGATAGTAGCAGAGAGCATAAGCCACCTAGTAGAAAAGGATGCCCTACTCCCAGATACACACTTTGGAGGATGACCAGGACACACAACGACAGACACCATCCACTACCTTGTAGGCAAGATAAAGGCTGCCTGGGGTAAGAAGAAGGTTACCTCAGCACTCTTCCTAGATGTCTTTGGGGGCCTTCCCAAATGCAGTAACTGACAGACTTATTCACAATCTAAAGAAATGATGAATACCACCAGCCTATGTGAAATTTGTCAAATGACTACTGAAAGGGAGAAAGACTAGGCTAAAATTTGACAACTTCATATCTGAGCTCATTGAAATCACAAACAGCATAGGACAAGACAACCCCATATCAATGCTACTATATGTCATATACAACGTGGACCTACTGGAAGCCCTACAATGACTGGAAGAAGATGCTATTGGTTACGTCGACAATGCACTTGTCATAGTCACAGCAAAAACACTCAAGCAAATGACCCAGGCACTAAAGAACTACATGGAGAGAAGGGAAGGAGGGTTCAATTGGGCACTAGATCACAACTCAAAATTCAAAATCAGCAAAATCACTATAATGCACTGCCAACCAAAAGCCAGAAAACCCACCAATCACCCCAATCCAGTACTTCAACTAAGGGGGAACATAGTAAAGGAAGTGGAGAGCTACAAATACCTGGGGGTTCATGTTGATAGCCAGCTGTGGTGGAGGATTCAGGAAAACAAAGTGATATCAAAGGTGACATCTTATATCCTAATGTTTCACAGGCTAACACATACAAGTCTAGGTGTCTGGCCCAGGCTCATGCAGCTGTTATACATCTCGGTGGCAATCCCCAAGATGACATATGCACTAGACATGTGGTATGTACCTCCACACAAGAAGGAGGGCATGTGAAACAACAGTGGATCAGTAAGAGCGCTAAAGTCAATGGGCAAGATACAGTGGATAGCCACCTGGGCAATCACAGGAGGGCTCTGGACATCACTGAACAACCTGCTGGATGCACATGCCAGGGTACTACCAGTGAACTTAATGCTCAAATGCATCTGCCACATGGTGACAGTGAGAGTGGCCACCCTACCAGCCAGTCATCCAACATGAGCCATGGTCCGAGGTTACCACAAGACACCAGCAAAGACCCACCTCACACCTCTGCAAAAACTAATGGAATGCTTCAAAATCAAGCCACGATGTTTCAAAACAATTATGCCAGACCCCCAGCTGCCAACATACAAAAGGGTTTTCACAACCACAATCACAGAGTCAAAAGAAGAATCAATCAAGGACAAGGAAAAGGATGAAGGAGATATCAGAGTCTACACAAACAGTTCAGGTTATGAAGGGAATGTTGGTGCTGCTGCAGTACTGTACAGGAAAGGGGCCAAAGAACTGGAGAAGATACTACACTACCACCTAGGACCACTAACAAAACACACCACCTTCGAGGGTGAGGCTGTGGGGTCCATCCTCACAGCCTGGATGTTACAAGGATGGCAGGAGGTAGGGAAAGCAATGGTAACCAGCTACATGGACAGTCAGGCCTTCATAAAGTCAATGGGAGCAAGGAAGTCAGGATCGGGGCAATACCTCATCATGGAGTATCTGAGACTAAAGGAAATCATGACTGACGAAACTGACACTCCCACCCCAGCAGATACAGACAAATTCGCACTCAAGTCGGTAGCAGTGCACAAGGGAGTGGCGGGAAATGAGAGAGTTGACAAAGAAGCAAAGAGGGCAGTGCAAGGGGACTCAAGCCCACCAGAGGAGCTACCACCAGCTCTCTGAAAGCAACTACTGACTAGTGCCTCAGCAGTCAAACAGGAGTTCACCAAACTAAAGCAGTACTTTACACTCCCACTGCTTTTCCAATGGATTCCGATGGACTTTTGTTGGACCCCGCCATTTCCGATGGATCCAGCGGACAGTCCATTGGACATCCACCAGAGTCTGTTGGAATCCATTGGAAATGACTAAATTCCACTGCTAGTCCAGCCAAAGTCCAATGAAAGTCTGCTCAAGCCACTTAGAAGCAGAAATGGTTGGACTGGCCAGAATTCTGTGTCTGTCGGACTTCCAACAGACTTCCGATGGACAGAGACAGAAACAACTCATAATGTGCTAAGTGCTCAGTCCATTGGATGTCCATCGGACATCTGCTGGACATCCAATGGACTTCTAAGCAAAAAAGGTGCAAGAGGGTGCTAGATGTAGTGTTTTAATGTCAAGTTTGGTCTTTTTTTTTGCTTCCAAAAATAGCAACTGTGGACTGCAACTGGTCTGAACCATTGCCCAAATTGGAAGGACTACACCTGAACCAATTAGGACTGGTCCTAGTTGCCCTAGTTGCC
>Ga0307507_10009290_pt1 | contig 13163 bp, 11 predicted proteins | sample 7_EM_MG_FD_207223 | JGI IMG/M metagenome (GOLD analysis project Ga0307507, IMG submission 207223) | Populus trichocarpa ectomycorrhiza microbial communities from riparian zone in the Pacific Northwest, United States - 7_EM | ecosystem: Host-associated > Plants > Roots > Unclassified | place...
CTAAGCGGCTATTTAAGGCTTATCAATAGGCCTAGCAGGACGCGTGCAGCGGCAGGTAATGTCAGACGCGCGCTACCTATGGGATAGGATGGAGAGCTTATAAGGCATTCTAACTAGCGACCTCCCAACCGCGGGACATTGCTACCTTTTTTGAGGTTAGTTTGGCTGGGTTGAAGCTTGGTCCTAACAGGTGAAGAGAGTACTTCAGGCTCGCCACCACTAGCAGGGAGGGCGGCCGACCCGCACCGGCCACACCCTTGTTTGAGAGGCGTTTAATTTTTAAACGCGAATGAAGGGAGAGGTTAGTGTTTAAACGCACTTTCGCCACAGGATGGCATATAGGGTGGATGCCAAGAGTTTCTAATGGCGGGGCAAATGCCAGCTAGTACTAGATGGGATCTCCGTGAGGGAACTCAGAGTAGAAAATTTGTTTCGCGATCCGTAAACGCGTGGCGCACTCTCTGCAGACCGGCTAGCTTGAGGGACCATAGTCGAAATCCGTTATAAGTAAGCGGGTGCGTTTGCTTATCCATCACAGCAGACAAGACAACGCAAATAGCACTAATGTAAGGAAATTAATAGAGCTTGTACTAACCATCTAGTCCTAGTCCTAACTCAAATGTTTTAGAAAGCATTGGCAAGAAAGTTGTCATCTCAGGTAGTGTCATCGAACGTACCAGAACAACTGCTTCTGCTATAAAAGCCCATAACCTTTGTTAAGTGCTTTTGATTTTCATATTCGAGAATAAGTATGCCCAACCTAGTTTGGAGACCTCGTCTGGTCCAGGTGGTCTTGGCAGGCGGAATTCACCGGCAGTAAGGACGTAGACCTGAGCTCAACCTTCGTCCAACCATCCAATGTTCCGCCTTTCGATAAACTCTTCCCTATGGTTACATGGCATGTACAGCATGCGTCATTCTACTTCATGAGCCTCGCTCGAGAGCCCTCAGAACCTCCGGCCATTCCCGCTCATATCGGGACATTCCTGAGAAATAGTGGGATAGATAAGATTGAAACGTGTTATATATAGGAAATAATCAAATTGCTTGACAGTAACTAGAAATACTCAGCGATTGTTCAGAAACTGTTAAAGTACTATGGGAGAAAGTTCTGTTCCCAAATCATTCAGGCCTGAGCCCACCACACGCCATGCGTTCGGGGGTGATCTCTGCTTCTCTTTCGCCTTTGAAGATTCGCCGTCGATCTCTTTTTTGCTACTTTTATTAATGGCGTTTCGTGGGGTTAATCCAAGTCCCTTCCATATTCCACTCTTATCTACCAAAGCCACAAGTGTTTTTCTGTCTTTCTTCTCAAGCGCCTCTCTAAGCTCTCGGAACCTTATAATATGCTTGATGAACTTGCCAAGGTTCTTTTCATAATAAGATCGAAGTTCATGGGACATTAGGTTGGTCACAGGCTCTTTAGTAGGCTTCCAGCACAAAACTGCCACTCCATCCATAATGTGAACCGAGCAATACCTTGAATTCTTATTTCTCTCCGCGGCTCTAATGCTCGTCAGCCTAGGCTTCCACTCCACCCAGTATTTGAGTGCACCGTTTTCAACTATGCCTTCCAAAATTTGGTTTGGTCTTCTCAGGAATCTGGTGGGCTGTTCGTCTTCGCTTTCATAATCTGAGCTGTCATCAGAAACATCCGCAAAGTGGGCTTCATCGTTACCTGCTTGGCTGTTAGTGTAATCGAAAGATCTATGATTATCTGGCTATCTTACTAGGAGGCATTGGAGAAACGTGCTCGACACTAGCGACTATGTTCGCGGGGTCAGACGAGCCTGTTATTGGGTGAGAAGATTAATAGGCCAAACTTGAAATATAGGGCTGGCCTTACCATGGCTTTCCGCATAGTCTGTTCCTAAGATATGCACATCCTTATGCTCTTGGGTGTCGTGGGGATGCGAAATTTCCGTTCCGGATGTTCGGGCAGGCAAAGATGGTATTCCCACCTGTCTAGAATTAGACGGCTGCGAGTGGTCCTTAACTAGAGAAAGCATGGCTGGCAAGAGCTTAGGGCCAGTATAAAAGAATTAGGAATTGTGAGTGCTGTAGAGCAAAAAAAACTGCGCAATAGCGCCCTTTATGCCCTCGCAGGACTAACGCCAGAAGCATAGCTCTAATCTAAAAATATTAAATCACGCAAGCTGCTTCGCCGCAACACTAAGTCACATCAATAGTTGCAGGATAATCTCTTTACCGCCTGTGGCTTCTGGGTATTCGGGGGGCTGATGCCTCTACCGGCATCCAGTATCTGAGCCTCTTCTCATAATATCGAATGAATCCCCTGTTTAATTCTGAGCGTAAAACTTGGCTTGGCCGGATCACCAACTTTAAACGATGATTAACTGTTGGGGCTACCCCTGAACACTAGTATGCAGAAGCCCTTATCCGGTTCCAGATGGAGTGGGAACTGTATTCCTGAACTTCTTCTCAGTTACGTCAGAGGTGGCTGAATGAGCCGCAGCTTTATCTCCTGACTCCTTACTTACACTGCATGCCTTAGAAACCGTAGTACAGCGCTTGGAAGGCGGCATTGCTTTCGCCCACGTCATATGGATTTAGGCAGAAACATCAATCTTAGAGTAACTCACACGATCCCGGTTGACAAATTCATGCAAACTTCTCCAGCCGTCAAAGTGTGCGGTGTTCATGTGAGCTTCTTCGTGTCAATGCTAACGAGAGCTAGAGCATCGAGACTACTCATGATCCAATAAGCAATGACAGCTAAGCACTGCTCACAAAGCTAGAGACTGGTGCGTCAGTTCTTCCGCACTAATGTAATATGTTTCAGTCAGGTATTCATATTTAGTAACAGCTCAGCCAATGATTACCCCTAGCAATGCCTCCTTTAATTTGAACAGCCACCGTTAGATTCAGTCTAGCAGCCTACGCTTTTAGGCACAGACAGCACACCAAGCAAGGAGTAATCATAGCCAACGGATATTATGCGCCAGCTTTAGGGTGAAGGGGCCGCTGATGTACTTCGCCTCGTTCGGGCAATATTAATCTCCCTTTCTAAACTTGGTCTTAGCTCAGCTAAGCGGTGGAGGAAATGTTATAAAGGTGGCATTCGCCTTGCCTCCAAATGTCCTCAGATCAAGCTAGCTTTTCCCCAGATACCAAGCCTCACTGAAATATAGTTCTTTTCTGTGCTCGTTGAATAAGTCCTATCATGTATGTGCCTCAGACAAACCTAAATTGGATTGCTAATAATTCTCGCAGGTCTGCAGGAAGAGCTCGGGAGACGATCTGTGTATACCACCCTGGCGTTATATATTTCACACCTTGTGATCAAGGATGGAAAGAGGATAGTGATGAAGATAGTGATGAAGAGACGGTAGTTTTGAACGACAGTAATGAGCTGCGGACTTCTGGCCACCCTATCGACAGATTGCGCTGGAGTGACCCAGTGGAAGGGCGAATCAATACTACCAACATCGATGAACCGAGCCGGAGTGATGATGATGGATCATCGAGTGACGATGGAGAACTTGGGATTTGGCGTGATTCAGCAGGCAAGACTCTGTAAGTGCAATGCTATACGGAAGAATAAAGTAGAAATTTAACAAGAAATTGTAGAACGCCTGTAGAACGCCTGGTGGTCTGTCTACGTTCTGAAACCCGCGCTTTCGTCTCTCTCAGCTTGACCTCTTCCGAGCTCCATACAATTTACGATGATCTCTCGAGTCTCTCGACACGGGCAGAAGATTTTATTCACCGTATCACCGATGAAGGACAACTAATATATGATAATAACCCTAAACTCTATGAGTTTCTTTCTGAGCTCAAACACTCACATCCCAAGCAAGTACCAGTCGTGTTCAAGGTTAGTGGGCTTATGGATTCATATATTAAAGAGTTAAAGAATGATGTCCAGTGCATACTCTTTAGCGCTTATTCCATCTATTGCAATCTGCTAAGTGGGATTGTGTACCTCTACCGGTGTGGTGGGAAAGGGTTAGGAGGAAGTATAATAGGACTTCTACTTGTCGCCAAATTCGTTGGGCTTCTCTTGTGGGAATTTCTCCAGTTCTTCAAGCCTGTAGGATCCATCATATGGGAACTTGTCCGGCATGCCAGGTCTATAGGGCTCTTCATACGGAAACAGCTTCTTCTTTATGGTGTCGAAGTTATTTTCATTTTTATATATCTACTATTGGTACTTTCTTAGCACCTGCTTTATGCCTGCACTTGCTAGAATAGTTTTCCAATCACTACCCTTTTCCTTCAAAGAAGCTTCTCGAATCAGGGCTTGAAAAACATGTCTGCTAATCCCTTTTGCAAGTGACTTGAAAATCGTCTTACCCTCTGTTAAGGGTTCCGATGCTGTGTGAATTTACTTTAACGTTATGCCGGCGCTAGCAGGGAGGGTGCCGACCCGCTCTGGCCACACCCTTGTTTGAGAGGCGTTTAATTTTTAACGCGAATAAAGAGAGAAGTTGGCGTTCAAACGCGCTTTTCGCCACAGAATGGCATGCAGAGGTGAAGGTTGGTGGGGTGGATGCTAAGAGTTTCTAATGGCGGGGCAAATGCCAGCTAGGACCAGATGAGGATCTTCGTGAGGGAACTTTAAGTAGAAAAATTGTTTCGCAATCCCTGAATGCGTGGCGCACCCTCTGCAAACCGGCCAGTTTAAATGAGGGACCTGCCACAAGCGAAGCCTGGCGACGCGAATACCACCCTCCTTTATATTCGTCTTCATTGCGGAGTCTGTCATATTGATGAAGCGTCCGCGATCCCTTAGGTCGCACGTTTAGCGGTTTTTCATCTTCCCACGGGCGCAGTTGCCTCATCGCTGCAGGGCATGCTAACCGGTGTTTGTACCTTATCAGCAGTAGGAAATGAATTGACGCTTGACTTTCGCATGCTATCTTGTTGCATTTAATGCGATTTTGACTTCAATTAAATATAGTGTCAAGGTCATGTGATTTAAGCCCTTCCAACTCGCTTCCTGAGCAACGGTTGTTTGAAACTCTCGTGCAAGGCCAAGCTCATCATCACCATCACCGTCATGGACCACGTCCGCGCCTGGGTCAATGCCACCCCATTATCTCCAGAGAACTTTGAAGAACCTACACGTCAAATTTCCCCTCGATCTCATCTCAAACAAATGCGTCGCTCTCCAAACTCCCATCGACGAGACCGCCCTAGACCTGACCCGTCGTCGCAATCATCCGCGGTCAACTCTTTTAAGATGGACTCTATCACTGACGCCTCTTCTATTACTTCACTTGACTCAAATGTTGAGAAATTTAGAGAAAGACTATCTCGAGAAATGTTGAGTACAGTGTATATACGCGGATGACAAGATCAGGTCAAGAACAGAATGGTGGTTGACATGGTACCAAAAATTTTCGGTATTGACAGTGCCAGTATTCCACCCCAGGCAAACGGCCCCTACGGCCATATTGAGAAAATATATGCCAGCAGCAGCCACTGATAGATAGCCCAGACTAGTTCAACAAATGACCATGCATCAACCTGTGGTGCAATAGAAAAATTAATTTACCGAGCTACTGTTTCATTTTGCCCAATTGATGAACCTTGCTTTCCAGTTCTTCAAGGATGGCGGACTGAGTGTCTTTAATAAGCTCTTTATATTCCTCGAGGCATTCTCTAGTAAACGTGATATTGCCTGCAGACCTGTACTAGTGTCAGCTCTAGTCCACATAAGTACGCCTTTAACATACAACGCAACGTCTATCATCTTTATCACGATGGTAGATGTGTATATTTTCAAAGTACGTGTGAAGCCAAAGATATCCTGGCCCATATACTCGAATGTGGCCCAGTTATGAGCACCTAATTGAGCCGCCTGACTGATCTGTTCATTAAGCTCTTTGCAACACTTGCCGCAACTTCGCAGAGGGGGCTCTAGTGCTGTAAATTCGGCATTCGTCGTGGTCAATATCTGGGCAAGCTTTTCCAATGCCGTGTCGAGGGCTTTGAGCAGTTCTATAAGTTCAGGTATGGGGCTTTGGCTTAGAAGGCCTCTGGCCGTGAGGTGCAGCGATCGACTTGACTGAAGAGTAGATGTTACTAGGTCCGCTAGATCAGAAGTATTTTTTGTTAAATCTGTCATTTCATCGCTTGTCGTATATCAAGATAGGGTATAACTTGCTAGATTTACCACGTCAAGCTGTATATATAAAGCACGCTCTTATCTTTGGTCATCGCATTGTTCGGGCCAGACTGCCGCAAGAATGAGTCACACTAGACACAGAGATGGCAAGCACAGGAGCCACGAGAATAGCTGGCGGGGTTAAGCAGGGTTATGGTATAGATCCATACCTGTTAAGAGCGAATAGGAATGTATATATACAGCGTAAACGACATTCCACAAGCTAGATAATTGAAAGATAGAGCCATCCTGAGAATGCTATGGCTGCAGTATGAATGGACCTTCTATGTACTACCAAGTTGCGATAATAAATCAAGCAGCTCTAGGAAGCGATGCCGAAACACGAAGTAGTAGAAGAGTTCATAAAGACGTAGGTTATATGATTGTATTTTTCAGGTATGGCTGCAGCGAAAACTTATTTGGTAGATATGAAATAAAAAATGTGTCGTAACCACCTACGTGCTACACGAATAATCAAGAGCCCTTTTCATAGCCTATCCCAAGTTGGCCCAATCGGAAAGCCTGCCGGGCGCTGCTCCATTATGGCTTAAGGCCGGCATGTGCTAAGGGTCTTACTGCTCTTCGTTGTAAAAGGTTTTAAAGGCCACGAATCATGCCGACTCAAAACCTGAATTGGTACTCTTCACCAACGTAATACCTCAACAACAGTGAGGCGCAAGCCTAGGCATGTGATTGCCATTACCTAAGTGATCTAGTTAGTTCCCTTGATTTTGGTCGCAAAGTGCCTTTTATCATTCTTCGAAAAGATTGGAGGACGTCAGTATTGCAAAGCGACACTGTTCTTCTAACTTAGACGAATCGCTAGATAAACCAGCGTGGTCCAAACAGGCGCGTTTAAACAAGAGGATCCTCTCGTGAAACTATTATATAGTAGAGCATTACATAACTAAGCGCCCCTTACAGCTGGGCGTTCCCCTTCGTCGATAGTTCTCTCAATCCACTCGCGGGTTTCTCGAGACTGCACAGCATGTCGAAACCATTGTCCCGCGTTGTTTAAGTAGTACGTCTTGGCTTGATCGGCTGTAATCTGGATTGACGCTTTAAGACGCTTCGAGAACGACGAGGAAAGGAAGGTCGTAAGCTGTGATGCTACGTTTTGATAGTTGAAGGAATGACGAATGCTGTCGTACTGAGTTTGGACTTTCTCCGTGACCTCAGGGCTAGCATTACAAATGGGATTGTGGTAGTCTTGATGAGGGTCGTCCAGGCTAGTGACAAAACGCCCAAGACCGACGGCCGACAGCGGGAGGAAAAACTGCGAAAGTAGGATGCTTCGAGGCATTGTACAATAAATTCACTGTTGCTAAAGTGAGAGACGTCTATGAGGAGATTGTTTACACAATCGGTGCATTTATGAATCTCCTAAGTTGGGGAGACAGCGCGTCTTCGAACCATGACGTGGCAAGGTGGCTTTGTCGAGCCACCCAGGGTCAGCCGCGCTGCGCCACACCCTTCGAGCTGAACTTTTGATTGCAAAAGCAAAGCTCAGAACGCTCCGCGCGGCCAGTAAATATTGCATTGCCCCCGCCACAATTCTGTATCTATAGCGATTTAAGAGTGGTCCTAAACAGCTTCGCAAGCTTGTCTCGCATATCTTTGCATTCCATATCCGACAGCTATGGACGACGGGTTCGACCTCGACACGCTTTTACTTGAGAACTTCGAGCTTATCTTAAGCGTCGTAGCCGGCGAAGATAACAGCCTCTAGATAGAGCTATATGTGCACTATGCTGTGTTAAAATTAGAGCTGTTCCAGCGCTGGGGACGAACAGAAGACCTTAAAGAAGCGATTGAGAAGGGGAAGCGGGCTGTCGCAGAGACGCAAGAAGATAAGGGCGGATCTAAGCGAGCTTAGAGGCCAAGGGGAGAGGAAGCGTAGGGAAAGAAGCCCTAGGGGAACGAAGCCCTGGGGGAACGAAGCCCTGGGGGAACGAAGCCCTGGGGGAACGAAGCCCTAAACCTATAGTGGGATGGTCTACCTGGCGTCGTGCCCATTGTTAGTGGTTATGTGATAGGGTGATGCGTTCCCGTGGCTTAGATTAAGGCTCTGCACTCTGTCAAGCCACATCGGGCAAAGTTTAATTAGTATCGTGTTCCTGAGTCGTTTCTCAGCCTGCAATGCCTCTCTCGCTCATAGGCTTAAGTAGTCCGTTTTGGATCAGTCCGCTTTGGAGCAATCTCTAATTGAGCTTTCCAGTTTCACCTTGGCTTGCTGTTACGTGTGGTCGTGTGCTAATCGGAACGGGTATAATTTTCCCCTTGTTTACTTACGGGTTGGAGCTACATCATCTATATGGAATTCGAACTCTAACAGCTCCTCACCAAAACTAGTTTACCTAAGGTAAAGTATATGACCAACCCTCACCCTCGCCCCTCACCTCACCCTTCACCCGACCCTTCATCTCATCCTTCACCTTATCCTTCACCTCACCCTCACCTTACCCATCACCCCTCGCCCCCCCGGACGAATTACAGAATCCCAGTCATTGCATCTACTCTACTAAATACTGGAACAGGATTGGATGACAACAGACTAAAATGAAATAAAAAGTGGCAAAGAATAATAAGATAAGCGCGCAATGACTAGGAAAAGGTCCCATGTATAAGGAACGCATGGTTTTGAAGATGCATTTTGTGCTGAAGGGTCACTTCGCAAACGTTGCATTTAATCTCACCCTGCTGTGGGAGTTTAGAGAGATGCGCTTGTCGGAAATGCTTCGTAAGAGCAGTCGGAGTGTGGAACTTGTATGTGCGCTTGCTGATTGCGAGCTTTTTATTCCCAAGGCAGATGAAGCATATTTTCGGTCTTTTCTCCTCATGCAAAGATGACTTTGCCCTCTCCAGCGCTTTAGCCGCTTCTGAAATCTCAGTATCTTCTTTAATCTTGACTTTGCCAAGGGCGATATCTGTCCTGGACTGTCTCTGGTGATGATTCCGCCGATATGCTCTGCCTTCCTCGACATTGCAGTAATCTACGACCGCATTAATGGCATCATTGCGTCTGCGTATCTCATCTTCTAGTGACACGCCAGGAAGCGTCATAATCGCTTGGATGAGGCGTTTGTGTTCGACCGATCTATCATCGCTGGATTCCAAGGTTGCTTTAATATCCTCGCTGAATTTATCCCCAGAAAGTTGCCGCTCAATGTCAATCACAGCTTGTTCGTTGTCCCAATTCTTCTTAATATTTTCCAATAGCGCATTTCTCTGACGTTGCCTTTCATTTGTGATTTCTCGGCTAAGTTTTTGGTATTCTGTGCTTCCTGCGGTTTTGCGCTTAAGGTTGAGCTTCAGCTTATTTCGAATTTCGATCAAGGTACGAATGCGCGGGTTCTCGTTTACCGATAAGGATTGTTCTGTTGTTAGGTGCTGTGGCCGCCGCGGGTCAATTGATCGGCTCATTCGGCATACCGCTTTCATTAACTTTTCTTGAGGCTCTAAGCCTCGAACGATTGCCTGTGTATCTACGCCAACACGCCGCGGAAGGTAGTGCTTTAGGAATGTTCGAGCGTCGGCGTGCTGCATCATCAGGTTCCGGAGGGCGTCACTTACGTTACCTAGGTAGTATAGGCGTTAGAAAGGTTTCAGTAGAACTAGCTCTACACAATAGAACTCACCATTCTCGTCAAATGCCTTGCCTGCGCCGTAACGGAGACTATATGGGCGCGCAACCTGCCGAAATCCCGTGATTGCGCCAAGGTCCTTGATCCAGGGCAAAAGAGTTGAGTACAGCAAAGGCTGGTCGAGTGAGACCTTGTGGCCGTAGGGGGTTTTAATCGATCGCCGAAATACGGGGATATTATCTAGGTCTGAACGGAGTGGCAGCGGCAACTCGTTACGCCCAGGCTCGATATATAGCTTGCTAAGCTGCTCTGCGGACGTTAGATTAGGGGGTGCAAAAGCTTGGTCGGCAAAGAGAAGGCCTAGGAGAAAGACGTGAGGGCTAAGAATAAGTGAAGGGTCGAAGATAATCTCAGGAATTGGGAAAGTATTACTAGTTCTCTGTAAGCATAAGGTAAGAGGAATAGGGTAGAAAGAGAACGTACGCTTCTTTCATGCCAAGATATTCCTTAGTGAATTCGAATGTAAACTCAAGCACGATCTTGTGAGGCCCGCCTTCTGGGTCGCGAATGAGTGTAACCATTATATGTCGGTAGCATAGATTAAGAAGAGCTTTAGGTCGGCTTGCAGTGCAAAAGCCTAGCTGTAGCAAGAAATGGACTTGCATCCGATGTCGTCCAACTGCATATCTCTTCCTTGTTGTGACTAAGTTAGTCTTAAGAACTAGGGCGAGATCCTCCGCGTCCATAACGGTCTTTTCTCGCTTTTTCTTGCTTAAGCCATGTTTCTTCGCCAGTTTCCGAAGTACCTAAGAAAGATATCTTAGCTCCGCCTTACCTTACTAGGTTAAAGGGTTAACTGGGAACGTAATTACCTTATGTATCTGGCGGTTTAGTTTGCCAGGAATTTTCCTACCAGTCGCTTTCTCGTATACAAGGCGATAGTACTTCCAGTATAAGCTAAGCGAGCTAGAAGCCTTCGTCCCGCGCCGTTTCCTACCCCCTTTCCCTCGTTTCTGATTTAGAAACCAGTCAAAGAAGCTATGAAGGAGTCGAAGCGAGAGGACTCGGTATGTTTTCTCGGGGTCTTTCCCTATGTAGGTGCAGTATCTAGAAATTGTTAGCTCTCCGCCAAGTCAGGCCTAAGAGGAAGCCGCTAAATAGGTTATTACTTACTGATACCAGTGCTCTTCAATGCGGTTAAGGAGATTCGTACTACCATCGGCATAGTCCTGCGTCGTGAAATCGGATTCCTCGAACTCTACTAACTGTTTGAGGTAGTATTCTGGTGGATAGTCTTGATCCTCATGAAGCCATGCTTGAGCGGGCGCTTCACAAGCATCGTCACAGTTGATGCCACTGTCGGCGTTGCAGTCGGCGTCACTATCGGCATCACTGTCGAAGACGGTCGGTTCTGTCCCGTAGCTGTCACCATCGCTGTCCGTGTCCATGTACTCATCGTCGGTGACGCTGGACGACGAGCTGCGATCCGATAATTGAGCGCGCCGCATTCTAGGGAGTTGGAAGAGAACTTAGGGCAATGACGGCGGGAAGGATATAGAGAGTAATGTGGGGTTAAGAAGATGGGAGGGTAAAGAATAAGAGAAACGGGGCCTGGGTCAAACGGATCAGAGGTGGGAGCCATGGAGTATATATAGGTTTAGCGCCAGGCGCGTGGAAGGGTCACACTTCTGGATGAACTGGTCTGCCCGTAAAACAGGGCACAGGGGGGTAAGCGAGAGGCTTGACGTTAGACTGGCAAGCAAGAGGCTTAGGGCGGCAGGGAGTTTTTGGCGACGCGACCTCCAAAAACGGCGACAGAACCCTCCAAAAACGGCAGTTAGATCTCCATTTTCTTTTTTAATAGAGTAAAATTTAGAATATAATATACTAGAGTAAATAGAGGTAATAGATTATAAGTAAGATTTTAATTATATACTTTATAAACTTTATAATTATAACTATAGGTATATACTAGTTCTAAATAATAATATATCTAATATAATATAATTAAAATTAAAATCTTTATCCTCTTTAATACTTACAGAACTATAGTAGATTATATTAGTAATATATCTACATTAAAGCTATTCTTTTAGGCCTAGTTATATTATAGTTATATTATAGTTATAATAACTTACTATATACATTAAAAAAATTCTTCTTATACTTTACTGCTATATAGGTTTCTAGAATACTCTAATAACCTTAATTAAGTAAATCTCTTAAATATTTTAATAAGTATCTTAAAACTAAAGAAAGAGACTTTTAGTAGTGTTTTTTTTATAGTTCTATATTTAACTTCCCTTAGTATAGTATATATATACTATAGGTATATTTATAGGTAACTAGTTATAGTTTAGTTATAGTAGTAATATATTTATAATCTATTAAACGCTTACTATATACTTTATAATATAAAGATATAGCTTATAACTAGCACTCTACTCTATATAGGTAATTTAGTACTAAAATATATAATAAATACTATTTGTAAGGGCGCGAAGAGGCTTTAGAGAAGATTTAAAGGAATAATATAAATTTTACCTAAATCTAAAGGTATATAGCTCTTGTAGAGAACAAGACATTATATAAAAAAAGAAAGGAATAATAAAAGAATTATATAATTAAACAGTTAGGTGTCTTAGTGGTTAATATATATATATATATAGTGAGAGTATTCTACAGTTGAAAAAGAAGACTTTTGGAGCTCTTGCTGCACCCGGCCCAAAAAGACCAAACCAACCAAAAGAACCCTGAAAAACACCCTGATAATCCCCTGAGATGCATGCATCACAGGGGAGGCACAGGTGGAACGACGGTGGTACGCAGTCGCGTGCGACCGCCAGACCCATACCCAACAATGGCCCCCCACAACAACAACAAGGACGGGCGAATACCACACCAGAAAGCGGAAATACCCCGATTAAGAAGGCATCTGACAAAATACAAAGCCTATTGGACGCGTCTAGTATCCGGAACTGTGGGGGAGCATCTGTTAGCCATTACGAACTAATGCAGCTAGCAGAATGGCTCCAGTTTAGCGAACCTCAGGCGCCCCTCCAGCAAACCCTCGATCAAATCCTCTAACGGCTAAACAAAATCGAAGATAAACAAAACCCCCCCCCACAGGCGAACCGCACCTGGGCCGCCGTAGCTGCGCTCCCACAGCACAGGGAACCTACCCCCCTAAAAACAACAACCGGGTATACAATCACAATACGACCAAATACAGAAAAGGCAGAGGAACTTAGGGGACAATCAGAAACAGAAGTTCTTATGGAGATTCGCAAGGAGGTCTACGACGCCGTCGCAGTCCAACACCTTAGGAGTGGAGATATTAGAGTCACCCTAAAGGACTAATAGGCAAAGGAACGGGCCGTAAGGGCAGGGGACAGGCTAGGAGAGCGTATTGGCATAAAAGTGCTTCGTGAAGATCACCTAGTTGA
>Ga0307507_10009291_pt1 | contig 13163 bp, 2 predicted proteins | sample 7_EM_MG_FD_207223 | JGI IMG/M metagenome (GOLD analysis project Ga0307507, IMG submission 207223) | Populus trichocarpa ectomycorrhiza microbial communities from riparian zone in the Pacific Northwest, United States - 7_EM | ecosystem: Host-associated > Plants > Roots > Unclassified | place...
TAGTAAGCAAAAGGACAGAAATAAATTACAAAAGGACAGGGATAGGCGTTAGGATTTCTTATTTCTTATAGTTTTCTACCGTTTTCTCATTCCCTAGTAGTTGCTTGTAACTTAGTATTTGACTAAGAAACTATAAACCCCTAGTTTAGAGGCTTATAAACTACTAGGACATAGTTACTAGTACATGTTAAGCTGCCCTAAGGGATTCATGTATATAGGACTATAGCGCCATAGCCTAGAGGCTACATGCGTAGTATTGTACGTAGTATAATACAATGGATTAAAAAAAAAAAAAAAAAAAGGAAAGCTTACCTTAACATAATTACTGCTCTTAGTACGTATATATTAATTATAAGGACTAAAGGTGTTAGACCTTATATAGTAGGTCTTATTATAAGCATCTAGAATCTTCTTATCAGACTTCTGGTCTTTTAAGGACATATATATAAAGTTATTTAGGTAGGACCAGCACCAGTTATGGGTTAGTGGAGGTTAGGGTTCTATATATAGCGGCAAGGCCAGAATATACTATGGAATTGGCTTAAAAAAGTAGTTAGTAAAAGAACAAAGAGGTATATTAAATTAATAATGGAAAAAAAGAAAATCTTAATAATATATTAAAGATATGTCCAAATTTAAATAAAGGTTAATAATGGGAAGTAAGGTATTAAGGAAAAGGAGCAGCTTAATAAGCAAGGTATCTCTATACTTTACCTTCTAATACCCTTTTAGTAAATAGCCGCAACCTTGCCAATATAACTCCGTTATAATAGCGCAATTTAGAAGGAAGGAAACATGTATATAAGCTACTTAGCTATTACTTCCTTATAAAAACTAATTATGTAGCCAGGGAAGGCAATTAAGATGTTAATTGCAGACGTATATAGGTTAAATTATACCTAAAGAATACTATGGTATTAAAGAATAGCGTTCTTAACAATTACATAATAGCTAGAGGCGCTATTGCGAAGTGTCCCTCCTATTTACTAGGTAGTAGAGCTACACTAAATATATAGTATAGGACCAATAAGAAAGGATTATAGATTAATATTTTAAAAGTTAAAGATAACGGCAAGCTAAGGCTCTATATGTTAAATCTTATACTAAAAAGGGTTCTATAAAACCATATTAGAAATACCAAATTGCTTATAACACTTATAATTAATTGCAGACTAGCATAAAGGCTTGGAAGTAGAGTTGCATAAAAATCCTTAGGTCAGCCTAGGTAGTTACCAGTATATTTCCAGTAGGCTTTTAATAGGTCTCCTGGCAATCCTTACGTCTTTTCTCCAGTTATATTTTTTCTTTATTAAGGTTTTTAGGAGTTTAAAGCAGGGGTTAAATAGATAGATAATATATAATGGTATACTAATATCTCTCCGAACCCCTTCTAGGACAAGCCCTTATAATCTCCCTACTATAAGGTAATAGCGATTAGGGGCTAACCGCAAAAAGAGGGGGGGGCAATGTAAGGGATATTATTGCGGTTACCTTGGGTTACCCTTAGGACAACCCCTAGATACCCCTTAAACGTCTATTGGTTACGTACCAAAGGCATATGCCTATAGTATATAGTCTCCACAATCTTAGAGGCCTTACCTCCTTAAGGATTTGTCTCTCTTACCAATCTATCCTGTTCCATAATTATATCCTTATAGCCCCCTATCTACAAAGTCCCCTTACACTAGATCTTTACAATTTAGAAGTTATCTATATTACTATCTATTCTACTTTTATAAATAGAGTCCTTCTTAACTATAGTCCTTTAAGGAAGTATCCTTATTAGTATAGAGTTCCTATTAGCCTTATAGCGGGTATCTTCTTAGGTAAAGACTAGGTTACAGTTCCTAATATCCTACTAGTAGATAGAATTAGCCTTTACAGCTAATATCTTATAGTTAGTACAGATTTCTCTAATAAAGGAGGGTAACTTTAGTTTATTCTCTAGCTAGATAAACTATTTTTATTAAATATCTAGCCAAATATTAAAGTAGGACATCTATTTTTGGCTATAGATTATATTATATAACCCTGGGTCTAGGATATAAAAGGGGATACTAAATTAGCGCCATCTATTAATAGCAATATATAGCTTTAAGATATAGGTAACTAGCTTACTAGCTTGGCCATTATAGCCTTTTACTTAAATAGGCTTCTTTAGTTAAGTAGCGTTTATATTTAAGAACTTAGTAATATTATTTATATAAGCAGTATTTATAAAGGCAAAGCTATTTACTTGAGTGTTAATAAGGGCAGTTATATTAACTCTATATCTATTTTAAGATACTATATATAGAACTATAAAGTGTTTTCTACCTATTAGCTAACTTAAGTTAATCTCTTTAAGATTAATAGAATACCCTAGGGGGGAGTCTTTTCCTAAGATTCTTCTTTTCCTAACTTGTTAGACATTTCTTTTTTCTCTATTTCCTTAATATTACTTATATCCTTTAGCTCTGGGTAGGATATAGTAAAGTAACTATTCTTTCTATAATTAAAGCACGTAACTATAGTAGGGTTAATTAGGGTATTATAATAAGCACTAGTTAAAGATATAGTATATAGCAGGTTAGGCAAGGCTTACATATAGGCAGTTATAACCGCTTTTAGTATAAGGGCGGTTATGGTTTATCTTCTAACACTAGCTCCTGTTAGTATAATAGATAGGTTCCAGTTACTATAGGGCCGCTTTAGTTAATTAAAACAGGTATTAATTTATTTTAGTTCTAAATCTAGCAACGAATATTAAACTATAAGTCTTTAGTAGGTTAGTAGGTTATTTAAGGCTATCACAATCTTTTCTTATAGTTAGACTGTTAGCTTATTATATAGGTCTAAATAGTAGTTCTTAGGGAGAACCTAGCCTTTACCTACTAGTTATAAGAATTAAGTCCAAAACTTAGTAAAGGATTAGTTTAATTTTATTATTAGACAATTATAGTTATAATAGACATCCTGTACCTTATTTAGATTAATATAAATAATAGCCAGATGCTGTATTATTTTATTAATAGATAACGTATTTCACGGGCGAGCTGGTCAAATGGGCGAGCTGGTCAGTTTGCCAAGACCACACCAAATATAACGAACTATGTAACAAACTATTCCACCTTACTATAATCTACCTCTGATTCCTCATCGCTACTAGATTCTACAGTAGATTCTTCAATATTTTGGCACGTTTGAACGTTATGCCCAGTCCTACCGCAGTTCCCACAGCGCCTTTAAGTTAGCTCAACTCCATCTGCCCTAGCCTTACCCTGACTCTTCTTACTACTAGAGGCAGCGGTAGGAGAGTTCTTAGCAACTAGCTGCAATCCAGCATTATAGGTAAGGACTCCTCCTTGCTAGATACGCTTTCTTTTACGCTATTTCCGTTAAATTGCGGCCTCATTAGCTGCTTTAAGCTCGGTGATTTAATTGCGCTGTAACACCATCTAATAAGCCATTAAAAGGGTGCCCTTAATAAGCTGATTAAACCCTTCCTTTAACAAAGATGGTAAGCTACCCAACTTATTGCTAATTAGCTCTATTTGCGACCCAAATTTAAGGTGGTTACTAGGGGTTTTTAACTGCCATGGGGTGTCTTTAGTAGTGGGTGGTATAGGCGTGCGCAATTAAATGTTAAGCTTCAATATTACCTTATCTGGGTTAAAAGGAACTAGGCCAGCGCCTTAAAAGCTTCCTTAGATATTACTCTTAGTAATAGAGGCGTTAAACGCATCCCAAAAGGCTGGTAAGAACTCTGTTTTAGTAATATAGTTGATCCAGTTACGCATCAGCTTCTTAACTTGGCGCCCATACGCCATCTTTAAAGGCGAGAAACAACCCACATCTAGTGGCTGCAGGATATACAATAAATGTGCTGGCATATATAAAGTAATTATCTTATTCTCCTCGCAATATTCGGTAAATTGCAGCGAGTTATGGCTCTCGTGGCCATTGATAATCAGTAGACGATACGCGCCAACAGTACGCTTCTTTGTATGCCTATTAAAGTGCTTTAACTACTTAAAACTAAGCTTATTTGTTGTCTAGCCGTTATTAGAGACCCCAAATGCCTATTAAGATAGTATATTGGCTTCCTAGTACCACGCAGAGAGGTAGTTTTTACCTTTGTAGATAATAAAGGGTGGAAGCACGTAGCCTAACGCGCTAATACCCTAAATTACTATAACCCACTCACGATTGCCTAGTTGTATAGCCTTTGGTTAATGCCGTCTTTCAGAGCCTATAACAACTTTTTGCTGGGTTATTATACCCATCTGGAAGCCAGATTCATTAAAGTTATATAAGTATTCGTCCTAGATACCGTACTTAGCTTTTATATTACCTATAAGGTCAAACCAGGCTTATATAATTATTAGTTCTTCCTATTTATAACGCTGGTAGTCTAGCTTCCGACTATATCTTATTTTAAGCCCTGGGGTACGCTTAATAAAGCTATATAGCCAGTTTATGCCCACTAGGTCCATCAACCGCTCAGCCAATAGTTTATTGGCCATCTCTTAAACAGCATTAAGCAGAGGGGCAAATCCTCTTAAATCTAGCTCAAGTATATACCGTTTTATCGCCTCCTCTTCGGTTACTGTAAGCTTTATTAAATTTGGCTTGGTATCGCGTCGTAGGGTAGTTCCGGCGCGTCGCGTCTATAGGCTCAAGAGGGGGACGTTAAAAGTGCGTGCAGCGCGTCAAATGCCGTAAATCTGCTTTGTATCAAGAGCCTAGATAGCAAGCTGTATTCGAGCTTCTTTAGAAGTCGATTATAAATTCGTAGGTGGAGATATTATAGTGTTAAATATTTTGATATGTGGTCTTGGCAAACTGACCAGCTCGCCCGTTTGACCAGCTCGCCCGTAAAATACGTTATAAACTAAACAGGTAACTTATCCTTAAACTTAGCCTAGAGGTATTACTAGGTATCCCTAATAGTTTAACTAAAGAGGTAGAGTATTTTAGCTTCTTTAGAGGAAAAGTAGTTATAGTTAATATAAAGCTTTTCTCACACCTAGATTCTCTAGTTTTTAAAGGTTAGATCTATACCATCTAATAATAGTAGGGGGTTAGGGAGCTTAACGGACTTTAATTATTTTGCCATTATGTCCGTATTCTCTAGTATATTATATTTAGTTAAGCAAATAGGTTAACTAAGGCTTTATAAAGGGGAGGCTAGGCTATTTTATAAGGTAGTAAGGCTTAAAGATAATTAACCTTCTAATTAGCTATAAGGGTATAAATCTGCCCGTATATATCTATAACGTTATTATTATCTTTAATTTCTAATCCTAACTAAATCTTATATTCCTCTTAGGTAGAGGTAGATCTTTTAAATAAGCTTGCTTTAGATGCTATTATTAGCTTCCTAAAGTTTATTTAGGGGTATAGGTTAAGTATAGTCTAGCCTATAAAGTGGGATATTATTAAGGCCTTCTTAGGCGTAGTAGTGTAAGTTTTTTAATATCTAAGTATAACGCGTTAACGCGTTATTGCAGATAAAGGTTGTTAGCGACTTAGTTAATTGAGGCACAAGCACGGCAAGAGGGTCGCGCAAGCCTATATAATTGTATTGTCTATAAACAAGGATCTAAAGCTAGAGAAAGGAAAGGGGAAAAATAGAAGCACCGCTTAAAGTTATATACAATTCTCTAGTCACGTAACAGCAATCTATAGCAATTTGCGGCAATCTGACGGCAATGTGCTAGTACTATAACATTACCCCCCCCCCTCTAAAAAAGCCTGCCCTTAGGCTTTGTATATCTATATTACACCTATAGGGTGTTCTTATCTTTATACTCTATAGGCAACCTATTATCCTTACTATACTAGCATTCCATCTACTTATCTAAGTACTTTAGCGGTCTGGGTTTGTTAGGGTAACAGCTATAGAACTCTTATAACTTATAGGGACTACCTATAAAATTCTATGCGGGGTACTAGGTAGGGTTTGGATTATATCCTTTCCAACTTATATGGTACTTTAGTGTTCCCCTTATAAGTTTATAGGCCAGTATTTCTTTAATTTCCCATTTGCTATTACTATTAACTTAAATTAGCAGGGGCGGTTTATTCTTTTATCTAGGTAGTAGGTTATTTATAGCTCTCTATAGCTTATCTAGTAAGAAGATAGAGTAGACCTTAATTAAATCTAGGAGCTTTACTTTATATAAGTTACCTCTCTTCTTAAGGACCTTATACAGTCCTACTATTTAATAATTTAGCTTATAGCTAGGCCGTTCTGTCTTCTAGTTCTTTATTATAACCTAGACCTTATTACCTATAGTAAAGTTAGGCTCTTATCTATGCTTATTTACCTACTATTATATTAACTTTTAGGCCTTTTCTAGATTTATACGGGCTACTATCTAGGCTTCTTCTAAGCGCTTAGCGTACTACTAGGCTTTCTTATAAAATAGTTTTTTGCGTATAGTCTAGGGTCCTTTTAGTCTTTCCTAGTTAAAGCTTATATAGGGTAAGTAGTCCATTTCTAGCTAAATAGGTACAAACTCTATAAAGTTATAGAATAGGATTGCCTAAGCATAATCTATTAGGGGTAGCAGCTTAGCCTAGTTATCTTAGAAGTAGTTAATAAAGGGCCAAAGTCTTTAGTCCAAATATTAATTTACAATCTCTGTCTAACCGTCTATCTAGGGGTAGTATGCTATAGAAAGCTTTAGCTTAATGCCTAAGATCTAGGTAAACTTATTCTAAAAAGCTAATATAAATTACGGCCTATAATTGGATATAATAGTATCTAGCAGTCCATAAATTTAGTAGATATAGTGGATGTACAGTTAGGCTGCCTCTTTAGCATTAATATTCTTATAACAAGGGATTAAGAATAGGCGCTTACTAAAGCGGTTAACTATAACTATAGCTATATTATATCCGCTACAGTCTATAGGTAGCTTATAGAAATCTATAGAGATATACTACTAGGGGCGCTCTAGTATTAAAAGTGGTTTTAATAGTCCTAGGGTCTTATCTCATAGGATTATACATCTATAGTAGCTATCGCAGTTCCGTATATAACGGTTAATATCTATAACTATTCTAGGCCAGTAGTAGCGGTTACCAATAATCCTATAGGTTTTATTTTTTTAGGGTAGGCCATAGAGACCTAGGTATATGCTTTAGCAATAAGCTAAGTCCATAAGTTCTATTTCTTTACTACTACTAGCCATTCCTAATGCTTAAGTAATCCATTTTCAAGGGACTATAGGCTGGTAATGTCCTTTGCCTTTTTACAATACTCCTATAAAGAAGGGGCTGTATAGTTTGCTTACAGTAGCTTATTAATAAGGTTAAGTTCCATAGCGTTAATAGGGTATATCTTAGCCTTTATATGGTCTATATTTAGTTCTACCTATATTTAGGGGTTAAGGTGCTCTAGTTATAGTAGCATCTAGGTCTATAATATAATCTTTACAGCTATCTAATTATCTAGGTCTTATTTACGCCTTATAAGGGCATCTATATGGTTAGTTATGCCTGGCCTATATATAATTAGGAAGTAGAACTAAGATAGGATATCCGCCTAGTATGCCTGCCAGGCTATAAGGGCTTTAGTTATTATAAAGTATTTTAAGGCCTTATAATCTGAGACTACCCAAATAGGTTTAGGGGTCCCCTCTAGCTATACACGCCAGTGCTAAAGGCTAGAGATAATGGCCAGTATATCTTTATTATGGATATAGTAATTTAGCTCTGCATCTATTATAGTCTTTAAATAGTATATAATAGGGTGCTATTCTCCATCTAGCTGTTTCTAGGAATAGATGGCAGCTATTATACTATCTAAAGTATTCATTTCTAGCATTAAGGGCCGTTCTAGGTAGAAATAGGCCAGTAGTAGAGTAGAGACTAGCCGCTTTTTAAGTTTATTAAAGGCCTTTTTATATATATTATTAAAATAGAAAGGTTAGTTCTTTCTAGTAAGGTAGTTTAGGGGCTAAGCAATCCTGCTATAGTCTTTAATAAAGTATTAGTAGAAGTTACAGAAACCTAGGAATAACTATACCCCCTTTACAGTCCTTAGGGGTTCCCATTAATTAATTATAGCTATTTTTTCTAGATCTGCCTTAATTCTATCTATACTAATAATAAACCCTAGGTACTTAGTGCGCTTAACACTAAATTCTAACTTCCTAATATCAGCCTAAAGACTAGCTTTGCGGAGCTGTTATAGGGCTTTATAAATATACTCCTTATATTTCAGTTTATTCTTAAAGTAAATTATAATATTATCCAGGTAGGCTGTATAGAAGTCATTAAGGTAGTTAAAGAGTACGTCATTTATATACTATTGGTATATAGCTAGTCTGTTAGTTAGTCCAAAAGGTAGTACTTTATATTTATATAATCTATAGCGGGTCTAAAATGTTATAAAATCCTCAGATCTAGGGTCTATCCTAATTTAGTAAAAGGCCTAGCGGATATTAAGCTTTATAAAAATCTTAGCCTTACTTATATAGGCCAGTGTTTCTTTAAGTAAGGGCAGCAGATATTAGTCTTTGCGGGTTATATAGTTTAGTTTATAGTAGTTAATATAGAAACAGAGTCCGCCGTTTAGCTTTTTTGTAAAGAGAATGGGTAAGGTAAAGGGGACTTAGCTAGGCTTAATAAAACCCTTATTAAGGTTATTAATAAGGTACTGCTTAGTAGCCCATAGCTTATTAGTAAATTGCTAGCAAAGGGGGCTATAGCTAAGGGTGTTTTCTTTATTAGGCTTAATCTTAATCTTATAGTTATATAGTTAGTAAGGCGGGAGTATATTAGATACTACCTTAAAGAATACGTCCTTAAATTCTTAGTATTAACAGAGTAGTTTCTGTTCTACCAGCTCCTTATCTATAAGCTCACTTTCCCCCCTAAGCTGGTTATAGGCTAGGGCTTCCTTATCTTTAATTATCTGGGTAATTTTATATAAGCTAGTAGTAAAGGTAATAGTGTTAGGCCGTTTTAAGTTCTAGTAGAACCCTATAGCGCTAATACAGCAGATATTAACTAGTAGGAGGTTTATAGGTTTCTTTATGGACGTTTTATAAACTATATTTTATAATAAAGGGCTTACAGCCCTCCTTAGCTCCTACTCTATCTTCTATAAGTTATCTTTCTAGTTTATTTATTTAGTATAGCGTCTAATATTCCTTACTGTTCTTTATAGCTATATAGGGCCTAAGCTAGCTAGCTTATTACTAACTTCCTAGGTTTCTAGTACTAGTAGCGTAATATTAGTAGTCTAGGGACGGCGTAGTATACAGACCTATTATGGATTAAGCTATATATCTTTTTTAAAGGCCTAGTCCCTATATATAGCATTAGCCTAGTAAACAGTGTCTACCTATAGCCACACAAGGTTTTCTATTATAATGCTAATTTCTTTTATAAAGGAAGGGGTTAAAGGTAGAGTTTTAGGCCAGATAAGCTGTCTACTTTATATATTAAGCTATAAGCCTAAATAGGCTAGCCATTTTCTTTCTAAAATTATATTATGGCTTCCTAGGTCCGTAATAAGTAAGGGGATATTATATTACCTTTATCTATTAACACAGAGGTAAATCCGTAAGATCGTTATAATAGGTGGCCCTATTTATCCATAAATAGGAATTAGTTTAGGCAGTTCTTTAATAAATGCATTTAAAAAGTCAGCTAGCTTTATAGTATACTGGGTATCTATTAAGGCAAAGGCATTTACTCTAGAGTCAGCTAAAGCAGAGGTTAAAACTTAATATCTATTACAGAATAAAGTATAAGAAATAGTGCAGCTTCTTCTACTAACTAGCCAACCTAGATTAATATATAATATATTAATCCCTTTTAACCCTAGAGAGGAGTCTTCCTCTAGGGTTCCTCTTTTTCTAACTCTATACTATCCTTCTAGATTAACAGAACCTCACCTACTTTTATATTTATTAGGCAATTCTTTACAATATAGCCCTTTTAGCTATAAGAGAAGCAAGCTCCCTAATTACTAAGGGCCTATATATAGGGGTTGCTGTATATAGACCAAGCATTTGCTAAACCTATAGCAGGACTAGCTGTATGGCTAGCTGCTAAAGTAGCGGTGGGCTATACAGCTAGTGCTATAGGGGTTGCAGATCTTACTAGGGCGCTGCGGCCCATTCTTATAGTACTTATATTCTAATTAGTAGAGCTTCTAGTCTTATACCACTTAGCACGTGCCTTAATTTAACGGAGGCCCTAGTTAATAGCTAAGCATTAGTCTATAAGTTCCTTTAGTGTCTATATAGTAGTATAAACTGGTAGTACAGCGCGCTATAGGTCTAGGGTAAGCTTATTAAAGAGGTCTAGCATTAGATCTTTCTAAGGAATTTAAGCCTATTTAGCTAGGTGTAGAAAGCGGGTTTTAAAGACCAAAAAGGTCTCTATTATTTTTATATTTAGGCTTTTATAATTAAGCCAGGCATTTTATACTTTAAAGGGGTCCTTATAAATAAAAAATAGATAGTTAATCATCTCTTCTTCTAAGAGGAAGGGGTCTACTAAATCCTAGGCATATTGCGGACGTAGGTATATCTATACGTTACCACCAGTGCGGCCAAAAACATAGGCCATTTTAGCTTAGGTATTAGAAAAGTAGTCCACATTAACTTTAAGCTTATCCTGTAATTAAAGCTTCCAGTTATTAAATATAGGGTTAGTTCCATCTATAAGCAATAAGGGGTCTACAACCTTCGCGGAACGTAATAATGCTAATGCTATACGTTAAGCTAGGGCCTTAAGGACTATAGTAAGTCTCTAGGTGTCTAATAACCTATTATTAGGTATAGGGGTGTCTCTAGTTTTAAGTAGCTCTCAGAGCTATTTAATTTTAGCATTAGCTGCTATAAGCTCTTCCTAGGGGGTTAAGACGGCAACTGTTTTACTATTAGAGGTATTTACAAGTCCTACAGCAGCTTTACTAGCTACTATATTTCTTAGCATAGTGGTAGGGGTATTAGGTAATTTCTAGTTGTTTATTTATTTTCTAGGGGTTCTGGTCCATACGTGTCCTATTCTTAGGTTTCGCGTTCTATTTATGTTCTTTTAGTTCTATCCTATCCTTAGGGTCCTGTTCTATGTCCTTTTTATAGTCTATAGATATTTTTTAAGTTCCTTCTTAGGAAGAAAGAGTAGTAACAAGCTTTAGATAATATTAGTGACTTAGTTAATTAAGGCATAAGCATGGCAAGAGGGTCGCGCAAGCCTATATAATTATATTGTCTATAAACAAGGATCTAAAGCTAGAGAAAGGAAAGGGGAAGAACGGAAGCACCGCTTAAAGTTATGTACAATTCTCTGATCACGTGACAGCAATCTGCGGCAATCTAACGGCAATATGCCAGTACCGTAATAAATGTCTTCTTTTAAGGTGGGATATTATTAAGGCCTTTTTAGGCAATATAGGGAGAGCTTAGTATAATATAATGGGCTTATATAAATGCTTCTAAACTAAAGCTTATAGATTGCTACTATATAAGAATACTAAGCTAAAGAGAAGAAGTCTGTTAAAGACTAGTAAGATATAAAGGGGTCGCTAAGGTGCTAGTAGTAAGCAAGCTAATAGCGATTTTCTATTCTAGGGATAGAAAATCCTAATTAGTTGGCTCTATAAGTAGTGTCGGCAGAATTTGGCAGAATTTGGCAGAATGCCCAGAAAGTAAAAGGTGATGCGCTTTAGCACCATCACACTAAGAAAAAGTCTATACCCTTAAGATACCTACGCTAGGGCCCTAAAACTAAACGCTATTTTTAGAGATAAATATATAGAACATAAGCCCTAAACCTATAGTAGTTACTTATCCCAAACTAACTACTATATTATAATAATCTAAATAACTACTAGACCCTTTGGTATTTACTAGTAAATAATAAAAGCTTTAATTATTTCTAAGCTAGCTTAAAAATAAGCTAACTGGTAAAGCTAACTGCTACCTAACTAAAGCTAACTAACTCTGTTAGGCCCTAAGTTAACTAAGGGGAGAGGTAGGCAACCTTATTAAACCTCTTTAGCTAAACTTAGTATAAAACCTAGTTATATTTCTTAAAGCTATATATAGTAACCTAAACCATTAAGCTACTACTTAAAAAAAGATAAACTATATAACTTAAGGAATAAAAGGTTTCCTAGGATACATCTTTAAATTTAACCGTTATATAAGGGGAATAGGCTAGAATAACTCCGCATTAATTAATAACCTTATTAAGTCCCTAAGCCCTAAACTAAAAACCTCCCTAATAGGCGTAGACCTATTAAGAACTCTTAATGCCTATATAAACGTTATTAATAAACGGTATAATAATATACTATACCTAACACTAAAGCCCGCTTCTTAATATAATATAATAGCCCTATAAACGTCTACTAAGTTATTATCTTAGCTTAAGCACCCTAATGCCATAGATATTAATACTAGGGTCCCCTAAATAAGAATAACGCACTAAGCTAGACCTTTACTTTAAATGTAGAAACAAGGCTTATATCTTAAGATACTACTCTATCCCCTATACCCCAATATAATTTATAAACGGCTAATACTAGCAGCCATTTACTATATTGATCCTCTAGTTACCGTCCCTAATCTTTACCTAGTTCTAGCCCTATATCTAGTAAGCATCACTTATAAGGATAAAGCTATAACTAATGTTCTATAGGAACCCCTTTCTACTTCGTTAGGAAAAAATTTACCAGCATTTAATTTTACTTTTCTGCCATTTCAGCATTTCCTAGCATTTCCTAGCATTTAGCAGCATTTATAATTAAGTATTAGCATTTAGCAGCTAAATGCGGCATTTATAACTAAGTCTTAGCATTTAGCTGCTAAGTGCTAACTATATAATTACTAAGCATATATAAAAGTTTAATTTTATAATATTAATAATAATAAATATTTTATATTTTATATTTTATATATATTTTATTAATAAATATTAAAATTACTACCCCTGAAGCTCTGCATAAAGTTCTACACAAAGCTCTGCACAAAGCTCTGCACGAAGTTCTGCACGAAGCTCTACACGAAGCTCTGCACGAAGCTCTGCACTGTCACGGCACTGACCTGACGCGTTGTTATGACTCGGCGTTGTTATGACACAAGCACAGACCTGACCCCTGAGCACTGACCCTATGCGTACGTGTACATATATCCTGCCTTACCTCCTGT
>Ga0307507_10009292_pt1 | contig 13163 bp, 21 predicted proteins | sample 7_EM_MG_FD_207223 | JGI IMG/M metagenome (GOLD analysis project Ga0307507, IMG submission 207223) | Populus trichocarpa ectomycorrhiza microbial communities from riparian zone in the Pacific Northwest, United States - 7_EM | ecosystem: Host-associated > Plants > Roots > Unclassified | place...
GATATCTCGTCGGCCCTTTATTGCTGGTGGAAATAAAACGAGCCGATCAGTCTTGCCAGTTGTTCGATTTCACAGAAGTGTTTGAGCAGACCGCTCAGCAGGCTCCTCATGCCTTTGCCTCTTTCCCGAAGGTCAACATCATTGGCGTGATCACTGCTTTGGGTGACTGTTGGACGTACAGGGAGTACGATCGGAGAAATCTTAGCCCATCCCCAACCCGGTCTGAATATTCAGATCCTAGCTTTGTGGATTCAAGCCCTAACTTACCGATTTGGCCGAATAATCCGGGTATCGATTTCGGGGTTTGTCCGACTTCAAGAACCATCATCAGATCGTGCATTGCGTGCTGTGCAGGACCGTATGAAAGTCTCGAGCGCCTCGCTCTGAATCACATCATTTGTTTCTCTCGAAGCATCGCAATGTATGATGAGGCAACCCTTCGGGCCTCATCTCGGACTTATTGCCCACAATTACCTTTCTACGGTTTTCCTGATGCATATCTGTACGATTCCCGCAGAACCGATTTTCACTGGGATTCAGGTGTTAACCCTCAGTGAACACTGACCACTTCATATCAGTTTCATTGTTAACAATGTATCAAGCGTGTGGCTTATGTATTCACTTTGTGTCGTATGCCTGAAATTTTGACAAAAGGATGGATAAATTTTGACAAAAGGACGGATAAATTTTCAACACAAGTACCGATTGGCGTCTAAAGTCATTTAGACCACCGTACCGGCATTAGACGCAATACGAGGCCAAAGATCCGCCTGAATAAGTGCGATTAATATCCAGATAATCCGGAAAATAGAAACACGTACACATTCTTTTGCTACTGGGCCAGTAATGGCGGAACCCTTCATTTCTCCCTTGGGATTCACGATTACACCAGCGTTGTCCTCAAAGTACAGAAAGACGCCATCTCTCCGGCGCCATGATTTGCGTTGGCGGATTACGACGGCAGGCATGGCTGGAAGAAAACGGTCAGCCGTGAATGTTTCGTAACTCCACCTGAGTACTTACTTTTCTTTCTCAATTCTGGCTTCCCCTTTTTTACAGAGGCCACAACCATGTCCCCGACGCCGGCATCTGGTAGCCTATTGAGGTGTGCACCAAAGCCGAAGGGTTCAATGAGGAAGAGAGATTTGGCGCCACTATTGTCGGCACAGTTAAGGACGGCACCAACGGGTAGACCTAGAGTCATTCGAAACTTCGAACCAGAAGCACCTCCAGCTGATAAGGTCAAGTCAAACGTTATTCCGTATAATGTACTGTCAATATACCTCGAGTGGCCATTTTGTGTAAGATTGAATTGAATGAGGGATCGAGAATCAAAGTTTTGCATGCCGGGACGGCACAACAATTTGTATAGTTTTACGGAAAATCCCGGAGGATCACAGTTACGCGTTACTTTTCGAACATGCTGGTCACGAGGTCATTTCATCAAATACTTCCACATGGGTGGGTCATCCTCACAGCCATCTATGGACATGCTTAACGATCCTTACAGCTCCAAAAAAGTCGAAAAAAATTTCTTTGAATGAGTTTTTGGGCGATAGCAGTAAGTCCTCATTTTCAGCTGTGAACAAGTGTCATATTCTCGCAGCTCTGGGATCATGGGCAGACGAGATGGATGCCCTACCAAACGCTCGTACGTACGGCCACTTTAGTCCAAAGACCTTTTGGTCCTAAGTCTTGACCGAAGCGGCTGCAAGGACTGATGAGGAGCACGGACAGAGGTTTGGTCGTAAAGATGATTTCTCAAACACTCGACGTGAGTCATAAAGTTCAGTTCTTCAGTTGTATCTAATTCCTTGTGTCAGCGGATCGCCAGCACCCTCCTATACGCGAAGATATTGCCTTACCCTCACAGCCTCCATACACTGCTTTCGTTGGAAATTTGGCCTTTGATCTAACTGACACAGAGCTTGCTCAGTTTTTTTCTTCGTCTAAAGTATGCTCAATTTTACACTTCAACCAACTCTTCTTTAATATTGGCATTATACTCTAGATTAAATCGGTAAAGATTATCAAAGATAAAGACGAAAAACCAAAGGGATTTGGTTATGTTGAATTTGAAGATCTGGAGGCTCTCAAAGATGGTTTAACAAAGACCGGCTCTGTGAGATCACAATTCCTTTGATTCCAACTTATATCTTGAATACTCGAAGAATTTCTCTGGCCGTGTAATCCGAGTTAGTGTTGCTGAACCGCGTGCGTCTATCTTTCACACCTTGCATTACTTAGTTTCCCTACATCAACTTCTAGCAAAGGAGCGTACCGGATATAGTGCACCTTCTGATGATTCCAAGTTTGACAATCCCTGGAGACGAGAAGGTCCTCTTCCGACACACGATTCCTCGCGTCGCCGTTATGACGCTCCTCCTGGCGAACGTCCTCCAGCAAGGTTTGCCGATGAAACAAGTGATTGGCGTTCAAATCGTCACAGTCGTACTCTGGAACCCGAGGCGCCACCTTTCAAACGCAAGAGTTCTGGCTTTATCCCGTCCGATGGACAGCTCAATGCCGCTGACAAGGAAGACACATGGGTAATTGGAAGCAAGTTTAGACCATCGACCGATGCTTCTCAAGACGAAACACTGGGAAAGTTCAGTTCGGCTCGGAGCAGGGGCGACATGGGTCCACCTAAGGATACACCAAGCGATGAGCCAGATTGGAGAACCTCCACCCGTCCAAGACCCGCTCGTGGCAGCATATCACGTAAACTCATTTCGCAATTCTGTCAGATATATATTTTTATCAGTCGTTTCTAGCAAACAGTTCTACACCACCGACACCCCAGTTAACTCGCAAGAAATTAGAGCTGCTGCCTAGGTCGGGTAATGCATCTGTAACGCCGAGCCCCCTTTCGTCTCCAAAGATGGAACCTTCGCCGACATCGGGCAACTCCAGGCCAAATCCTTTTGGGGGTGCAAAGTGAGAATTTGACAAATACCTAGACTATTTCCAATTAATCACCGCAAAAGACCTGTTGATATTAGTTCCCGAGAAAAAGAGGTTACCGAACGCCTTGAGCGTGACAAAGGAGCACCAGGAGAAAAGCTCGCCATGTCGAGAACTAGCTCCCGCACTGGTGTGGAGAGAAACCCCAACCGGGTTCAGCCTTCAACTTCATCCGCACAGTCGAAGCCTCTGCCCCCCCTAAGGCCAATTGGATCCAACTTAGCAGCAACCGTCCGCCCTAGCTTGAGCTTCGCCAACGCTGCAGCAAAGAAGGATCAGTATCCGAAAAGCGAAGAGGATATCGACAATGATGCTGCATCTGAATCTCAAGATATTGCGAAGTTGGCTTTGTAGAATTTTAGACATTGATTTGCGACATCAGTGGTCGTAGATATTCTCGACAATGCATTTATATACGCCGTGCTTTTTTTCGTCAATTTTTATGTAATTGCGGGCAATCTGAGTTTCAAGTCTTAATTGTGCCATGGCAAACAATGCAACTCAGAAAGGACTTTCATTCGACGATAGATCTGTTGTTTGACGGACGCTGGGCTCGGGTATCCTCCTCTACCTCAACACCGACAGGAAGGTGCACCTCGATTGCCGTAGGTCGAGGTTATGCAACGATTCAATGTAGTGGTCCTGGGTGGTAAGACTTGTTGATTTGCCGCCATGTTACTGTTCTAATCGTAGCAAAGCTGGGGGCGTTGGAAAATCGGCACTGACAGGTAATTCGTGTGTTTTTGTTCATGTCTTGAGATCTTGGTTGACCTCGTGCCTGACAGTGAGATTCATAAGCGATGTCTTTGTGGAAACATATGACCCGACAATTGAAGGTTCAGAATCCATTTCGTTTTCTGATCACGATTCCTTACAACTTTCAGAACAATACTCGAGGACAATCACTGTAGATGGCAAAACGGATGAAGTGAGATAGTTTCTCTATGAATTCGAAGTCGCGATTAACATTTAGCAGCTTGAAGTCCTGGACACCGCTGGAGCCGAGCAGTTTAACTCTCTCAATGAAGTCTACATAAAGGTAGTCTGGGTTTTTCTGGCATTGGTATTGTCCTTACCTCTTAATAGTCCGGTCGTGGCTTTTTGCTTGTGTTCAGGTATTGTTGCCTTGTCACGATGGTTTATGTTGTTCTGAACGAAACAGCTTGACACAGGAAGCCAGTTTGGATGAAGTAGCTAACCTACGCAAGCATATTTTGCGTGTCAAAGGCGATGCGGTGCGTCAATTCTTAAAGGTTTCTGCAGCAGGGATAATTAATCCGAAGGCCTTCCCAACAGAGAGTACCTATGGTAGTTGTTGGAACAAAACTTGACCTCTTTAATGAGAGGGAGGTGCTGCCAGACAAGATTCAATCCTTGTCAGATGAGTGGGGTGTTTCCTTTCATAAGACATCAGCCAAACGGAATTGGCATGTTACGGAAGTATTTGAAGACCTTTTACGACAGATGAGAAGACATTACCCTACAGACCCTCTCAAAAAGCGAAAGAAGCTATCCAATCTTCTGGCATGCATGATCATGTAGCAACTTTCCTAGTTCCGACTCCTCCCATCCGTTATGCTGGCGCGGGTTATGTATGATTACATGGACTTCTCAGGATTCATTATTCAGGACTATTGCTAATGTAGAGTGCCATTTTTTTTACGAAGTAATAACGATCTGTTTTCACTGCCTGTTCGTGTGTGTACATATTTATTAGCTAAACTATAAAATCTCCTATTTGGCATTATTTGGACAAGGAAAAAACATCCTTGTTTGCTTTCACTCTCTACTCTTAGAAAATGGTTCGTATTGCTTTCAGTTTTTCTGTTGATACACTGACAACTCTTTCAGAGCTACAACGGTTATAATAGCCAGAGCAATGGCCACAGTAACAGCTTTGCGGGCCACGGGTATGGAGGTGGGTGGGGTGGACATGGTGATAGAATGTCAAGTCTCGGTGGCGGTCTTCGATCCGTCGACTGGGCTACGGCGAAATTGTCTGTATTTGAAAAGAACTTCTACGCTGAAGACAAGAGCGTTTCAGCCCGAAGTGAGAAGGAGATCGAAGATTTTAGACGTTGCAAAGAAATCAAGGTAAACACATTACTTATACCTACCGTCATGCGGGTGAATCCTCATGTTATTTCAGGTTCAAGGTCGCAATGTGCCACGACCTGTGACATCCTTCGAGGAGGTTGGCTTCCCCGAATACCTTATGACCACCATTCGTGCACAAGGTTTCTCTGAACCCACTCCTATCCAATGTCAAGCATGGCCTATGGCTCTTACTGGAAGGGACGTCGTAGCCATCGCCCAAACGGGATCAGGGAAAACGATTTCTTTTGCACTTCCGGCCATGTTGCACATTAATGCGTACGTTCCAAGTCTTTGTTGTTATTGCAACCCCAACAATCATTATCCAGACAACCATTGCTTGCTCCCGGAGACGGGCCAATTGCACTCGTACTTGCTCCAACTCGTGAGCTGGCAGTGCAAATTCAGCAAGAATGCACGAAATTCGGGTGAGCTGATTCTTCCACATTCCATTTCAGCTTGTGATTTTATTTTTTTGCAGAGCAAATTCACGCATCAGAAATACAGCCATCTACGGCGGTGCTCCGAAGGGTCCCCAGATCCGTGATTTGCAACGCGGGGTCGAAATCGTGATTGCCACTCCAGGTCGTTTGATTGACATGTTAGAGACTCAGAAAACCAATTTACGCCGGGTGACGTACCTTGTCATGGACGAAGCTGATCGGATGCTTGATATGGGTTTCGAACCTCAGATTCGAAAAATTGTCAGTCAAATTCGCCCAGACCGCCAAACTTTGATGTTCAGCGCGACTTGGCCAAAAGATGTTCAAAAATTAGCCAACGTCGGTTCCAATACTTTGTTTACTTCCCTCCAGTTCAATGACCCTTATTCATAGGATTTTTTGAGAGACATGATCCAGGTGAACATTGGATCTATGGAGCTTACTGCCAACCACAATATCCAACAAATTGTGGATATTTGTAGCGATTTTGAGAAACGAAACAAGTTGATCAACCACCTTGATCAAATCAGCGCGGAGAATGCCAAGGTTCTCATATTTGTTGCCACAAAGCGAGTTGCGGACGACATCACGAAATATCTTCGTCAAGAAGGTTGGCCTGCTTTAGCTATTCATGGCGATAAAGAGCAGTATGTCGGTCATCCCTTTTTTTATACTTGAGCTGATCAATCACCAGACGTGAACGAGACTGGGTACTTGGAGAGTTCAAAGCGGGACGATCCCCTATTCTTATTGCCACAGATGTTGCGTCTCGTGGGCTTGGTACGTGATGTTCTGAACGAGTGTATCTGAGCATGGTGCCTTTGCATCCATGTCACCAAGCTTTCTGGTGGTTATGTCACCCGCTGATTTTTGAGACTAACATCTCAAGAGGTTGTCTCGAGCTTGATGACGAACTTGGCCCAAGGTCTAATCTTCCTCAGGACGCGCTTCCGGATTCTTGGACAGGTTCAGTGCGGTAAATGCTTTTGGTACCTTTTGGGCAAGATAATTTTGGTCCCGCTAACCATACGCAAAAATGACCTATCCTTTACTCCTCTATCGTCGGGGTGCTGATGGGTATTACCAATGAACTTTCTGAAGTAGTTTCTTGGTGTTGCTACGGTTATGGACGTAAGGAACATCTTGCTTGGCTCACGCAAAGGTCTCTATAGCCCAGCCTATTGCACAATCCCGACCTGTCTGCGTTCTGGATTCGCTTGCCGTGATTGGTCGCTCCTGTCATGTCAGACTTGAGTTCACATTCTCGTGATGTGGATGCCTGCATTGCCGTATTGCTTGGAACACTCTTACCTTCCCTAACTCATGTATTAATGCCTGATGTTTATTTGCTCCTCTCCTATGCTAATTTCGGATTCATTACACCACTGGTTTGCTTAACACTTCCATTGGCCTACTCCATTTGTGTAGATGTAAAGGACGTGGGCTATGTCATTGTGCGTGTTTCAACATATTTTTCAACACTCGGATTTATTAATACTTGTTGCAGAACTACGACTTTCCTAACAATTGCGAAGACTACATCCACCGAATTGGGCGGACTGGTGTAGGGACTCTGTTTCTCCCATGTCGATGTGAATGTTCACATTATTTACAGCGTGCAGGAATGAAGGGTATTTCCTACACATATTTTACAACAGACAATGCCAAGTCGGCTCGTGAACTTATTGGTATATTGAGAGAGGCCAAATCGGTCATTCCTCCGCAATTAGAAGAAATGGCATCCTACGGGGGTTCGGGAGGTCGAGGTTAGTCATTCCCGACTGAGCTTCTATAGAAACTAAAATTTTCTAAGGTCGATTCGGCGGCGGCGCTGGACGAGGAAGAGGCGGAGCGACTGGAAATAGATATGCTGGTGGCGGCTACGACAATGGCTATGGCAGCCGAAATGGAGGTGGAGGCAGCCGTTGGTGATCACAGTCGATTTCTCTTTCGCCCTAGATTATACTATGTCTGAATTAATCATTTACCTTGTACTGAGCGTGAGAATATTAGCTAAGCACATGATGTGTCGCGTTGGACCTGTTTCTGAATTGTGCCAAAGAAGCAAGTCTCTTGAAAGGAAAACATATGCCCCGTCGCACGAATCTTGCAGTTGCAATACAAGACCTACCCACCTCACAACAAGACTCGCCAGCAGAAAATCTTGCCATCCTCAGAACACAATGGCGCTGGGCCGCCTTCAGCCAATTTTTCTTCACTTTCTTTCCCTTGTTTGCACTCAACGATGTGACTGTTGCGGTATGTCATCATTCAGAATTGCTTTGTTTCACCTAACCTTTTGCAATGCAGGACATTGAGCAAGACTTAGTTGGCAACACGAGGCAGGTTTTACCCCGCATTATGCAAAAGTTGCTCTACGCCTTGTCTTATGATCGCAAGGTCTCGTATGTGTATCCACCGATATAGAATGACCACGCGTCTTGACTATTCACATTCATAGTGTCGATAACTGGCAAACTGCTCTTCGAAAACAATATAACAAAAGGTCACCCCACATGAATCCGATTGGGACAGAGCTACTACCCTCCAATTCATCGAGAAAAGATGACACTGGCCAGCATACCGAGAAAGGTACATCAGACGGGACAGACGATAGGGATGACCCCCCTAATGTCAGTGAAAGAGGCGTTTCTATCATCAACACAGTTGCATCCGTTGGCGACTTCACCTCGTCACCATCCACTCCTTTCAACGAACTCAATTCGACGCGTCAGTCAAGTGTGGTAGAAGAGCGACGCGCTCCGAGAACTTCTAAAGATATCGACCATGAGGACCACCACCAACAGAATTCAATTGATTGGTTCGACCTTCCCATGATTGCGAAACTCGAGTCTATGCATACGGTCGCCGAATGGCAATTTCAAAATCCCACAAAGCTTAGGACAATTATGAAAAGTGATGACGAATTTGCAAGCTGGGTATGTCCTCTCCCCGAGTCATCTTTCACTGGTCTTCTGGAATGTCTGTAGCGTGTTGAACCCATTGGCTACGATAGAAAGGGGAACGCCTACTGGTTAATCGGAGGCAAGTTTATATAGTCTTGGTCGAACCCCTTTGAAGCTTATCATAATATAGCCGATCGTCTGTGGATTCAGCGTGCACAATCCAAAGCACGGAAACCAAAGGTTCTGAAACGAAAGAGGCCATCGCAGAGGGCACCTGAAAAAAAGGAGTTCTCTGCACAAAATGCAAAGAGACTAAGAATCAGTTCGCCTGAGAAACCTTTTGCAATACATCGGACTCCCTCAACGCCCTCATCTGATCGACACAGTCGTGCTGCTAAAGACCAAGCCAAAAAGAGACTTGGTGCACAGGCTAAGGAATTAGCTGACCTCAATCGTCAGGCTGCCTTGACGAACTCCGGAACAAGGAGGCAAGCATCACTCCGTTCTTTAACAACTTCCACTTCCCTGGTCATGGGCACACGATCGAGTGCACGACTACGAGGTACTCAGGATGATGAATGGCAGCCCATTCCCGAAGAGTGGTTGAAAGGAGCCAACCAGACCAGGACTTCTATTAGATTGGAGGCTAAGACGGGTTTGGAGACTGACGAGGAATCAGTGAGTGAACTGACAGAACTCAGTGAAGATAATTCGGAACCGCCGTCTACTTCTTCAAAGCGAGAGTTAAATGGACACAATGACGAGGCTGGTGAAGACGAGGAAGACGAGGAAGACGACTACCTCGCAGAACCCCTACCCGAAGATTTTGTAGAATGGGAAACGGTTTGTTAGAAATGAACCCCAGTCCACGCTTATGTTCATGTCCTTGTTTACAGATCTGCTCATCGCTGCAGGAATGGGAACACATCGCTGAACAGTTCGAGAGGGCTTCACACTATAGTGAGAAAGCGCTGTACAAGGTATTGGTTAATGATATTGTTCCTGCTATAACCCATGAATTGAGGGTAAGTCACTGTGGGAGTCATCCACCATCGTTTTGGCTTATTCACCCATCAGGAAATTGAACGTAAACGACATCTCGAGGATTCTATTGTCCACAGGAAAAGGTCGTCACGAATTGCACTCAGAGAGAGTGAAAAAGAAGAGGCACGAATGTCTTCTATGAAGAAGCAGGAGGAGGACGAAAAAATGAGTCGTGCTCGACGCTTGGAAGCTCGGAAACAAAGGGAAGAGGAAGAACGCATCAAAAGGGAACATGCAAGGGAACAAAGAAGACAGGAGCGTGAAGCAAAGGAAGAGACGAGAAAGGTTCAACTGGAAGCGTAAGTATTCGGATCCAGTGTAATGCTACCTTGCTAACCGACTGCTGGACTATAGCGAAGAAGCGAAGGCACTGGCCGTAGCCGAAAGGACTGCAAAGAAACGCAAATTTCCGTCGCCATCCCGTGATACCCGAAAAACGGACGCAAAGAAGACCAATGGGAAAGATACCAGCAGCGGTTCCCGCACACCTGTAGGTGAAGATTGGGAATTGGCATGTGAAATTTGCAATCAGCAAGGGGTTAATCTTGTATGTTCGTCCTTAAACTAGAAATATCCTGACTTGTTAACCTCCCATTCAGGATGATGGCACTCCCATGATGTCGTGCGGCATCTGCTCCAGGTGGCAGCACATCCAATGCCACGATCGTGCTGATCGCATGGCAGGTCGTCCTCGTCGAAACTGGAATTCTGAAGAATTCACCTGCAGTCGTTGTCGTGCTACTCAACGGGTTCAGTACAACAACCAACACTTCCCCACCTCAAAGCAATCGCAGAACTCAAGACAAGCACCGCCCTTCAATGCCTATCCAACCTCTCAACTAAATACGCCATCAAGTTCGAGCAGCATACTTCAGGACTATCGCAGTCCTTCCCACCATTTATCTGGCTCTGGCCACAACAATCCTTCACTGCCAAATCATTATGGGAGACCTAATGGTCAACAATACCCTAATGCGCAATATCCATCCAGTCTTGGTCACTCCATATTATCGTTCAGCCATTATCAACCGTCACAGCACGCATTTTTGGCAAGTGCATCAAATAAGACATTGCATCCGAATACTCAATCATTGTACGCTCGCACGAATAATCCAAATAACGCATTTCAACAACACCGGCACGATTATGTCGGCCCACAGGTGTGTACAGTCCCAACAGTCCTCATCGTTGATTAAACTGGCAAATATTTTTTGACAAGACTCCCACTTGGAGCTCAAATGCAGCACCACCGTCCGGAAACTCTATTTCCTCGTATATGCCCGACAGTCGTGACCTACAACCCGTCCACACATATTCTAACCACGAACCACAGACATCTAGATATTCTACGGACAACCATTCTACGGGTTACCAGAAACCTGTGCCTTATCCCCCTTCTCGTCCGTGATATAGAGTAATTATTCGAGATGTAATGCCATGATTTATTGGTAATATTAATAAAGATGTCTGTATATGTGATTGGATCCTTTTTCATCGTAGCGTTTCGTACATGGTATACTCAAGTGCCTTGAAAGCAAAAGGATCATCTCCTGACGAACGGTCTCTGGAATAATAGGAGAGATAAGGTTGCCCAAATTGAAAATATTGGGAACATACTCTAAGGCGCCTAGAACTCGCAGTCCACGAACATGGGTGTCCTTCCCACTCATGTGGTTCGCTGCTATAATGATCTGAAGCACATAAGCATACACTGGGTTTCTGTAGACAGCCATGCTCATGAAAAAGTCCAGATAAAATGGAAGAAGAACTTGCAATCCATCTCCATCTTCGTTTGGCTCGGAAGAGACATCAAAAGTAATCCAACCTTCGGGCTTATCTAAAGTTACAACACGGACATCTTGGAGGTCGCTCGGCCCTGTCCCGGCGCGTATGGCTAGTGTTGACGGGGTGTACGAATCATCCAGTTGGTAATTGAGATGAATACTGATTTTCTGAGAAAGAACGTGGGCATTGTATAATTCCTGCCTGGACAACTCACCTGTATGGCAACTTTCCGAGGGAATTCGACAGTTACGAAATGAGGTTGAGGACCATCAGAGCTATAGCAAAATGAGAAGAGCTTTCATTTAGATTTAGGTTTACGTACTGCCAGAAAGTCTCTGGGTCACCATCAAGGAGACATTCTACTCCAAAACCGAACTTGAAAGACGACACAGACCATTTTGCGCGTGAAGAGATATCTGGCCATGGCAAATCGCATGGCTGTGTTGGTCCTATATCTTCTGTTAATGATTATGAGGACAAACCATAGATACATACCTGAATGAATCACCCCCGGGACAGCGGATATTTCTCTCTCAGTGCTCGTCGCCATAGATCACGACTCCGAGCGTCAATCACAGGCTCACAAGTGTGTATTATGTAAGCGTCTTATCTTCATGTCGTTGCTCCCTTTGCAGGACTATCAACGCTATGGTCGCCAAATGATTCTTGACGGGATTGGCCTTCCTGGTTAGTCCAAGTTCTTATTAGAATTTCCATATTAATTGCTTGGTGATCTGAAGGCCAACTTAGGATCCAGTCTGCGTCAGTCGTCGTGGTAGGTGCAGGTGGCCTAGGATGTCCTGCTCTGCAGTATCTAGCTGCAGCAGGAGTAGGTGAGCCCACTTGAATGCACGGAAAGCAATAATAAATAGTATTCCTAGGTAAAATTGGCATCGTTGACCATGATAGAGTCGAAATGTCGAATCTCCAAAGACAAATACTGCACACAGAAGAAGCCATCGGTATGTTCAAGGCAGAATCAGCAGCTGTTGCACTGAAAAGGTGTCCCTACTCAGATTTTCTAAGTTTTGAAACTTATTTATGCACTATTTCAGGATCAAGTCGACACTTAATATCGCCGTGTTTACAGTACTTCTCGATCAAAGCAATGCACTCGATTTGTTGCATGCGTACGACATAATACTTGACTGCACAGACAACATCGCAACCCGTTATCTTCTTTCTGATGCTGCTGTGACACTCGGAAAGCCTCTGGTCAGTGGAGCCGCTCAAAAATTTGAAGGTAAATTGTTTAACGTCATGCAAGGATAAGAATAATTATTAAAGATAGGTCAACTTTGTGTGTTCAATCTTGGCCCAAATGGGCCTTGTTATAGATGTTTGTATCCAACACCACCTCCACAAGAAACTGTCGGCTCCTGTGCAGAACTAGGCATTTTAGGTGTTGTCACCGGAATAATCGGAAATTTGCAGGCTCTGGAAACCATAAAGATTATACTTGGACATCAAGGCATGTCACATCCTGGCCCACCTTGGGAGAATGAGGATTTACCCTTTTGACACCAGATCCGAGGCCATCCTTAATTCTTTTTGATGCACTGGGTTGTCCTCCTTTTCGCAGCATCAAGTTGCGATCGAAGCAGCCCACTTGCGAAGCATGTAGCAGCCCATCCGAGAGCCTGAAAAACGTGCACAATACCGACTATGTCCAGTTTTGCGGGGGACCACCACCAGACTGGGTTACACAAGGCTTAGTAGAAAGAGGTAGTAATCTCCGAGCTAGTGTAAAGGTACGAATTGACACGACCCCTTGAAACGGATTGCTCAAAAGTCGAGCAGGAATTGTGCGAGTTATTCTCATCCGGAAAAGAACCAACGATCCTTGACGTACGCTCGCCGACGGAATTTGGGATATGCCATCTTCCAGGGTCTAAGAGTACGTCCTTCACGGCTTCTGACTCAAGCT
>Ga0307507_10009293_pt1 | contig 13163 bp, 14 predicted proteins | sample 7_EM_MG_FD_207223 | JGI IMG/M metagenome (GOLD analysis project Ga0307507, IMG submission 207223) | Populus trichocarpa ectomycorrhiza microbial communities from riparian zone in the Pacific Northwest, United States - 7_EM | ecosystem: Host-associated > Plants > Roots > Unclassified | place...
CCAGCACGACCGTGGCGCCCGGGTTGCCGTTGCCGGGCCAGACCGACATCACGTCGGGCGCGGTGCCCGAGGCGAGTTGGGTACGGATCTGCTGCTGGTACTGGTCGGCGCCGCTGGTGGTGTAGCGAACCTTGACGCCCGGGTTGGCGTTCTCGAAGGCCTTGACGACGTCCTCGACCGAGCCCTGGTCGACCGAGGCGAGCGTCAGGGTCTTCGAACCACCGCCGGAACCCCCGGCCTTGGTGCCGCCACTGCAGGCGGCCAGCACAGCTCCGGCCGTCAACGCGGCGATCAGGACCGGCAGTTTGCGTGTCTTCATGATGTCCCCCTCGGGGAAGAGCCACCGGGCATGAGGGACGGGTGGGCGGCGTGTGTCATCCGCGCAGCCCTCCCGCGAAGCCGTTGATGATGCTGCGCTGCAGCAGGAAGTAGACGAGCAGGACGGGCAGGATGCTGATCACCAGTGCGGCGAAGATGAGGTTCCAGTCGGTGACGTACTGACCGACGAACCCGGCGATCGCGACCGGCATGGTCTGCTGGGCGCTGCCGCTGAGGTACAGCAGCGGGGTGAAGAAGTCGTTCCACACGGCGACCGCGTTGAGCACCAGGGCCGTCACCGTGACCGGCTTGAGCATCGGCAGCACCACGTACCGGAAGCCCTGCAGCGGTGTGCAGCCGTCGATCAGGGCCGCGTCCTCGAAGTCGCGGGGCAGGGCGCGCAGGAAGCCGACGTAGAGGAAGACGGTGAACGGCACCTGCAGGCCGGAGTAGAAGAGGACCAGCGCCCACGGGGTACCGAGGAGCCCCATGTCGCGCATGGTCTGGTAGAGCGGCAGCGCGGCGAGTTGGAAGGGCAGGACCAGACCCAGGAGGAACGTCAGATACGTACCGCGGGACCAGCGGGCCGTGACACGGGCCAGCGGGTACGCCGCGAGCGACGAGACGGCCAGCACGATGACGACGCTGCACGCCGTCACCAGCACGCTGTTGCCCAACGCCCCGCCGAGCGAGCCCTGTTGCCAGGCCCGCGAGAAGTTGTCGAGGGTGGGCGAGGTGGTCGGGCTGATCGGCGACGAGGTGTCCGACGCCGGCCGCACGGCCAGGTTGACCAGGACGTACACCGGGAAGCCCACGGCCAGGGCGGCGGCGATCATCACCAGTTCCAGCCCGAGGGTGCGACGGCGGTATCGGTTCACGAGACGGCCCTCTCGTTGCGGGACAGCACGAGGTACTGACCGGTCGAGACGACCGCCACGATGATCGTGAGGACGACCGCGAGGGCGATGCTGTAGCCGAACTCGCCGAGCGTGAAGGCGTCCTTGTAGATCAGCGTCGAGAGCGTGTCGGTGGCGTGGCCGGGGCCGCCGCCGGTCAACGCGTAGACCTGGTCGAAGAGTTTGATGCCGCCGATGATCGACAGCATCAGGTTGATGGTGAGGGCCGGGGCCAGCAGCGGCCGTGTGACCGACCAGAAGCGGCGCACCGGGCCCGCGCCGTCGATGGCGGCCGCCTCGTGGATCTCCTTGGGTACGGACTGGAGTCCGGCCAGGAAGATGACCATCGAATAGCCCGCGTACTGCCAGACGATCACGCCGATCACCGACCACAGGGCGACCTGCGGACTGCCCAGCCAGTCCTGCTTCCAGCCGCCCAACCCCACGGCGCCGAACAGGCTGTTGACCGCGCCGTCCGGGCCGAGCAGGTTGCGCCAGAGATAGGCGGTGACGATCGGGGTGATCACGGCCGGAGCGAACAAGAACACCCTCAGCACGTTCCGGGACTTGATGGCCGAGTTGACGCCGAGCGCCAGCAGCAGACCCAGCGCGTTCTGCACGACCGTGATCGCCACGGCGATCAGCAACGTGTGCCAGATGGCCTGCACCGCATCGGTATCCCGGAACATCTCGGAGAAGTTGTCCAGGCCGACGAAGGAGAAGTCGGGATCGAGACCGTCCCAGTCGGTGAACGCGTAGTACACCCCGCGGGCACTCGGCACCAGGACCACGAAGGCGAACAGCAGCATCGCGGGCAGCGCGAACCACCAGGGCGGGGTGGTGCGCGCCCGCCGGACGGTCGGCACCGGCTCCGCATCCGGAGGCCGGTCGTGGTCCGGAAGCTGCTCGTACGGGGCGAGGGTCATCGACGGACCTCCTCTCTTGAAACGTTTCAAACAGAGTGCTGAATCGTGGCTCCGGCACTGCGGGCTGTTGTGCGGGGGTGCCGACCGGTTGTCGTCGTGGGTGATGCGGTCCGGGGGTCGGATGGTCCGATGCCGGGCCGGATGGCCTGGATTCCAGTGGGCAACGTTCCCCAAAGGTGTTGCCAGACCCTAGAGAGGGTCCCGCGTGACGTCAAGATGCCGCGCAAGCTGCGCGATTGTTACGACGGTGGCGCGGCTCAGCGTCTGCGACGGCCCCGCCGAATCACGCATTCCGTCCTACACTCGCCGACAACGTTTCCCGAAGGGACAAGGAACCGGATGGAGCCGCAGGCCCGGCCTCGACGCGTCACCATCGTCGACGTCGCCCGTCACGCGGAGGTGTCCACCACCGCGGTGTCCAAGGTGCTGCGCAACGCGTACGGCGCCAGCCCGGCGATGCGCGCCAAGGTGCGCCGCGCGATCGACGAGCTGGGCTACCGGCCGAACGCCGGCGCCAGGAGCCTGCGCGGACAGACGTACACCATCGGCGTGATGCTGCCCGACATCCGCAACCCCTTCTTCCCCGAGATCCTCGACGGCGTCACCACCTCACTGGCGGACACCGAGTACCAGGTGCTCCTGGGCCCGGGCTGCAACGGGGAGAAGGAGGAGGCCCGCGTCACCGAGGCGATGATCGACCGGGGCATGGACGGCATCATCCTGGTCGCACCGGTGTCGTCACGCGCCCATCTGGAGCGCGTCGGCACCGCGGTGCCGACCGTCGTCATCGGCCGCCACGGGTCGTCCCCCGCGTACGACACCGTGGTCGACGACGACGTCGAGGGCGCCGCCCTGGTCGTCGGCCACCTGGCCGCCCTCGGACATCGCCGGATCGCCCACATCGAACATCACGAGACCGACCCGACACGCCTCACGGAGATGCCCAACGCCCGCCGCGCCGACGGTTATCGCCAGGCCATGCGGAAGCACGGACTGGAGGAGTGGATCGACGTCGTCTCCACCAGCTACACCCAGGAAGGCGGCCACCGGGGCACGAAGGAGCTGCTGGCCCGGCCCGTCCGGCCCACGGCGGTCTTCGCCGGAGCGGACATCGTCGCCATGGGCGTGCTCGAAGCGGTCACAGAGGCCGGGCTGTCCGTTCCCGGCGACCTCTCGGTCGCCGGATACGACAACACCACGTTCGCCGCGTTCGGCCCGATCTCGCTCACCAGCGTCGACCAGGGCGGCCGCGAGATGGGCCAGAACGCCGTACGCCTCCTCCTGGAACGGATCGCCGACCGTGGCCGCCGGTCGGCCCAGGTCACCCTCTCCCCCACGCTCGTAACGCGCCGGTCCACGGCACGACCGGCGAAGTAGGACATCAACCCCGAGCTGTACAGCGAGCGTTCAACCGTTCGGTTGAACGTTGGATTGAGCCTTTGGAAAACGTTGCCCATCCGGGCGGGGCTCGGCAAGGATGAAGGGCGCCCGACGACCATGGCCGCGCCCAGGCGGCGGGCTTCACCACCCCCCATGAGAGAGGTCTCCTCAGCGTGCCCAGCTTCAGCAGACGACATGTCCTGGCCACCGGTGCCGCCTTGGGAGTCGGAGCGTTCGGCGCCTCGGCGAGTCCGGCCCTGGCCTCCCCCGCAGGGTCCCGCCTCGCGGGCGGGCGCGAGGAGACGCGGACGCTCGACGAGCTCTACCGGGCCGCGCTCGCGGAGGGCGGCAAGCTCGTCGTCTACGCCGGCGGCGACACCCCCACCCAGCAGGACGGCACCAAGGCGGCCTTCAAGGCCCGCTTCCCGGAGATAGACCTCACGCTGATCGTCGACTACAGCAAGTACCACGACGTCCGCGTCGACAACCAGCTCGCCACCGACACCCTCGTCCCGGACGTCGTCCAGTTCCAGACCCTCCAGGACTTCGACCGCTGGAAGCAGCAGGGCCGCCTCCTGCACTACAAGCCCGCCGGGTTCTCCAAGGTCTACGACAAGTTCAAGGACCCGCAGGGCGCATGGGTGGCCACCGGGGCGATCGCCTTCAGCTTCATGTACGACACGGCGACAGTCGGCGGGCCGACGCTCACCCCGCGCGACCTGGTCGACCCGAAGTGGAAGGGGAAGATCGCCTCCGCCTACCCGCACGACGACGACGCGGTCCTCTACCTCTTCTCGTTGTACGCCCGCACGTACGGCTGGGACTGGGTGGCCCAATTCGCCACGCAGGACGTGCAGTTCGGGCGGGGCAGCAACTCCCCGGGCGACGCCGTCTTCGGCGGTCAGAAGGCGATCGGCGTCGGCACCGCAGGATCCGCCCTCAGCACTTCCCCCGTGACGTTCGCCATCGGCGCCGGGCACCCGTTCATGGCCTGGGGCCAGCGCACAGCGATCCTCAAGCAGGCCAAGAACTCCACGGCCGCCAAGCTCTTCCTCAACTGGCAGCTGTCGACCGAGATGCAGAACGGGTCGTTCAACGGGTGGTCCGTCCGCACCGACGTCACTCCCCCGGCGGGACTGAAGCCGATCTGGGAGTACCCGAACGCCCACGTGGACGGTTTCCCGCGCTTCATGGCCGACCGCGCCGCGGTCGAACGCTGGAAGCAGACCTTCGCCCTGTACTTCGGCGAGGTCAAGGGCGACCCGACACCCGGCTGGTTGGGACTGCACCCAGGGGCATAGACGTGGGGCGGGGGCTCCAGCCGATGCACCACAACCACGCCCGCCAGACCTGACACCCTGCCGCCCCGGGCATGATCGGTACCGTGATACCCGGGACGGCAGAAGGGGCGGCGAGGCTGTGAGCGAGCAGGCGGGAATCAGAACGGCGAAGGAGGCCGCCGACCACGAACTGATCCTCGCGTTCGGGCGGCTACAGGGGGCGGCCAACCGACTGGAGTACATCCTCGGGCGAGCCCTGGAGGAGGAGTGCGGGATCAGTCATCTCATGTTCGAGGTGTTGCTGATCCTCGGACGGGCGGGCGCACCGGGCATGTCGATGCGGGCCATCGCCCAGGAACAGGTCCTGACCACGGGCGGCGCCACCCGGCTGGTGGACCGCATGGTGGCGGCGGGACTCGTGGCACGCACCGACTCCCCCGAGGACCGGCGCGCGAAGCTGGTGCGACTCACTCCGCTGGGTGAGGAGACGGCGGTGCACGCGTCTCAGGTGCACGTGGCGAACATCCGGCGGTACTTCGTGGCACCGCTCCCCGCCGAGGACCGCGAGCGGTTCGCGGAGGACCTCCGCATCCTCAGCCACACCGCCCGGGACGTCCTGCCCCGACTGCCCTGACCTGCGGCCCGGCGACTGCCCTGAGGTAATGACCACAGCTCCACCCGTGTATCCCACCTCACACCCAGCAGGAAATACCTGACTAGTCAGTTACTGTTTCGTCAGATGAATGCTCACACCAGGTGGGCAGGACACGCCTTCGAGGTCATCCATGAAGCTCGTCTACGTCTTCGACGCCTACTGCGGCTGGTCGCACGGATTCTCCGGAACACTGCGCGAGGTCACCACCCGTCACCCCGAGCTGCCGGTCGAGGTGATCTCGGGTGGTCTGTTCGTCGGTCCGCGCCGGGTGCCGATCCGCGAGTTCGGCTACGTCCAGGGCGCGAACGCCAAGATCGCCGAGCTGACCGGCGCCGAGTTCGGCGAGGGCTACGAGCAACTGATCGCCGACGGCTCGTTCGTGATGGACTCCGAGGCCGCCGCCCGTGGTGTCGCCGCCCTGCGCCAGGCCGCACCGGCCCGCGCGGCGGAGCTGGCCGCGGCCCTGCAGGCCGCCTTCTACGTCGACGGACTCAGCCTGTCCGAGGTGGCCACCTACCGGACGGTCGCCCAGGCCGCCGGGCTCGACGCGGATGCCGTCGTCGCCGCCTTCGAAGCACCCGACGCACAGACCGCGGCCCACGCCGACTTCCGCCGCGCGGTCCAGCTCGGCGTTACCGGGTTCCCCACTCTGCTGGCCGTCGACGGCGACGCCGTCACCCCGCTGGCCTACGGCCAAGCCACCGCCGACGAGGTCGACGCACGCTTCGCCACCCACTGATCTCCCCCCTGCCCCCACCCCATCCCTCGCGTAAAGGAGCCCCGCATGACCACGCTCGCCTTCAAGATCCTGGACCTCGACTTCCCCGTCGGCAGCAAGAACAAGACCGCCACGCTCATCACCGGCGAGCAGGAGGCGCTGCTGGTCGACGCCGCCTTCACGCGCGCCGACGGCCACCGCCTCGCCGCCGAGATCCTCGACTCCGGCAAGAAGCTCACCACCGTCTTCGTCAGCCACGCCGACCCCGACTTCTACTTCGGTGCCGAAGTGATCGCCGACGCCTTCCCCGACGCGACCTTCGTCGCCACCCCGATCGTCATCGAGCACATCCAGCACTCCTACGAGGGCAAGCTCAAGGCGTGGGAGGCCCTCGGCCCGAACCTGCCCACTCGCCTGGTCGAGCTCACCCCGCTGACCGGCGACCTCGCCCTCGAAGGCCACCGCTTCCAGCTCAAGGGCGGCCCGGCGGGCCTGCCCGACCGCCACTACCTCTGGCAGGCCGAGCACCGCGCACTCCTCGGCGGCGTCCTGCTCTTCCAGCAGGAGCACGTCTGGGTCGCCGACACCCCCACCCCGGGCGACCGCGCGTCCTGGGTCGACCTGCTGGACGAGATGGCCGCCCTGAACCCGGAGTTGGTCGTCCCTGGCCACCGCCTGCCCGACACCGCCGCCGACGCCTCCGCCATCACCGCCACCCGCGACTACCTGCTCGCCTTCGAGGAGGAACTCGGCAAGGCGGCCGACGGTGCCGCGCTGACCGAGGCACTGGTCAACCGCTATCCCGACAACGGAATGCTGATCGCCGCCCAGATCGGTGCGAAGGTCGCCAAGGGTGAGATGAAGTGGGGCTGACCATGGCCGAGTTCGCCGAATCCACGGCGCCTGCGGATGTCGTACGCCGCCAGTACCTGGCCTCCGCCGCTGGTGACCTCGAAGCCCTCCGCGCCACTCTTGCCCCTGACGTGGAGTGGACGGAGATGGCCGGCTTCCCCCTCGCCGGCACCTACCGCACCCCTGACGGGGTCACGTCGAACGTGATGGAGAAGCTCGGCCAGGACTGGGACGACTGGACCGCCCACGATGACACTTACGTCGTCGACGGCGAGAACGTCGTCGTCCTGGCCCGCTACACCGCCGCCAACAAGGCCACCACCAAGTCGATCGACGTCCGCGTCGCACACCACTTCGTCGTACGCGGCGGACTCATCGTGCGCTTCGAACAGTTCGTCGACACCGCACTCGTGCGCGACGCCACGACCCACTGAGCACGCCCACGGCGGGGCACGCCTTGAGGGGCCGGCCCTTGCTGCTCAGTCGGCCGACCTACGCCGGGACCGCCGTCCCTCCTCGACGTCGAGCCCCAGCTCATCGTGTTCCGCGTCAAGAAGGATCAGCTTGTCGTGGTCGGAGGTACCCGGCTCGGCGAAGAACACGACGAACCGCTGCTTCTGGCTGTGCTCCAGCGGCATCGACTCGTAGCCGAGGTGGAGGTCTCCGACCTCGGGGTGGTGGAAGGTCTTGGGGTCCGGGGCGTGCGGTTTGACGTCGAAGCGGTTCCACAGGTCGGCGAAGTCCGGGCTCTTCGCCAGGAGTTCGCCGACCAGCTCGGCCAGGTCCGGGGCGTCCGGTTCCGTGCCGGCCAGGGCGCGCAGCCGACCGACGCAGGCACGGGCCTGCTCGTCCCAGTCGTCGAGTACGTCACGGGCGAGGGGGTGGAGGAAGGCGTAGCGATGATCCAGTGGCTCAGCGCGCGACGCGTGGACGGCTGAAGGCCTCCGTTGTCCGGCGTACCCCCATCCATTGCCAGAAGAGGCTTTCCATGACTGAGCAACAAGGATGAGCACGCCCTTCCCACCGCGCCACGGCGCCGCACAGTGCTCCGCGGCCTGCTCACAGGAGGAACGGTCATGACGGCCGGTGCCGCGATCGGCGCTTGTTCCGCCTCACCTGCCTCACCCCGTCCGGCCGGATCCGAGTCCGCCGAACGGTCCGGCACACCCGCCCCGGGTGCCCGCACCGTCCTGCTGGCCTACTTCTCCCGGCCGGGCGAGAACTACTACAACGGCGGACGCCGGAACATCGAGGTCGGCAACACCGAGGTCCTGGCCCGCATGATCGCGGACCGGATCGACTGCGACGTCCACCGCATCCAGGCCGCGGACCCCTATCCGGCCGGCTACGACGCGACTGTCCGGCGCAACGTCCGCGAGCAGGACAGCGAGGCACGTCCGGCCGTCGCCAACCCGTTGGCCTCCCTCGACCGTTACGACACGATCCTGCTCGGCAGCCCCATCTGGAACGTCCGCGCTCCCATGATCATGACGACGTTCACCGAAGCCCTCGGCTTCCGCGGCAGAACCGTCGTCCCGTTCACCACCCACGCCATGAGCGGCCTGGGCACCACCGCACGCGACTACGCCGCCTCCTGCCCCGGCGCGACGATCGCCGAGGGCCTCGCGGTACGCGGCGAGGAAGGCCGGGACGCCGGTGCCGCCGTCGACGCCTGGCTGCGGCGCGTCGGACTGCCCGCCTCGTGACCGGGCACAGGGCCTTCGGCTGGGTCGGAGGTCGCTCAGCCGGTCACCGCTGCTGCCGGGTCGGACGGAACAGGATCTCGTTGACGTCGACCTCCTGGGGCTGGCTCATGGCGAACTCCACGCAGCGGGCGAAGCTGTCCGCGGGGATGGCGTAGTCCTGGTAGAGATCGGCGACCGCGTCCGCGACGCCTTCGGCCTTGACCGAGGCGGGCAGTTCGGTGTCCACCGCGCCGGGAGAGATGACCGTGGTGCGGATGTCGTACGGCTTGACCTCCTGGCGCAGTGCCTCGGAGATGACGCGCACGGAGTACTTGGTCGCCGAGTAGATCGCTCCGCCGGGGCTGATGACGTGTCCGGCCACCGAGGAGACGTTGATGAAGTGGCCGGACCGCTGCTCCTTGAAGTGGGGCAGGGCTGCCGCGATGCCCCACAGAACGCCCTTGATGTTGACGTCGATGGCCTGTTCCCACTCGTCGAACCGCTCCATCTCCAGTGGGGACAGCGGCATGAGACCGGCGTTGTTGAGCATGACGTCGATGCGGCCGTGCAGGTCGACGGCCCGCTGGACCAGTGCCTTCACCTGCTCTCGGTCGCTCACGTCGGTCCGCACGACCGCCTTGCGGTCGAGGCCGAGTTCGTCGGCGAGTTCCTCCAACCGCTCCAGACGGCGGGCGCCGAGCACGACCTTGGCACCGCGTGCGGTCAAGTGCCGGGCGGTCTCCGCACCGAGTCCGCTGCTGGCGCCGGTGATGACGACGACTTTGCCGCTGATGTTCTCCACCATGGGGCTCCCTGAGAATGGTTGGCGGTCAGGCGTTCCGGACGGCTTCCAAGTCCTGCCGTACGGCCGCAGGTTCGGCGTCGAGCGGCATGTTGGCGCTGTCCAGGGCGGCGTCGAGGGAGCCGGGCACATCGGCGGTGAGGCCGGCGAACAGCGGGTCGAGGTCGGAGGGGGCGGGCCCGTGCTCGGCGACGAGTTCGAGGGTCTTGTGGTCGGCGTCGGGCGAGGTGAGCGCGGAGACGAGGACCTGGGCGATCTGCCGACGGGCGATGACGCCGTCGCTGGGGCTACCGGCGTGCCGGGTGTCGCCCTGCAGCATCGTCAGGGCGAGCTGGCCGGGAGCGTTGTAGTCGAACCAGCCGGGGCGGACGATCGTGTACGGGCGCCCGCTGGCCCGGACCAGGCGTTCCCCGCGGCGCTTCCACGCGTGGGCGTCGGTGATCATGTCGTCGCGGACCGTGCCGTCGCTGTTCCTGGGGCGGCCCGTGACACCGATCGCGGTCATCAGCGAGATCCGGGCCGGCTGGTCGCCCAGTGCCGCCAGGGTGTTGCGGACGGCCCCATAGTCGATGCATTCCGCCTGGCCGGGCCCGCCGTGGGAGCCGTGGGTGAAGACCACGGCGTCGATGCCGTCGACGGCCTCCTTGAGGGTGTCGGCATCGGTGAGGTCCCCGGTGACGAGCCGAGCGGCCTGAGGCAGCACGGTCAGGGCGCGCCCGGGATCGCGGACGAGGGCTTTCACCTGGTGGCCCTGTTCGAGGGCTTCGGCGACGACGAGGGTGCCGACGCTGCCGGTGGCACCGACGACCAGGACGGTCAGAGGGGTGGTGCGTGTCATGGCGGAGGCTCTTCCGTGAGGGCAGGGGTAAGCGGTACGTCGGTGTGCTGGGGGGAGGTGTCGGCGAACCGCACCGCCGGCACGGCGACTTCACGCCTCGGGGATGGCGATGCCGTAGTCCTCAAGCGTGATGTCGGCCGGCTCCGGTCCGCCGCGTACGCCGGTGTCGAGCGCGTCGATCGCGGCGAGCTGCTCGGTGGTCAGCTCGAAGTCGAAGACGTCGAAGTTCTCGGCGATGCGGGCGGGCTTGACCGACTTCGGGATCGCGGAGCGGCCCTCCTGCAGATGCCAGCGCAGCATGACCTGCGCGGCCGACTTGCCGTGCTGCCCGGCGATCTCCAGCAGGACAGGGTCGTCGAAGGTCCGCTTCTCGCCGCCGCGGTAGGAGGTGATGCCGCCGATGGGCGACCAGGCCTGGGTCAGGATGCCGTGCTGGACGTGCAGGCGCTGCAGCGCGGTCTGCTGGAAGTAGGGATGGAGTTCGATCTGGTTGACCACGGGCACGGCGGACGTCTCGGCCAGCAGCCGCTCCAGGTGCTCGGGCATGAAGTTGCTGACGCCGATGGCCCGTACCCGGCCGTCGGCGAGCAGCTTCTCCAGCGCCCGGTAGGCGTCGAGGGTGCGCTCGAAGGCGGAGGGCAGGGGCTGGTGGAGCAGCAGTAGGTCGAGCCGGTCGACGCCGAGCTTGCCCGCGCTCTTGTCGAAGGCGTGCAGCGCGCTGTCGTAGCCGTAGTCACTGATCCACAGCTTCGTCTCGATGAACACCTCGTCGCGGGCGAGGCCGGAGCGACGGATGCCGTCGCCGACCTCCCGCTCGTTGCCGTAGGCGGCGGCCGTGTCGATGTGGCGGTAGCCGACGCGCAGGGCCTCCTCGACCGAGGCGGTCGTGACGTCGGGCGGTGTCTGGAAGACGCCGAGCCCGAGAGCGGGCATCTCCACACCGTTGCTGAGAGTGATCGTCAGGGGGGACATGTTTCGACGATAGGCAGGCGTCCGACGCCCCCGCATCTCATCTGAGGGGCCCTGTCACTACCCCGCATCCCACACCCCTGCACAACCCGGCCTGGAACGCCCGAGGGTCCGGTCGCACGCTGAGAGCTCGAAGGGTCACGTCCGTCTCCGGTGTTCCGGCCGTCGTGCGGGGGGATCCCGGGGAGACCAGGAGAGTCCCGATGACCAGCACGCAGGCGCCCGCTCCGGGCAGCACCGCCACCACTCCGGCCGCCCGGGGAAGGACCACCGGCCCGGCCTTCGCGCTCGGTGCCGCACTGCTCGGCTTCTTCGTCATCACCCTGGACGCGCTGATCGTCAGCGTGGCCCTGCCGACCATCGGCGCCGACCTCGGCGGCGGTATGACCGGGCTGCAGTGGGTCGTCGACGGCTACACCCTGGTGCTCGCCGCGCTGCTGCTGTCCGCCGGGTCCGTCTCGGACCGGACAGGCGCCCGGCAGGCGTTCGGCGTGGGCATGGGGTTGTTCCTGATCGCCTCGGCGGCCTGCGGTCTGGCGCCCACGCTGCCCGTCTTGGTCGCGGCCCGCCTGGTGCAGGGCGCGGGTGCGGCGGTCATGATGCCCGCCACCCTCGCTCTGATCCGCGAGGCGTACCCGGACGCGGCCCATCGCGCCCGTGCCCTCGGGTTCTGGGCGCTGGGCGGCTCGGTCGGCTCGGCCGCAGGACCGCTGCTCGGCGGTGCGATGAGCGCCGTGGACTGGCGATGGATCTTCTTCATCAACCTGCCGGTCGGCGCCGTCGCCCTGGGGCTGCTCACTCGCGTGGCCCGCTCCCCGCGGCGGCCGGTGCCCTTCGACTGGACCGGGCAGATCAGCGCGGTCCTGGCGATGGGCGGTCTGACGTACGCGCTGATCGAGGGTGGCGAGTACGGCTTCCGCGACGCCCCCGTGATCGCCGCCTTCGCGGTGGCGGTGCTGGCGCTCGCGGTGTTCCTGCGCTCCCAGGCCCGCGGCCGCCACCCGATGCTGCCGCTCACCTTCTTCCGCTCCCGCCCGGTGACCGTCACCCTGCTGGCCGGGTTCACCCTCAACATCGGCTTCTACGGTCTGACGTTCCTGCTCAGCCTCTACTTCCAGCAACTGCGCGGCCTGTCCGCACTCGCCGCCGGCATCGCGTTCCTGCCGATGACGCTGCTGACCGGCGTCGTGGCCCTCCAAACCGCCCGACTGGTACGGAAGTTCGGCGCCCGGCTCGTCATGACCGCCGGAATGTGGATCATGGCGGCGGGCCTGCTGCTCCTGTTCTTCCTGCCCGGGACCACCCCCGTCCGGCTGGTCTCGGTCCTGATGATCCCGGTCTCCCTCGGCGGCGCCCTCGCCGTACCCGCGATGACCGGACTGATGCTGGAGAACGTGCGGCCGGAGCAGGCGGGCCTGGCCAGTGGTGTCCTCAACACCTCCCGCCAGTTCGGCGGGGCCCTCGCAGTCGCCGTCTTCGGCGCCCTCATCGCCGACCAGGCCGACTTCCTGCACGGCATGCGCGTCAGCCTGTTCATCGGCGCGGCACTGCTGGTGGCGACCGCCACAGCTGGCGGACTGCTGCTCAGGCCGACGGCAAGCCGGTGATCCGGCGGGTCAGAGCAGGGACTCGGCAGTGACGGGCAGCCCGCCCTGGCCTACGACGCCTGCCACTGCGGCGAGAGCGACGGCGAGCCGCACCTGGCCGAGGTCCCCGGCGACCGCGTCGAGGACATCCGCTGCGGCGTCGACTTACAACGGCTAACACAATGAGCCGAGTTGTCGGTGGGTGATGAGGCAGCAGGCGAGTTTGAGGAACGCTTCGTGTATGTCGGCTCGCCGTTC
>Ga0307507_10009295_pt1 | contig 13161 bp, 4 predicted proteins | sample 7_EM_MG_FD_207223 | JGI IMG/M metagenome (GOLD analysis project Ga0307507, IMG submission 207223) | Populus trichocarpa ectomycorrhiza microbial communities from riparian zone in the Pacific Northwest, United States - 7_EM | ecosystem: Host-associated > Plants > Roots > Unclassified | place...
GGATTATAAAGCGTAAGAGACTTTACAACTTATATAAGATTGTATAATATTGTATAGAGTTGTCTAACGTATGTTTATAGGCATAAGATTTAATAAGAGTAATTCTAAGTCTGACTTTGACCCTAATATTGCACGACCGGTACTGACTAGGAGAAGAATAGGCACACCTACCCTAGGTTGAAGTAGTTATAAACAGTTAATTTTAGAGTCTATACCACCTATATCTAAGCAGTTAAATCCAAAGCCCATATTAACCCCAAAGTCACCGCCACCTATGCCTACTAGTGCATTATTAGCTGTACGGCCGGCTATAATCAAAACTGCTTATAGCTAGACCTATAGTAGTAAAGACCAGCCCCTGCTGGATAAATTGGAGCTCTTAAAAGGCGTGGATCTAGATAAAGTGTAAACATTTAAGATAATGCTATAGGATAAGATAAAAGGATAGTATAATAAATAGCCAAAGTCTAATCACAAAATGTTTATTAATATATTGTTTAAGGATATAAATAATAACCCTAACCTAATTTATATTAGGGAAATTAATCTTAACTATATATAGGAGCGCCGCCACTTTAACGCCTTAATTAACCCTATTTCAACTAATAAGGAACCAGAAGATAAGTATAAGGATAAAATTAAAAAGGTTAATTAGGAAGTTGATTACCTAAAGGACGTGTAAGAAGCACACATTAACCTAGTATTATAGGTAAAGGCGCTGCGGTTCCTCTTATTTCCGTTAACTATTTATAACACTCTTTAAGACGCAACCTTCCACTTATACGGCATAAAAAAGGGTAAAGCTATGTGGACATATTAGCTGCTTAGTATTACCTATACTCTTTACAATTATATAGCCCTAGGTGGGGCCTTTCTCGCGGATATAATAGGTTTAGGTAAAACACTTTAAATGCTCTTAATCTGGTACACTAGCGTATTAATAACTAAGATCAACCTTGACTGGCTTAATTGGGAAAATCAAAAAGGTAGAGATAAAAGTCTCTACTTTGCCCCTAGTATGGATGAACACCTATAGCCCCCTAACGCCCAATACCTAAGTTAAATAGATGGCATGCCACAGTGCTATTATGTTAAGGGAAGTATTACTAGAAAATTCCTTCACTGGCTAGTAGGACCAACTATATATATTACTAGACAGAATCTACTACCCTAAGCAGTTAAAGATGTTAAATTATGGTTTAAAACCTTAGAACTAAATAATTATATTCCTAGAGGCAAACTACAAGTTCACGTACACCATTTAGCTTTTATTAGGTCCAGCATAAAGAAGTACAATTTTATAGATAAAGATAAAGACATTCTTAAACCTATAAAATGCAAAGGAGAAGGTAAAAAGGTCTAGTGGAAAATAGACCTAAGATCGGCTTTGTATCTTATAATTATAATATTATAAACTTGGGCAACAACCTGGACCGCTTAGAAACAGTATAAGACTATTTTTAATCTCTATGGAGACGGTGGTCCTTGTTATATTATTAGTGGGATTCTTACTAACAAGTTCTATATAGATAGGTTAGAGACAGGTTATCTAATAAAAATGGCCAAATAAGTGTATAATAATTAAGCAGTATTTCCTTACTTCTAATGCCTGGGCCTGTCTTACAAGGACAGTAATGGTAAAATAGCCTACTACACCTCTTAACCTTTAGTAGTGTTTACTTCTAGTACGCTAACTAGCAAAGGTTTTATAAGTTTAATTCCTACCTTAGAAATTTTTAGGGCCCCTAATTGGGCGGATCGCCCAAATACAAAATTAATTAATGGTCGCAATATTAAAGCATTAATTAAATATAAAAAGCTAGGAGCAGCTAATCGCTCTTCTCTTCTAAATAAGGTTATTACAGGCTTTAAAGAATGCTCCTCTTTAATTACAAAGATCTTGATTATACGCAGGATAGGGGAAGACCAATAGTTTAATAGGAGGGTAATTAATAAGCTACTACTAGTTGTCTACTAAGACTGCTATATAACGAACGATTTAATATTTAAGCCGTATATTAAGAAGCTCTGGCGTGGATCATCTTTAGAAGCTTTTAAACAGCTAAATAAAGCTTTTAGATACTAGAAAGCTAAAGGAAGAAAAGAAGAAGAACCCATCTTTAATATAAATTAATTTCTAGAGGGAGCTAGTTGCTTATTAAAAAATTTTGCCATCTTTCTAGGCCTGGCTAAGATAGGAGATAAGTGGCAGGATGCGTGGTAAAAGGATAAGAAAAAAGTTAGAATAAAGCTGAGGTGGATAGTTAACAAGTTTTACAGCAAAAAATAGGATAAACCTTTGGATGAGAATCCGCTTTGGAAGAATTAGAGCATAATTGCTAACTCTAGGAAACTAAAGGGAATTATAAAATACGTTAATAAAGTACTCAAAAGGAATCCTAATAAGAGACTACTATTTAGCAGTTACAAACCAGCGGCATATACGCTATTACGCCTCATAAGTTAGCCATTAGACTAGTGGTAAACTGTTACTAATAATATAATATAATATTTCTATAAAAGGCTTGGCCAGTCTAAATATTTAACTATTTGCTAGATGGAGTCTAGAACATCCTTAAAAGACTAGGAGAACATCTACAAAGCGTTTTATATTCCAATAGGTGGTCCTTACTAGAATAACATAGTCCAGTTTCTCATTATTAACTAAAGGGTTAGAGAAGAGGGTCTAAATTTAGTCTTTATATATAGAGTCCATCTGCTTAAACCAGCGACAATAGTAAATACAGAGGTGCAAGTATTCAGCCGAGCTGCTAGATCTAGACAGCTAGCGCTAGTAGTCACTACGTTAATAATATATAGTACGGATAAGTAGAACCTGATTAATATAGTTATATTAGCAAGGCGTATAATAACTAAAAGGATAATAATTAATAAGTTCTATAAGGTGTTTAAAACTTAACCTACTTAGCAGGCTAATAATAATATAATAGAAATAGCGTAGCTGGTGCAGTTAGAGCAGTGATTACCTATAATAAGAATATGTCTTAGCATAATGCACACATATATAGACAATATGCAACTATTTAATATTTTATAATATATTATCTTAATATTAACCACCGTGTAACTAAACCTTAGAAAGTTTAAATTTAGTCCAGATTAATATTACTCCAGCTACTAACTACTGCGACACCTATTAAGTAATCCAGCCTATAACCCTACTAACTCTTATTCCTAATATACATTAATAATTCCTATTAAGGTATATCCTCTCTACTAATAGACTGTGTATATATGCCATCTTTATTATTCCAAAAGCCTAATTAGTATGTAAGAGGATCCTCCTATAACCAAAAGAGTTTGCTAAATCTACTTTCCTAAAAAGCGTTACTCTCTACAGATTAGGTATCCTAAATGTACTATCCTTTATATGGACTCTTTAGATTCCGGCTTTATATATAATAAGACATCTATAATGCGAATAAGGACTATATAACAGCTTATACTAGGCCCGTTTAGTTCGTCCTAAATCTGCTATATAGAGAAATTGACATCTAACTCCCTCTATATCTTAAATTATTACAAGAAGTAAGACAGCATTAGAACAAACAAACTGACGTTTATAACTACCACTTTTGTCTACCAATTGCACAGTTGTAGCGTATATACGAAATCCCTAACTGCAAAGAAAAGCGTACCCTAATTATTCTATTTAATTTACCTCCTGCCTTTTTCTAACAGGTGTAAGATATTAAATTAACCTATAATATAATACTATACTAGAATAATTAACAAACCTAGCTCCGTTAGATAAATGTGCTTAATAATAAGGACTAAAACCCTATTGCTATTAAGCCCATTATACTACAAAACGAAAGAGCTATTATTAATATTAGTACATTTTAAGCGCACTTAATTAGCCGGCACTAATAGATATAGGTTAATAGACTATCTACTACTTCGTGTCTAATAGTTCTAAGAACAATAGGGCAAAATATGCTGTTATTTATTATGTTCCTACGGACTACAACATTTAATTTATTACAGGCCAGAAATTTAACCTTAAAGACAAGCGAAAGGCAGACTTTTAGGATATATTAGATATATTACAGACGAAACCTTTATATAGCCTATCCGCATTAGAACATATTAATAGCAGTACTATACCGTTGGATTTTGCTATTAGGTATTAGAGTAACCGAGTAACCTTAAGTCTTCCCCTTGTTGCCCGGCCCTGAGCCCTATTACGTTGCTGAGACTTATTGCATTGTTAAGTCTTATTGTATCGCCGTTAAGCCTTATTACGTCGCCGAGCCTTATTGCATTGTTAAGTCTCATTGCATCGCCGTTAAGCCTTATTACGTCGCCAAGCCTCATTGCATTGTCGAGTCTTATCACGTCGCTGAGCCTTATTGCGTCGTCGAGTCTCATTGCGTTGTTGAGTCTTATTACGTCGCCGAGCCTCATTGCGTTGTTAAGTCTTATTGCATCGCCGTCGAGCCTTATTACGTCATCGAGCCCTATTGCATCGCCGCCGAGCCTCCTAGCTAGATCGGGTAATTGGACATCGCGAGTGCGATTCCTAGAGGTGGTGGGTTCGATTCTTACTTGTTGCGCATTAAAAATATTAAAAAAGAAGGTCGTTTTCTATTAAATTAAGCGTTAGCAAGGCTCTAAATTAAGCTTGTATTTTTGTACGTGTCTCGCAACGCCTAAAGTTATATATTTGACGAAATCTCAACACTATATACTTAGCATATTAGCTCTTCCACGTTGAGTTTTAATTACGTTAGGCTAGCTCTAAATGGCGAGGGGCAGAATATACCATACCACTACGCCACGAGGACTTTGGAATATAATCTTATGGATTTAACTAAATTATAACCCCTTCCTAAACCTTACGATTAAACTAGATCCTTAGGGATAGATCCCTATAGGGAATATTTGGTTGCGACTTTAAGAGCTTAAAGCTCCTTTAAACTCCAAATTGAATCTAAAGCTTTGTATACGCGCCCAATTGACAACTCCTTATAATATGGCGTCTCTACCCACCCCAATCGCGACGCTGCTGCAATCGCAGCTGTATGTATTTTATAACGCCCTTATTCTAACTTTTGTAATCGCGATAGTACTCCTTCCGCGTGGGGTCCGTACTCAGCATACTAATATAGTAAGGCACGACGAAGCCAGTTACCACACTATATTAGCATTACAAAAGCTAATAAGAGAACCGTAAGTATATAATGTTTTCTAAATAGGAAGGTATCTAACTATTAATAGATTCCCGTTATTGGAACACCTTATTTAGGTCTAACAGAATATTAAAGCACTATAATACGTCATAAATAAGCCTTATACGGATCTTAGTTTAATTATAGCTATAGAGGTAGACAGCAGAATTAGCTCTATAGCTATAAGGCACGACTTCTAAGTAATAGAGGCCTAATAGGAGAGGTGTTTATTTAATCGCTCACTAAAATCAACTATATGTTATGTAAAGTCAAATTCTAAGCCTTATCTAGAGCCTTATAGAACAATTGACTTAATTTTAGATTTAACTAAGCCTTAATCCAAAATCTTGGTTGTTAGAAATTTGGGGTGTCTGCTACTACGGTAGCAGAGGTACCTTAAGTTTAATATTACGCCAAGCATTATAACTTTCCTGTAGTGACCGAGCAACCCCAAATTAAGGCAATTGTAGAACTTACCATACCACTGCGCCATAAAGGCCCTTAGTTATAGTCTTATAAATTTAATTAAAATATAAATACCTTCCTAAATCTCACGATTGAATATTTTTATGTATAACACTATGCCAAGGATCATGATATAATTGCTCAGATATAGCTTTACTATAATACAACGGCTCTACGCCAATTGATTAATCTATGGCTCTAAAATCTAGATCTATAACACTAAAAACAAGCTCTAAGCTACTGATTTTACACTAGTAAAACGAAACTTAGCAAGAGATTTAGGCAGTAAAATTACTACTAAGAGTTACTGCCCGGATTCTAGCCGACAAATACCCATAACCACAATCTTAGTAAATGGTAAAAAGTATATAGCAGTACCAAGACAATGGCAGGACAATATGAGACAATAATAGGATAATATAAGACAATAACAGGATAATATAAGATAATAATAGGACAATATAATATAATAGTAAGACAATAATAGGACAATATAATATAATGTTAGGACAATGCCAGGATAATAACAGGACAATATAACATAATACTAGGACAATGCTAGGACAATATAATATAATGGCGGGACAATGCTAGGATAATATAGGATAATATAATACAATGCCAGGACAATAGTAGGACAATATAAGACAATATAAAAAAATAAAATATAAGATATAAAAAGAGGGAGCCCTAACGCTTCCTTTTCTTTCTACCCCCACAGCCCTGGCGCCCAATGTAGTGTAATATCGTCTATCCATATAAGCAATAGTATTAAGACGGTTACTTTAAGTAATATGCCCAGATAACTGGTCTAGCGCATAGTTTATATAACATATAACAATAACAGGGGGATCTCCTATTGTTATATTACTAAGTAACGCCTTTAAAGCCACGTTTTTCTAGTACTTAGAGGTCCTTGGATTATTGCAAGACGCTTTATAAGAACTTATTTCAGCGCAGTAGCTTTAAGCCCTATAGTAGTCATATCTAGCCAGTCTTTAAGAATATGAATATTCTTAAATAAGGAAGCATCCTTAATAGCTACAATTAAGCTAAGATCCGTATAAGGCTTATTTATAACATATTATAGTGCTTTAACATTCTGTTAAACTTAAACAAGGTATTCTAATAACAGGAATCTATTAATAGTTAGATATCTTCTTATTTAGAAAACATCGCACACTTACAGCTCTCTTATCAGCTTTTATAATGCCAATATAGTATAGCAACTGACTTTATAAAATCCAGTTTATTTCTTAACCATCGTCCATAATATAGATAAGTTAATCTTAATCTCTTTAGGTCTTAAAGAATAAGTTAACCTCTAGAGGATTCTGTTCTAATGCAGCCAATAGTCTTGCTACCGCTGTTGCGAGTATATATTCCGTTTAAAAATTATTAGTCTTAGGAGTTAAAGCAACTAGAGATCTAGCAACTAGTCTTTTTAACTAATCCTAACAGATCATCTTCCCTACTCTCCTAAGTGAGAACGCCACGCGGATTACTAGCCCTTAAGGTAAAAATATTACTAAGCTAATATAGACCTTACAGATGTCAGGGGATAACTGCTTTAGAATTGTAGTATATTTACCTATTTATATATACCGATTCCATTACTATATCCAGATTCCGGTAAACTAAAAGGGTCTACTTTAATTTGACCCACTACCTCTCTTAATAGTTTAATCATATCTTCTCTTAAAAGATTGTACTAAGAGCTTAGATACTCCTCTATTAAGCTAGATAGACCTAAGATCTTATTAACTTATAGTAGAATATCTCCATTTTTGCTGATAATATTCTAGCCCTTATTAGGGATATTAAGTATTTCGGCAGAGGTTAGGACCTCCAATTATACTAACTAGGCTCCACCAGTTAAGGGCTAACTAGGCGTCTTAAAGTATTAATAAATATAGTTACTAGTATATATTAAGCTGCCTAAAAGGGATTTATGTATATAGAACTATAGCGCCATAGCCTAGAGGCTGCATACGCAGTATTGTCCATAGTATAATACAATGGAGATAAAAAAAAAATTATATATATATATATATAAAAAGTATTGACAAATCTGGGTGCTAAATTGAGCTTATTAAGACAGAGGAGATATAAAATAGATAGAAGGAGGCTTATAAGTCTAGGTAGTATAATAGGTGGAGAAGTATTTACTAATACACTCATTTATTTCTTATAAGATATTTAACCAATTGTTTTATATATAACCAAATAATATAGTTACCTATCTATATAATCCTGTATATCAGTCTTAGCATATAATCAAGACGTCTTTCCTACTATACCTCCCCTAACACTTTTAGAATTATGGCACTAATAATAAACCTAAGCCATAACACCAAAGACACTCTTAAGCGAGATCTTAGGGTTATAAATAAACAATACAATACGATCTACTATAATGTTAAAATCAAAATGTCGACGTGTAGGCTCCTTAGACAGCCACTACGCTCCCTTATAAGTAAGGTATAAATACAGCAAATATTAAACAAAATCTCTAATGAATTCCCATCTGTGTTTTTAGGTTTACCCAAAAACCTATATACTAAATATATCAAATAACTTGCCTAGCGCTACAGCTATAATGTAACGCGTTAAATAAATAAAATAGCTTTTACTAGGTAAATTATAATAGGCAACCTAGTACTCCCATACTCCACTATCACATATTATCCACCGGCCGGCATACCAAAGGCAATAAGGCAGGAGGGAACACCAAGGTTATATAGAACAACAATAATACTAATCCGGCAGGCAGCTAACGAAGAGCCAATAATTATCCCTACCCAAAAGCTAGCAACCAGTAAGAATAACGCCCTAAACATACACATTAATAATTTAAGTTTTAATACATTTATAGACATGCTAGGCCAGGATATTAACTTTAACCCTAAGAGTAAAACGCTTTGCTACTATATTGGTAATAAGATAGCCAGAGGACAAATTCAGCTTATAAACAAAGAGAAATGGCGCAGTGTGGTTAAGGATATATTTCTATAAGAAATAGATAGGTTTTTATTTATAATAGAATAAAGAAGAATAAGTAGGTTACTGCTTAAAGTTAATTTAGCGTTACTAACTTGTATTTACAGTCTGCGCTGCCAGCTAAGAACAATATAATTACTTACCCTCTATTTCCGCACCCTTGCCTTTACTAAACAACTCGCACTCTATATATACAAGAATAGGTAGAACTGGTAAATAGGTCAATACTAAGGCAATACTTAACCCATAGCTATCCCAAAAAACCTCTCCTAGTCAAAAAAGAGCCCTTACTCTACGCCTTAACCCGTAATAGAAAAGGCGAAGGCAACTATAACTGCAGTATAGATTATGCGCCTTAAAGCCACTGCTTTATTCAGAATACTTACTGGTTTAATAGATCACTATATATAAAGGTAGACGGCTTAATATTAGAGCCCTTTAGCATGCTATTAGGTAAAGGAGTCTTAGAACAATATAACCTAGGATATTCTTATAACTTATCTGGCATTCTTAAAACGCCTAAGGGGATTAGACAATAAAGCCTAAGGTTTATACCTATTCTTTCTAGTAAACTCGTTGGGGTAATATATGTTAACACCGTCCCTAGCTCGCTCTTAGTATTCAACACCCAATCCTTATATCTATGCTTGCGCTTTCCTTGCCATTCTGCTAAATTCGATTGCTATTGCAATATATATATAGGGGATAGGTTAGGCTTACTATAGGCTGGCGGGGTTAACAACACGGAAGAATAATGTTAGATATTTACAGTAGAAATACTAGGTGTTGCATAAGGGTGTGGAATATAGTGATATAACTATATAGAAGTATTATTGCTGTTCTATATACCGCCTGTGCCTACCCTAGCATTATCTACACTAATAAGCTGTATAGATAAGGTGGATAAGCTTCGCTTTAAGCGCAAGACAGGTGTTAAACCTAGTATAGGTAAACTGGAATAAAGTATAGGATCTAAAAGCCAGCGCCCTAAGTAGGTAAAGTGGTTTAATAAGGTACCTCCTTATTAAATTTAAACACAAGCCTTACCAGCCTACTGCTTTTGTTGCTAGGATTAACGTTTAACCTTTTGTACACATATACCGTATCTACTAAGGGATATACTAATAAAATAAAACAGTTTCGCGTATAATAGCAAATAGTATTAGACAATCTTTAACTATATAATAATGTTTTCTTAACTACTAACTTAACGCAAGTTAATAGGTCGCGGTTATGGCTTAACCGTAACTAGTTAGAACTAGCAGCTAATCACAACAAATACACCCCTATTTAAGTTATTTGCAAGTACTATAGTAATAATACTCCTACTAATACTGCCATCAGTCTAATATATACTATACTAGTATATATTCTTTTAAGTTGTTAATCTATATACGCCCTAGACATTATAGAAACAGCTATAAGATAACCTATTCTAGCTATAAGCTGTACCTTCTGCTAACTAGGCAAATACAGGAGTGTTACTATAGCAGGTAAACGTAAAAACGCGTTATTAAACACTTAAACTAGTAGCAAGAACCCTACTTTAAGTCAACATAAGATAAGGAAACAAGGACAACTAGTATAATTAACCTTACGTCTCTACCTAGCCTACTACTAGGAGTTGCCTACGTCCTAGCTAATAGAAGGAAAAATACGCTAATAGAGAACAAGCACGTAGAACCTAGCCAGAATGAGTATATAGAACCTAGCTAGAATAAGCACATAGAACCTAGCCAGAATGAGTAATATTGTAACTCTAGTCTAGTTATATCTGGGCGCAGAGAGAAGTAGGCACGTAATAGACCCTATTAATATTAAATATAATATATTAAGCTGGCTGACAATATATAGAATATATATAGCCGCCTCTAACTAAAAAGGGTATTATCTGATAATAAGAATAGCGACTCTGGTCTAGTTATATCTAGGCATAAAGAGAAGCAGGTATGTAATAAACCCTATTAATGTTGTATATAATATATTAAGCTGGCTAACAATATATAGAATGTATATAGCCGTCTCTGGCCAAAAAGGGTAATCTTTAATAATAAGGATAGTGACTGCGAGTCTACACCTACTTCTTCTACAAAATGACAGTAACCAAATATTAATAAATCTACTAAATCTGTTAATAATCTGGCAGTAAAACCAGCTTAATTAAAGACACAAAGTCCTAATCTTTTGGTTAAGGTAGGTTACACCTTTATATATAACCGGAGTCTAACTGCAATACTTAATAGTCTCCTCTACCATTTGGCACTTAGCAAGCCCTAGTAAATAGAACACTCTCTTTGCTATCTAACCGCCTACCGCTATAAAAAGCAGCATCTTCGCAATATACCTCCGGCTCTTAACGATTGCGTATTAGTTTGAAATACTCTCCTATACGCCCAATCCGTACCTTACCACGTAAACAATTGCGTGCTAGTTTAAAATACTCTCCTACGCGCCCAATCTGTACCTTACTACGTAAACAATTGCGTGCTAGTTTAAAATACTCTCCTATATGCCCAATTTATACCTTATTACATAAACAACTAATATTTAACTTTATATTCTCCCTAGTAAGCCGTGTTCGCCTAAACCCTAATATAGCTTTGTCTATAAAACAAGTAACCTCCCTCTAATATAGAGTACACCAATCTAGTGTTCGATCTAAAGGGGACCTGGATAGCACTAGGGAAAGTAAGGACGAGTTAGACTATAAAGACGATTTTGACCTAACTGCCGCGATATAGGCAAGAGAAGAGTACCTCTAGACATTACAACGGTAACGTACGAAAGAAAACCCACCTAAGAGACATAAGCCCATATTTGCGCTTTATAGGTCTATTTTACTAGTAAGGCTAGTAACTGACTCTAGGACTTATAATAGGCATCTTATTAACCTGTGGTTCGACCGCTTTCTAGGCCTTATTAAGGATATAATAAAAAAGGTATAGTTAGAAGCTATTTTAAAGCAGCTAAAAGTAGTATAAAAAAAAGCTAATCGTATTCCTGACCCGGTGTCCGCTTATAAGGTATTTATATACTGGAAATATTATATCAAATTGTCCACTAACAATCTTAATATTATATACAGCTATTTAATGTAATAGGGAACTTTAGGAACCACATAATTATAAAGGCTTATACAGTTATAAGGGAGGTATATAGGCTAGGGTTCAATAACGCGCCTAAACTAATTATGGAACTACTAACTAATTACAATTTTATTGCGCTGGATTACACAAAGGTATTTTGCCCATGCTATTTAGTAAAATGCTAATAAAAGTTAATAGCCAAGTAATAACCGCTTCCGTTCCAACGCAATAGTTGCTAGTATAGCTGGTATATTTTACGGTAGAGGAAGAAACGGCCTTGCCTAATTACCCTGCTCTTGTAATATGTTTAAAAAGCTTACTAGCAACACTATTACTTTTATTTCAACAGCAATATATTATGCAATTAGGGAGTATAGAACTAGGTCTAAGGGAATAGACAACTTTTATAGCACTATTATTAGCGGTTAGTGTATATCTAGTGTTTTACTACCTATTATTATTCTCTAACCCATTGTAGAAGCCTACGCCAACCTCTTAGGCAGCTAGAACCAGATGTCTAGAAAACGGCAATCTGGAATCTGGCTATGGCTTCAGCCCGCAGTTATTAAACATGCTACGGGCCCAATGCCGGATCAATCGACTATAGAAATTATCAAGGACCCGCATAAAGATAACCTTAACGACCTTATAGCAGATCTAAGCGATAATATAAGAGAGAGGTTCCTTGTAAGCCTTAGCGACAACGAAACTGACGCGATTATTAACTTAGGCTATTTATTAGTAAGCTGGGCTATACTATCTAATCTACCAAGTCTGTCTTAAAGGGAGAGCTCTAGAGTAGGCCAGACCAGTCTACCAAGTCTGTCCCAAATGGAGAGCTCTAGAGTAGGCCAGACTAGTCCGCCAAGTCCGTCTCAAAGGGAGAGCTTTAGAGTAAGCTAGAAAATCTAGGGCCCTACTACTACTACAATATTTGCTAATTCAACTTTTGGAACTAGCTAAGTTTATTAGATTCAGCAGAATATATATCCTCCGCCCCAGTATACCACTTTGTCCTAAATACAGGAACCAGCGAGCCTAGGCCAGAAAGGTTTAAATCTAATAAGTTATTTGTATAATTTAAGCAGTACTACAGCCTTGCAGAGGATAGCTATGGCTGGTATAGTAACGGAAAAGCAATATCAAATTTGATTAAGAATAAGGAGCAGTATATAAAGTTTATAATATATGCTCTGGACTTTAGTGTGGAGGAGCTAGTAAAGTTTTTGGTAGAAGATTAGGTGCAGGACTTTCTATACTCTCCTATAGGATAACTGCGGCTTCCTTATTGTATATACTAGCTCTTAATCTACCTTTCTTTCGGCCTATATCTGCTACTCTTAGTAGCTACTTTTTGGCTATATATATGTGCTATGCTAGCAAAGCTAAATACTTATAGTATATTATTGTCGTAGGGA
>Ga0307507_10009296_pt1 | contig 13159 bp, 11 predicted proteins | sample 7_EM_MG_FD_207223 | JGI IMG/M metagenome (GOLD analysis project Ga0307507, IMG submission 207223) | Populus trichocarpa ectomycorrhiza microbial communities from riparian zone in the Pacific Northwest, United States - 7_EM | ecosystem: Host-associated > Plants > Roots > Unclassified | place...
AAGTCAATAAAGTTAATTCTGCTAAATAAAACATTTGGGTATTTCTTAATACCTTGAGAACCCCGAACTCGAAGCACCGCGCACATATAGTGGGTGAAAGTGTGTTAAGGTTTTTAAAGTGTGTGTATGTGTGTTGTTTAGGTGTGGTTCACGCACCTGTTCAGTCCAGGCGTCGCACGCTCCCCTCTTTCCGCGTGCACCGGTCTTCTCAGCGTCAGAGGTCGTCCTGGATGGAATGAGGTGAGGGCGAGACTTACCACTCATCGCAGAAGATGAGGTGCTTGCTTGCACTTCATGATTGGTGGTGTCGGTCATTGAAAATGAACTTTGGCAGGACGGGTAGGAAAACGTAAAAATGGTGTTGAGACACACAGTTGGCAGTTGGGGTGAAAAGGTGAATCTCTCATCAAGGCGGTTTTTAAAGAGCGGGGCTTCTGAAAGGTATTCCCACAGTGAAAAAAAAAGCTTTAAGTGGGCTGATGAGAGTACGTACCTATCCGCTTCTGCTTTCCCCACCTCCCCACCTAAAAACCAAATGAGTGATAACCTCGTCGATCCTGGTGGTGTGTAAGTGGCAATGTCAAGCTTGTCCTTGTTTTGTGTTGGGACTAACATTATTCTGGGAATATTCAGGGTTGACGCACAGCCACTACTCCGTCCCCTTCTTCGCAACTGGGCAAAAGGCCAGCGTCTCACTTTTCTTGAGGGTTTCATCTCTGACTACAAGGAGGGCTTACTCACCAAAAAGTCCTCTTCCATTCTTGATGCTGTGATCAACCAATGGTTCGACCGCTTCCATTGGTCTATACCCCTCTCTGCTGACGACACTGCGACTGCCACTCTTTTCATTCTTGATGGCCAAGGCCATGAAATCCTGGGTTCAGCCGACTCAATTCTCAAGGGCAGAGTAATTGAGCGGGCATGCACTGTACGTAGCTCTGATTATCGTCTAATATAGCATACTAAAGTTTTTTTCTTTAAGTCTCTCTACCATTGGTACGAATACCGCTGCAAACGGATGACCTCGTTGCTCCCTCGTCCATCTAAAGGGAAGAAGGATCACGTATCCCTCCTCGTGGAGAAGTTTCTCGGGCGTAGCACCTCATTGTCTAGGCGTAGCGTGGGCTGGGAGGTGTGGGGAAAGGAACATTTTCCATCACTGAAGGCGGACTTTGAGGCGGAATTCACCGCCAGTGGTAGACCCAAATCGGCGTGTGCGAGTGCCTGCAATGACTTCAAGCTAGCGCGATGGAAGGAGCTTGATGAAGAGATGCAGGAAATTTGGAACGAGACTGCCAAAACGAAGCACGCCACGACCAAAAAAGCTACGCAGGATCGGGTGCAAAATATAGGGCAGCTGGACCCAGCAGAAGCTCAAGCGTAAGTGGCATGTCTTCTAGGCTCGACCCAGTCTAATCCCTCAACCTACAGTGTTTTGGACGATCTCCCCAATCTTTTGGGACCGTTAATTCACGTTATTGGCAAGGCGGTCAGCATGCATATCACAGTCCTGATTGGCGGTCCGGAACCAAGAAAAAAGGGGCAATTGAACATGGTTGGGTAGGTTTGACATTGTATATGACTTTCGGCATACTGATACATGTTCAGCATTCATTACGGCGAAAACAAAGCTGCTGTCCCAAAAGTGTGGGCATTGGCGGAGAAAGAGAAGTTCGCTGTGGTCAAGGAAGCTTTCCTAGCTTTTCTGTCGACCTGTTACAGTATGTATCATCTTCTTCTTTATTTGTCCATCACTAATTGTACATGGATTTTTTCTCTGCATTAGCTGTTGATGAGCAGCATGCGCGCGCGTTACCCCAATCAGGCTCCGACACTGCCCCTACACATTCCATCCCTTCTTCTTCGACCCCTCCACCAGGCCCCTCCACCGAAAACCCTACCAATACACATGCCGGCCCTTCTTCCTCAACTGCTCCACCAGGCCCCTTCACCGAAAACTCTACCAAGCCCTCTAATCCCTTGGGTTTAGCAGACGGTGGGCGTAAGCGGAAGAGAAGCACTGAAAAGAAGATGAAGAAGGTGAAGAAGAGTCAGCACAAAACCAAGAAGGGTAACGAAGCAGAGAAGAAGCCAAATAAATGTTGCAAAGCAACTGCCCACTCAGATGCTGAGGCGTCGGTAAACGATTCGGATTCAGATTCGGGGGGGGATACTCAAGATGAGCACTCTGGAGAGGATGAGGAAGACGAAGACGAAGACAAGGACAAGGACAAGGACAAGGACAAGGAGGATGATGAAGTGGTGCCACAGACAATGGCCGGAAAAAGCACCAGGAAGACCAGTATGGATCCGAGGCGTTGGAAGGATCCCAAGGCGCCTGTCAACGCTGACATCAATACCACCAAGATCAACGTCAACACTGCCTTGCTGTCTCTATTGAATGCTTCTGCGTTGCCATCTCCACCAGCTGCTCATCCCATGCCATCCCCCCCAGTGGATGCCCTCGTTATCCAGCCTTGCACTCCTTCCATGTGCAGCAGCTCCCTATTGGAAACTATCCCACCACCATCATCTAACGAGAGCACGTCATCTCTTACCGGTGCACAGGCAGATCCTGCTTGGCCTTCTTGGTTCAGAGATGCCCACAAACTACTTTCAGGCCAGGATTTAGGCTGGGAGTTTACGTTGCTCATCAATCACTTCACGGAGCATGAGAAACACACCGATTTCACACCAGGCGCACGCTCAGCAGGATTCAGGTCAGACAACAGACCGCCAGAGGTCCATTACTGGATTTCTCGAGGATGTGCGACACAGCCAAAGGTCTCAGACATCACAGTCTTTCAAGAAAATTGGTGGAAGTGGTGGAAGGGGCTGCAACCAACATGGCGGGCAGTGTCTGAGGTGGAAGGCCCCCTTGACCACTCACATCACCGAGCCTCAATGGGTGGCCAAGATTGGTCGGCAGTCAACAAACATGGCCGCAACACGTTCTTTACCGTTATGGCGACTCTCTTTTGGTGGGGTGCGGCATGTTCGGAGCCACCAACTGAAGACCTGGGCTGGATGGCTGCTGTTGAAGATGTGGGGTGGGTGTTTGACAGTCTATCGGGTGTCCAGTAAGTACTACCTCAACCATTACCATCTCTCGCTCATGTCGTCTTTCCTGTAGCATGCCGCCAGCTCCAACTTCCAAGCCATCAAGGCTACGTCGACGCTAGGCAAATGCTAGCACACCCTCTTTGGCTCTCTCAACAACTTACCTACGGCACGTCATATTCCAGAACTTCATCTTTCAAAATGTCGGCTCGGCCCATATAGACTCTAGGCCCTGCAGTTCGGCTTCCTTGGCCTCGACTCTCACGTATTTGAACCCTTGCGCACTCGTTTGACATTTCGCGAGACTGACTTATTTGTAGTCTTAATTACATACTTACATCTTGGGCTCTCACATAACTTTTTGGGTTGACGTTTTGCGGGATTTACTTATTTGTAGTCTCACGTACTTACTTCTTGGGCTCTTGGGCTATCGCGCTTTCTTGTAATTGTTTGGCCTACGTTTAATATAAAAGTCCGTGAACTTGACTAAGCGGTAAACTGCGCATGGCTGTCCTGGGTTCAAATCATATCAAGTTATGTGTCCAATTGGGTAGGAATTTTTCGCTCTTAAAGAGGCACGTTTCTTAGCGTAAAACTCTCGCCACCCCAAACGAACTCTAATGTTTGGCGTTGCTGCTCATGCATGTGATTGATGTGTTCACATAAATTTAAAATCAATTGGCAGGGAGCATTGGCACTGAGTCAGATTGCGCGCTGAACACTCATCTGAGTGTATGCCCGAAATCGGGGACAAATGCACGGAGTTGAAAAAAGAAAAAAAGAAAGAAAGACATTCGGGATGGTAAAGGAGTGCACGAGAAGTAATAATAACAAAAAATAAAATAGCAACATACAGAAAAACACAGAAACACGGAAGGGATAGATGAGGAAGACATATGGGAGGCATTCTGACAGATGTATCTGTGATTTTTGATGCGCAGGGGGAGCAATTGATGGGATGATGGAATGCAGGCCAAAAATAGAAGCGGGAAAACATCGCAAAAGGTATATTGATGGCAAATCGAAGCAGAGAATGCTTTCGGATGGTGGAAAAAACACATATTGATGGTAAAGCATGGCAGCTGGCGCTTTCGGATGGTTTCCAAGGAATCATTTTATTCAAAGAAGCCGAGAAAACCAAAAATAGCTACATAGAATGATACAAAACCAATAATAGCCACAACAAATGATGCATTGATGGTTGAACCATACGGAAAACATTTTTCCCACATGGAACCTGCATAAAACCCAACCTAGGGTTATTATATCCACACGGAATCAAAACAGAACATTTATTCCAAAAATCCTGGACATTTATTTTGAGAAAACAGAGGGTGGAAATTTTTGTCTTTTGACAAGTGGATGGATGCAAGCCCTATGCAATAGCATTTTGTGCTCAAGTCCATGAGAATTTGGTCAATTCTTACAGCTAGGGCTGCTTCTCGAACGAATCTGGGGGACAACATATGAGAGGCATCCCAACAAGACTCCATCGCCTTGATGGTTGCGAATAAGGGACACGCGACTGATATTGACTCCCTAACCACGCAGGTAAGAACTATTCTGTCAGCAATTTAAACAGTACCACAGACAGCGAAAACGAATCCTCATTTGGGAGGAGGTCAAATGCCTGATGATGAGGATCCTTCAGGTAGTGGGAACGGTGGTGGTTACCCTTATAGAGGAAACAGCGGTGGTTATCCTTATGGAGGAAACGGCAATAGCGGCGGCAGAGGAGGTGGAGGAGGGGGCCACAGACCTCCACCCCCAATGAATGCACCTCACAACAATTATGGACCGCCCCCTCCAGGAGGCGGCAGTGGCCCAGGAGGAGGAGGAGGAGATCCTTCAGGTGGAAATCCAGGTTGGCCTTCCGCACCTTATGGAAATATGCCAGCTTCCATTAAAACGGAGCTGAAAGTTGAACAACTACCTGAATGGGATGGGAATCATTGGACAGCCATTGAGTATTTTTGGAATGTCCAACAATTAGCTTACCTGGGGGGCTGGCTACCGGAAGCTCTAGGTTATTGGCTATGGTTCTGCCTGAAAGAGAAATCTACTGTCAGAACCTGGTTTGTCACACTGCTGATCATGCACCAGACATATATGCATTCTCATTTCTTGAGGTTCCTTAAAGGAATAAGAGACGGCTTTCTAGGAAGTCATTGGCAACTAAAGATGAATAACTACTACAACTCACAGAATTTCCGTGAAAGGAGGCATGAAAGAGAATCCCCGACAGAATTTGTAGTCAGACGGATTGTTTACACTCGCATGCTTCTGAGTGTTGATCTGGGAGGCCCCCTTGAGGTGTTCTACATAATGAGAAAAGCCCCAATTAGTTGGGGACCAATTCTGCTGCTAAGTGGCATCAAAGATTCGAGCGAGCTTTACTCTCGAGTGACAGAGCACAAAGAAGCACTACTTGAAGCATACCAAGTTTCGAAGGGAGGGCCGACACTGTCCTTGGATAATATTGTAACTCATCTGAAGCAGCTTGGATTAGTGAATGATAGACAATCGTTTCCATGTCAGGCTAATTTCACAGAAAATTTACCCAACAGACCATCATCATCAGAGGAAATAGGTGAATCCGTCAACGTCAGCTCCCAAACTTCACCGGATCTGCACATTCTACATGAGGCCTACCAAGTCCTTCAAAAACGGCAGTGGCTGCCTCCAAAGGGAGGGTATCCTTTTCCGAAAAATGACCATGTGATGACAAAAATGGGTAAGTTACCCCCATCTCCTTGTCAGACATGTGGGAGCGCAAACCACTGGGACAAGGAATGCCCAGACAGGAATGTCAACTATGAAAAAATGAAGCGAACCGCAAATTCAACAGAATTATCCACTGATAGCAAAAGCGATAAGGCTTACACAACTGCTTACGCCATCCTACTGAACGAAAGACTGGCAGGGGAGGTAGTGGATCAATCATACTTACAAGAGTCTCTGCATCAGCAGGATTTTAAGGTGGCATCGCTTCTTTCCCATGTAATGGGGGAAGAAGGGAGTAAGTCTGGGGGAGAGGAACCCAAGTCATCAAAACCTTTTCGACACACAACCATAGAGGAGGTTGAAGACGAATTTTGGGAAACCTACAAAGCAAAATTGAAATCAGACAGACACATTCTGGAGGAAATCGTTCTAGACAAAGAAACATCCCAAGCAGTTAACGAGCGGGAATGTTGAGCCAAATTTTAGATCTCCCCTGGCAGAAATTCCTCAAGACAGCTCTTCGTCGCCTTCGCCACACGAGCCACCCCTACCTGATCACAAGGTCAGGCTGAAGAAAAGACGTTTCACACCTCCAGGAGCCTCAGCAGTAGGTGTCTCTGTAGTTGCAGTCCAGGGTCAAGTAGGATCAACAAGGAACACCCCTATAGACCTCAGGTTGGATTCTTGTGCTGATGTTACCTTGATCTCTCAAGAATACTTTGAAAGTTTGAAAGATCACCCTGTATGTCAGAAAGGAATAAAGATGAATTTATGGCAACTCACAGATAAGGACTCCGAAATACAAGGATACGTTCACATCCCAATATTCATGACTTCCACAGATGGGGTTGTTATCGAGATGGAAGCCGAAGCGTACGTAGTTCCAAACATGATGGTCCCGATATTACTAGGAGAGGATTATCATTTGAACTATGAACTGATAGTAGTGCACCGTATTGACTTCCGCTCAACAGTTAATTTTACAGGGACTCCGTACACTGTCTCAGCTCGGGGAGTCAGCCGCTCTAGGGATTTCGAGAGAATGTGGCAGAGCACATGCGCTATGGGTAGCTTCATTAAGGTGAAGCTTCATAGGCAGAATAAAGCTAAAAAAGCCAGACAGCATAAGAAATTCAGGGTTGAGAAATGTACCATTAGAGCTGCTCAGGATTACTGACTTCGTCCACAGGAATGCTGATGAATCAAAGTAGAAGGCCACTTCAAAGAGGATTGAACCTGGCTAGTTGAGAAGAATCTCCTAGCATCAGCTAATGATTCGACCTTCTTAGTTCCGAATGTACTTATCTCCTCCTCGGATCCCTGGGTACCGATCTCAAACCCTTCAACACATCCCAGAAACATTCGAAAAGGGGATGTAATAGGATATCTAGTAGATCCACAGGAATATTTTGATGCGCCCTTGACCCAGGAGGGTCTGGACCAGCTCAACAAGTCCGCTCAAGCCATAGCGTCAATAATAGCAATCGCTTCCAGTGTGAAAGAACCCATTGAGTCTAGCCCTCAGAATGATTCGAAAACAAGGGACGAACTGGTTGCTGCGAAAAGTGACCCCCTTGAATCTGAGCAGTTCGGTCCTAAGACGGCGGAGCTTCCCGATCCAACTACGTACCCTTCCCACAAGATGGAAGAGTATTTGGATGTAGGATCCCTGCCTGAGAATTTAAGAGAAAAGGCTTGGAAAATGCTGAGAAGGTGTCAGAAAGCTTTCGGATTTGATGATAGATTGGGACATCACCTGGGTAAAGTCCACATAAGAACTGCAGAAGGTCAAGTCCCTATTGCAGTCCCCATGTACGGGACATCTCCAGCAAAGCAAGCGGTGATCAATGAGCAACTGGATAAATGGTTCAAGCAGGATGTCATAGAACCATCTAGAAGCCCTTGGAGTGTGCCGGTGGTCATAGCATATCGCAATGGCAAGCCACGATTATTCTGTGTCGATTACCGCAAATTGAATGCAGTAACCACGCTGGATGAGTTTCCAATACCACAACAATCTGAAATTCTATCCTCCTTGTCAGGAGCACAGGTCTTGTCATCATTAGATGCCCTGTCGGGGTTCACCCAACTGGAAATGAGCGAAGACGACATAGAAAAGACAGCTTTTAGAACACACAGAGGGCTGTTTCAATTTAAACGTATGCCCTTCGGTTTGAGAAACGGCCCTTCGATTTTCCAAAGAGTGATGCGAGGTATACTTGCCCCCTACCTCTGGATATTTTGCCTCATCTACATCGACGACATTGTTATCTACTCCAGAACCTATGAAGAACATATCAAACATCTGGACAAGGTCTTGGAAGCTATTGAAAATGCTGGAATCACCCTATCCCCAATTAAATGTCATCTATTCTACTCGTCAGTTTTACTATTAGGTCACAAAGTGTCCCGCTTAGGGCTTTCAACTCATTTAGAGAAAGTTTGTGCCATTTTGGAGCTCGAACGACCTTCCAAATTAGTGCAGCTACAGACCTTTCTCGGTATGGCTGTGTACTTCTCAGCATTTATTTCATACTACTCAGATAGATGTTACCCCCTCTTCCAATTGTTAAGGAAAGGTGCGAAATGGATCTGGATGGCAGAATGTGAGACCGCTTTCTTATCAATAAAAGAAGCCTTACAATCAGCGCCGGTGCTGGGACACCCGATCGAAGGACTTCCCTATCGTCTTTATACAGATGCTTCTGATGAAGCGCTGGGCTGCGTGCTACAGCAGGTACAGCCAATAAAGATTGAGGACTTGAAGGGCGCCCGAGTTTATGATCAATTGAAAAGGGCTTTCGATGCCAGCAAGCCACCCCCGAAGCTAGTCGTCCAGTTGTCACCAGAGTTGGGAGATAACTTGTCGACGTCAGATTGGAGCGAGAATTTTAGCAACACCATCATATATGTCGAAAGAGTTATCGCTTACTGGTCACGAACGTTCAAATCGGCAGAAGTATGCTATTCAACAACTGAGCGGGAAGCTTTAGCAGCCAAGGAGGGACTAGTAAAGTTTCAGCCTTTTATCGAAGGAGAGAAACTAGCCTTAGTGACTGACCATGCGGCACTTCAATGGGCCAAAACATATGAAAATGCTAATTGCCGACTGGCGGCTTGGGGCACGGTATTCTCAGTGTATGCTCCACATTTGACCATTATACACTGACCTGGGCAGAAGCATTCGAACATTGATCCATTATCAAGGCTCTATCAAGCCCCTCCTCCTCATGACTCTCTGAGCAGGGATGATTCGACGCCCCTAGAAATTAACCCAATGCATGTCAACGCTTCATTGAATCCATCCCTGGGAAAGGTTGCATTCTCAGCCTTCCGCTTAGTTGAGTGTCTAGAAGAAATGAATGAAGTTTGGCTGACAACACGCAATTTGACAAGAAAAGACCACCCACCAAAAGAATCAGTCACTGGAAATGCTCGGTCACCTGAAATTGATGAACAAGCAATTGAATACTGGGGGGCCATCAATCCCCCTGTTGCAAGGCATGTATCACATATAAACGATGTGTAGCGCAGGGGTAGCTGACAAGCTATCTAGCCCTTACCTTGGGTGTTATGTTGTGAGAGGCGTGCTAAGCAACTGACTAGCTAGAAGTATGAGACCTAAGATTAGAGGGGCATAGTGCTGGCCCTTATATACCTACAGGCATGGTCCATGCTACTATGTATGCATATTTACATAAGAATGCTGCGGGGTGTAAACACAGCATATGGTGTAAAGGGCTGTGTATCAAACACAGCGTGTGTCATAATTGTGACGCATGTGGTCATGTGGTTTTATGCCAACACTCCCCCTCAAGTAGTGCAGCGTTAGCGCACATACTTGTTCTGTGGGTACAAGAGGCGAATGGGCTATAGAGGGTAGAACTCTATTCCGAGCTGTTTCCTATGTTTCAGGAAAAGCGTTGGGCCCAGATTCTTGGTGAACATATTGGCAACGTTCTCTGTCGTGGGAACGGCAAATACTTTAACTTCACCTTTTTTGATCTGCTCTCAGATATAATGATAGCGGATCTCAATATGCTTAATCCCTTTTTGAGTTACAGGATTCTGAGCATTGAAGATCGCTCCATGGCTGTCACCATAGATAGGGACATATGGCATGGGTTTTCCGAGTTCGCTGAATAAGATCTTGTACCATGCACAATCACATGCACAGTCAGAGAGCGCTATGTACTCTGCCATAGTGGAGGATGTGGAGATCAGAGTCTGTGTCTTAGAGTGCCATTTGACACTGGCATTCGCAAGGGAAAAATAGTATCCCTGCGTAGATCGACATCTGCGATCTGCATCTGATCTGTCATCTCCATAGCTGGAGTCACAATAGGCGTAGAGCCCTGCATCACTTCTTCCATCATAGACCAAGGTGTATTTGTGTGTACCAGCTAGGTATTGCAGTATGTGCCTGGACTTCAGGAGGTGTTCCTCCAATGGATTGTGGGTGAATTTTGCCATCTGAGTAACAGCAAAGGCTAGATCGGGACGAGTTACGAGCATTAAATATAGCAAGGATCCTATCACTGATTGGTACTGAGACCAGAGAGCTGCCGTAGCGGTTCCATCAAACGGTTCAGGTTTATAGCCAGTGGGAAGAGGAGTTTGTGCAGCCTTGGCATCAGCCATACCAAAGCGCTTGAGAATTTTCTCAAGGTAGGGAACCTGATCAAGATAGGTCTTCCCTCCTCGATACTCTATCCTCATATGGAGAAACTCCCTGCATTCTCCTAAGTCATGGCATTCCCATTTGTCCATAAAGAGTTTCTTCTTGGACGCGACTAGGGTAGTGTTTGGTCCAGTTAGGATGATATCATCCACATACACGAGTATGATGACCATTGTTCTATCAGCATGTTTAGCGATGAAAATGCCAGCATCAGCATAAAGGCGGGAAAAGCCGAGAGCCTTCAGGCTTCTATCGAGCTCATGCCACCAAGCGCGAGTGGCTTGCTTGAGACCATAGATGGCCTTTTTCAAGCGAAGAACCTTGTGTTCATTGCCCAGAACTTTGAACCCCTGAGGTTGCTCCATGTAAAGTTCCTCATCTAACATTCCATATAGGGAGGCAGATTTCACATCAAGGCCTTCAATTTTCCATTTCTCAAGCACTGCTAACACGAGAATGGTGCGGACCAACTCAAACCGGACAACCGGTGAGAAGATCTCATCGAAGTCTAGACCCTCAATTTGTGAGAAGCCTTTAGCGACTAAGCAGACCTTTTTATGTCCATCGGACTTTAAATCGAATACCCAGCAATTTTTGATAGCCTTTTGGCCAGGAGGTAGGTCAGCAAGCTCATAAACATTGCGTTTCTTGAGGGCCTCTAATTCCTCAAACTGAGCTTTGCGCCATGCCTGTTGATCTTCAGCTGTTAGTTTGCCAATATCCTTGGTTGTCCAATCTTGGACATTCATCAGATCTGGTAATTCATCGTGGTGAGATATTGCCTTTGAAAGCAAATATTCCCACAATGCTCCCCCTTCCGTTGCTGATTTAGCATGACCAGGGTCACCCTCAACAGTGTTGCTCGACTGTCCTGAATTAGGAACAGACATTGCGCTATTTGCATCAGGCAATTTTTGACGTCTGTCGGTGTCTGTAGAGGTGCCGGGCAGGTATACATTCCCGTCTTTTCTGGTACCTTTCCTCTCTCGCTCAGAGCATCTAGGTGGCTCATTACCACGTTCTGCTCCCCCTGGAGCATGTTGGGGTTGCTGTGGCGGTGATTGAGGCAGACGTCGAGGCTCAGCATCGTCATGTGATCTCTCTTTGTCTCCCTGCGGAATGATTGAATCATGGGGTGGAGTGAAAGGTGCATCCTCATTGGGCACACTTTCTGTCTCAATTGAGATCTCGGGTTCCTTGGGTTCCTGAATTTGTGTGACAGGTGGCACTTTGTGTTTTGCACATTTTGGGAACAAACATTCATCAAACAGTGCCATGGCAGCAGTAAAGATGACGTTGTTAGGAGCACGCATGAACATCATGTTCGATTCATGACCATCTCGATAGCCAAGAAAAGTCATCAACTCCGACTTGGGACTTAACTTGTTGGCTTGGAGGTCTTTGTGAATGAAGACGTAAGCTCCACATCCAAGGATGCGTAGGTGAGAGAGATCGGGTTTGAATTCATCAAGATACCCTTTCGGAGTTTGCCAATCAAGGTGCCGCACAGGGGTGCGGTTGTATAGGTAATTCGCATGTAGAACGCTGAATTCCCACCAACTGTCGGGTAGACAGGCCTGATGACACGTAGACTCCGCTTTCTCATCGATAGTATGATTGAAGCGCTCTGCTCTGCCATTCATTTGCGGCTGAGAAGGAACGCTTCGCTGGATCTTGATCCCTTCATCCTTAAGGAGTTTGACATAATCCTTATCGACATACTCTCCTCCATTGTCAGTCATCCATTCACCAATGGTTGCGTTGTATTGCATTTTGACCATGGTGATAAACTGTTTGGATGCCGCTTTGGAATCACTCTTCTTTTTCAGAAGGGATATCCAGGAGTGGGAGGAGTTGTCGTCAAGGAATGATATGTAATATTTGTGTTTGTGGTACGATTGTACCGCAAACTCCTTGAGATCAGAATGAATCCATTGAAACAGACATGTGGCGCATGCAGAATTCTCAGGGAAAGAGTGAGAATGCATCTTTCCTTTCGCACAACCTTCACACAGAGGTTCTTGACCTCTGGGAATGTCCATTTGAGGAAAATTCCTTGTACTTGATTTGAATTTCTCAAACACCTGTTTTCCAGGATGCCCAAGTTGTCGATGCCAGAGATCGTAATCATCCCTGTGCATGGACTTGTGTGCAGTCAACTCACTTCCAGTGAGGACCTCCGAATTGACCCAATAGATCATATTGGTAAACAGTCTGGTTAAAGCTACTATTTTCACTTTGCCAGTTTGAGCTTCAATAAACTCAAGGGTTCGCTCATCTCCCTTGATTTGCATGTTGCCTTTGAGGAGCAGTCCCATGGATAAGAGACGGATCCCTATGCCTGGCATATAGAATACCGGTGATAGACGGGAAATTGTAACCATCTGGGGGTTTGTATCTACCCATGTTTTCATGAAGACAGTGCCATGGCCGTGTATGGCTGCAGCACCATTGGCAGTTTGTGCCTTTGGACGGTCTTTTTCATCAAAGAACCTAAGGTCAGAAAAGTCTGCCTTATTGTCCGTGAAATGGACTGATGCTCCTGAGTCAACTATCCACTCTATGAAGTTAGACTTAGAGTTGTCCTTACAGTCTGCACAAAGCGAGACGAAATCACATCGTATATTGGCAGCTAGATACTTATCTAACGATCTACCAATATCTAAGCTAATAGAAGCTAGAGTGGGATCGGTT
>Ga0307507_10009297_pt1 | contig 13159 bp, 1 predicted proteins | sample 7_EM_MG_FD_207223 | JGI IMG/M metagenome (GOLD analysis project Ga0307507, IMG submission 207223) | Populus trichocarpa ectomycorrhiza microbial communities from riparian zone in the Pacific Northwest, United States - 7_EM | ecosystem: Host-associated > Plants > Roots > Unclassified | place...
TAATATAACGATAAAGGAGTATTATACCCTATAGCATACTTCTTAAAATAACTAAGTCTAGCTAAATATAATTACGAGATCTATAATAAAGAACTACTGGCTATTATTAGATGCTTTAAGTAATAGCAACTGGAACTAGAAGGCGCTGGATTTCTAATTAAAGTTTTTAGCAACTATAAGAACCTATAGTACTTTATAACTATAAAATAGCTAAGCCACTATTAGGCCCGCTAGTTAGAATATCTGTTTTATTTCTAATTCTTAATTATATACTAACTAGGTGCTTAAGGTTAGAAGCCTAATGCTCTAATATAATGCACGTAAGACGCGCTAGCACTAGAAGAAGCGCGCTCCTACTATAATTAGACCCTACTTCGCTCTAAGCTATTTAATCCCTCTACTAAAGACCTTATAGTATATATCCTTAAAATAACTAATTAATTAATTAAATAGATTATAATTAATAAATACCTAAATAACGAGTTTATCCAAGAGATACTTAAGCTAATTTAAGATGGCGTTAGACGCTTTAAAAAGATCTCTTTAAGTAAATATAAAGCTCGCGGAGACCGCTTGTACTACTAGAACCGCCTAGTTATACCTAACCACAACAAACTTAAGCTTAAACTCCTTAAACATATACACGACCTATTAGTAGCCGGCCACCTAGGCCGAGGAAAAACCCTAAAACTACTTTAACGAGAATACTATTAGCTGGGTATATATAATATAATATAAAGGTACGTCTCTAGCTGCTATATCTGTTAACGAGCTAAAGCTTTGTATAAGATATATAACGGCCTTCTAAAGCTACTGCCTGTTCCAGACTAAAGATAGAAGGATATCTTAATTAACTTTATTATGGACCTCCCTATAAATAAAGGCTGTATAAATATTATAGTAGTTATAGACTAACTATCTAAGATAAGATACTTAATCGCCTGCCCTAATATATTAACACCTATAGTCGCCCAACTATTCCTGGATTACATATAGAAACTCTATAGACTCCCTAAAACGATCATTTCTAATAGAGGTAGCCAGTTTATCTTTATATTTTAGAAAAAACTAACTACCCAACTCCGCATTAAAGCACTAATGTCTATAGTATACTACCTAGAAATGGATAGTTAAATAGAATATATAAATACTATAATAGAACAATATATTTGGATATACACGTTATATTTATAGGATGACTGGATTAACTAGCTTATATTCGCCGAGTTTACTATAAATAATTCTATCTTAGAAACTATAAAGGTTTCTCCATTCCTGGCTAACTACGGCCAGTATCTATAAATGGGTTTTAAACCCTTTAGTAATATCCCTTACCCCGCTTATTACACCTTATAAGTTATAAAAGTAAACGAATTTATAGAGAAGATGGAGGAACTATAATAGTTCCTTACTAACGAAATAATATAGGCTTAATCTGTTTATAAAGCCGCAGTAAATAAGAAACAAACCCTAGCACCGGCTTACTAAATTAGTAACTTCGTCTAGCTAGATATAAGAAATCTAAATACGAAACAACCTACTAAGAAACTTAATTAGAAGAATACTGGCCCTTATAAGGTTAAGAAGGTCGTTTTCTCTTACGCCTACTAACTAAAGCTTCCTAATACGGTTAAAATCTACCCTATATTCTATACGTTAGTCCTCCGCCCTACTACCCCCGTATTAGACGCCCTGCCTAGACAGATATAGAACCCTCCCCTACCAGTTAAAGTAGATGGTAAGAACGAGTACTTTGTTAAAAGAATTAACGATATTAAGTATAATAAGCGGAAACGCTAATATATATACCTTATAAAATGGAGAGGCTTTACTAAGCCCTTATAGGAACCTGTTAACTCTATAGGACTTATATAAGCCGCAGAAGACTTTTACAAACTCTACCTAAAACTACCACAGTCCTATCTTGCAGAAGCTTAAGTTTAAAGGGGGGTTACTGTCATGGGACACCTCCGTAACACCTTATACACATCTACTTATTTCCACCTATTTCTACTATCTTAACCTCTACGTTAATAACTTAGTTAGTTAAGGCACATAACGGCAATCTAAGGCAATTTACCATCACGTAACAGCAATCTACGGCAGTTTGCTATTCTTTACTATATTCTACTAAGTTCTGCTAGGACTATAACATAAAGCCTATTCTACCCCATATACGCATTAACTAAGCAACCAAGTCATTAATATATACCCTTTTCTTCCTATTTCCTTACTTCCTTTCCTTACGCAACGTCTTAATCTTATTACACAGTTTATATACATAGCTTAATAATATCTACTTCGCTATATATTATCACTACTTGTACTCGCTCTATAACATCTACCTACTTAAAGCTATTTATAAAGCTAATCTAGCGAGTACTATATTTGCTCCTACTATAGATTAACCTACTATATAGCTGCTTCCTTGCTAACCCTTTAGGCCTATATAACCTACTTAATCTCCTTATATAACGGGACTAGCCCAGTTACAGTAGGAATGTCTTGGTAAAATACTCAACAGATAAATTCCAACGCTTTAATCAAATTCTGCCAAATTCCACCAACTCAATTAATTTCCACCAGTTTCCACTAAATTCCACTGATGTAATAGAATTTGGTTAAAACCTATCAAAATCCGCATAGGCTTGTGCCTACGCGTCTACTGCTAAGACCCTAAATATTTAGTTACACGTTTCCTATGTTCCCTTCTCTTCTTTATATAACGTCTTGTACTCTACAAGAGCTATATACCCTTAGATTAGATAGAATTTATATTTATTCCTTTAAATCTTCCCTAAAGCCTCTTTGCGCCCTTATATTACATTATATTAAAACAATTACTATTAAAATAGCAAATAAACCTAAATCCCTTTTAATAACTATAAGTATTATAACCCTAGTTAGGGAACAGTTAACTATAATGTAATAGGCCTTTACGGACGCCTTAGCTTAGTAGCGGGCTATACTAAAAGCCCAGCACCAGCAATTAATGGAAGCACTCCGTAAAGAACTCCATAATATTAAGGTATTTACGTTATAAACCCTAATCGCAACACCTATAAATAAGATTAAAATAACAGTACCTAAACCTAATATGTTAAATGCGAACACTAAACTAGTAATAGTAGCTTAACCTATACCTATAATAAACCCAGTACCTATTACAAAATCCAAAAAGCTCCCTAATCCTTTAATGTTTAATAGAAACCAAAATAACCTATATCCCTTTATAACTAAGCTTTGTCTTAAACTCTTAATAAACTATAATTAATACCCCACTAAGGCTAGCAAGGTTAGCTATAGATTATCTTATTTAAGTAAGGACGCTGCATAAACCATAGATCCATTCTTCTGCAATAGCACTTTCATTAATTTTAAAACTTTCGTCTCTCTGCTAGAATGAACGTATAATAACGCCAGCCGCGAATATACAGCTGTTACTAAACTTAAAAACCTATAATAACGAAATTAAGACTTTACTAGCTTCTTTTCGAAAATTTTAGGTCTTATTAGTAAGCTAGATTAGAATAAAGCCGCTAGAGTTGCTGCTCTTTAATAAGCTATTTTGGATAAGATTAGAGCCTAGTTAGTAGGCAGAGAACTACTAAAGAACCTATCTAAATTTGCTATAATATGTTAATGAATTAATAAGGACCTTTAATACAATAAATGGACTCATTCTCTAAAGCTAACTACACCTTATATTTAAAACTCTATAAAACCGGTATATACCCTAAAGCGCGATCCGTCTCTAAAACCTAAAAGTCCTATATATAACCCTATGGACCTTAATGCCGCTTAATTCTATACACCCTTAGGAACCAACAAAAGAAGAACTTAAGCCATAAATGGAGAATGCTTTAAATGCGGTAAAAAAGGATATATTTAAAAGCATTGCCAAACTCACCCTTTTAAAAAAGTCCGCTATAGCTCCTCCTAATCCTTAAGTCATACCTACTCCTCAAGCTGTACCCAATCTTTAAATTATACCTATTCCTTAAATTATACCCACTCTATAAATTATACTCAGACGCCATAAAGCACCTTACCTTTAGTTAACTTGGAAAACAAATTATCCTAAAGCTAAGTCGCGCCTTAGGATAAAAGGTAGAAGAGTATAAGTATCTAGGCTCTTCCAGCGCTAATATATAACATAACTCCCTTAATATACTTAGCGAAATTTAAACACTTAGAAAATAGAAGGAAGTATAAATCCTAATAGATAGCGGAGCTACTAGCATAGGCTTTATTAATACAAACCATACAAAAACTTAACGCCTAAATTTAAAGAAACTTAACAAGCCCTAAGGCCTATAAGGCTTTAATGGCAAACCCTTAATATATAGCGAACTAACGCACTACGCTCTTGTAAAATCATGGATAGGTAAATACCTTAAATATATTTCCCTGTTTATAACACCCTTAAAGTACTATAAGATAATACTTAGACATAGATAGCTAAAACAATATAACCCTTTAATTAGCTGGGTTAAAGAAACACTAAAGTTCCATACAACTTACTGCTAAAGTTATTACTTAAAAAACTATTTACCTTACAAACATGCATATAACTATTTAAATTTAATATAATACAAATTACCCTTGCTATAAACCTTAAACCAACACAATAAATCTATAACTGCTAATTGTGGTAAAGAATGTAAAGATATTACGTTAAAACCTCTTAAAATTCGTATAATATAGGCCGCGCCTTTTATCTCATTAGCAAAAAGACAAGATTATAAAATCTTTGCTATAACTATAAAAGACATTAAGAAAGCACTAAAACCAAAACAATATTCTAATCCTTAACCTTTTATGCCTAAAGAGTACCACAACCTAATTAATAAGTTTAAAAAACATTTTATAGACTAACTAGCCCCGTACCAAGAGAAATATAATTTTAAAATAGAACTTAAGCCTAGTATAACACCAAAGTTCGGTCCACTATATAGTATGTTATAAGAAGAACTGCTTATAATATAATAATACCTTAATAAGCATCTAAAAAAAGGATTAATTCGCCCTAGTTAATCTCTATTTGCCTTACCTATACTATTTATTAAAAAGCCAGGAGGAGGCTTAAGATTCTATATTAATTATTAAGCTCTAAACGCAATTATAATTCGAAACCAATATCCAATTCCTTTAATTTAAGAGACGCTCAACTATTTAGTAAAGGTATGGTACTTTATAAAGCTTAATATAGTTACCGCCTTTAATAAAATCCGTATATATAAAGGAGATGAGAAGTATACAGCTTTTTGTATATAGTGGGGACTCTTTAAATACCTAGTAATGCCATTTAGCGTAAAAAATAGTTCTAATACGTTTCAATAATATGTTAATAATACGCTTTATAAATTCCTTAATATATTTATTACCGCGTATATTAACGATATTTTAATTTACTAATCCTTGCTTTCTAAACATTAGAAACATATTAAAATGGTCCTTAAACACTTATAAGACGCGGGCTTATAATGTAATATTAAGAAATATAAGTTCTACGCGTCTAAGGTTATATACTTAGGCTTAATTATATCCCGCAACAGAATTAAAATAGACCCTAAAAAAGTTGCTGCAATTATAAACTAGGAAAGCCCTAGCAACGTATAAGACATTTAAAGATTTTTAGGATTTGTAAATTTCTATTACCAATTTATTAACTACTTCTTAGAAATTGCCTAGCTATTAGTAAACCTGATAAGGAAGAATATAAAATTTAAATAGACCGCTAGATATAAATAAGCATTTAATAATTTAAAACGCTGCTTTATAACTACTCTAATCCTAGCTTACTTTAACCTTAACCTTAAATATACCGTTAAAACTAACTCGTCTAATTATATGCTAGGGGGAGTGTTGTCGCAATATAATAAGAATAGCAAACTACATCCAGTAGCCTTTCTTTTCTAGAAACTCACCCCTACCAAATTAAACTATAAGATATATAATAAGAAACTGCTTGTAATTATTAGATGCTTTAAATAATGGCGTCCTAAGCTAAAAGAATTATTGTTTTTAATACGCGTATTAACAGACCACAAGAACCTATAATACTCCATAACTATAAAATAATTAATATAGCGCTAAATTCATTGGGCTAAATACCTCTTATAATTTAACTTTAAGATTATATATTAACCGGGCAAACTTAATTAAAAGCCTAACACATTAATATAACAATTATAGGACTTACCTATAAACGCTTTGGATAAACGGATTATAAATTAATTACGGATCTTACTGCACTCTAAATATCTTAAAAAACTATATCCTATATTTCTAGATACGAAACTCAATAGAAATGAATTAGAAGTTAATAAATAGGAAATAGAAATTAATAAGCTAATGGAATACAAATACAAGAACAATATATGGATAGTAGATATAATAAAGGCGATCTAAACTGGAAAACAACAGTATAAGGATATTATATTTGCTAAATATAAAATATAAAATAATTGATTGTACTATTAATAGAAGATAGTAGTTCTAAATTCTAAACCCTTACAATTTAAGATACTCAAATTCGTACACAACTCCCCTATAGTAGGACATCCTAGCTATACAAAAACTTATAAGATCGTTTAATAAGTATATTACTAGCCTATAATGCACAACTATATACAAAAATATATTTAAGTATATAGGATATACGTGCGTGGAAAGACCTCTTATATAAAGAAGCAAGGAGTACTTTAACCGCTACCAATTCCAATACAAAGATAGCGCGACATCTTAATTAACTTTATAGTCGACTTGCCTAACAGTAATGGGTTTATAAATGTTATTGTCGGGAATATATCACGTGTGCTCACGTGTCGCCGCGGCACTAGCGTGGCGAGGAGCCTTAAGCTCCTCGCCCTTCCTGATCAAGAAAAAAACAATAAGAATCAATCAACCAACATCATACTAGCTACAACCTGCAGCTACGTGATATCACCTTGTGAAACCAACAGTTATAGTAGTTATTAACCGCCTTATAAAAATGCAATATATAATTCCTATAGACTTAATTAATGCGATATTAGTAGCCGAATGTTTTATTAAATATATCTTTAAGCTATACAGACTTCCTAACTTAATAATATCCAACTATAGGAGCCAGTTTGTTTTAGACTTCTGGCACGCTCTATGCAAATAATTAAGTATTTAAATATAACTCTTAACTGCATTTTATCTAGAGATAGATGGCCAAACCAAAATTATAAACGCGATTATAGAATAATACTTATAAATATACTACTCCTACCTATAAGACAACTAGGAAAAATAGCTGCCTTTGGCTGAGTTTACTATAAACAATATAATAAACGTATTAATAGGCGTGACACTATTCTACGTAACCTACGGACAAAACCCTTAACTTGGATTTAAACTATAACCTAATATTAATATAATAGGACCCACAATTAAACAGATCCAGTTAATTAATATATATAACTTTACTAATTAAATAAAGCAGTTAACGGAACTATTACAAAGTAAATTAATATACGCTCAAACATTATAGGAATGGCATGTAAATAAAGGACAAGCTCCCGTATAGGACTTTAAGGAAGGTAATATGGCCTACCTAAATACATAAAACCTAAAGACTTAACGGCCCTTAAAGAAACTTAATTAAAAGTTCGTAGGCCTGTACTAAATTAAGAAGAAACTGAGCCCGTACGCCTATAAGCTTAAACTGCCAACTAAGATGAAAATATACCCAATATTTTATGTAAGCTTATTATAACCTTTAAAAGACAATCCTATAACTTATAAAGTGCCGCCGCTACCTTCTATAATTGTTAACAACAGTAACAGTTCTTACTTTATTAACTTAATTAATAATATGCAATGGAAAACATAATCTAAACAATTTAAACTTCTTATTAAGTAGAAAGGATATAAAACACAAACCTAGGAAACCTACAAACAGATTAAAGCCGACGCGGCTTCCCTAGTAAAAGAATTCCACAAAGACCATCCTTCGCGGCCTACTCTAACTAGATGGACACAATATAAAGGTAAATAACTGCCATCTAACACAAATATATAAAACATAATAATAGGAAACTCGAATTTAAAAAGAACTTAAAAAGTATCACAACATTTATAACATGGTTACATAATATGCAAGATATTAAGGAACTTTAACCGCCGATTAAAGTTATCTAATTAGTTAGATTTGCCTCGCCAAAACCACCACCTAGCGCTAAAATACAACCCGCGATAAAATTATAAATTCTTAACTAAGTTAAATTATTTTAAACCTTCGGCTAAAGGGGGGGGGTACTGTAATAGGACTAGCCCAGTTATAGTAGGAATGTCTTAGTAAAACACTTAACAGATAAATTCCAACACTTTAATCAAATTCTGCCAAATTCTGCTAAGTTAATTAAATTCTGCCAAATTCCGCTAACTTAATTAATTTCCACCAGTTTCCACCAAATTCCACTAATATAATGGAATTTGGTCGAAACCTATTAAAATCCGCGTAGGCTTATGCCCACGCGTCTGCTGCTAAGACCCTAAATATTTAGTTACACGTTTCCTATATTCCCTTCTCTTCTTTACACAACGTCTTATACTCTGCAAGAGCTATATACCCTTAGATTAGATAGAATTTATATTTATTCCTTTAAATCTTCCCCAAAGCCTCTTCGCGCCCTTATACTTTAATAACCTTAAGCTATAGGAAGTACTACTAGAGCTTATTCTACTAGCCAGCCTACTATTTACTACCCTATTTAGAATCTAGCACTATTATAAAAGGATTACCTCTAAGCCCTTTAGTTCACCTACGCTAAAGGGCCTATATAGACTTTATTATACGGTATATATAATATATAGGCGGCTGCTTAGACTTAGGCCCTTACTATAGCTATGGCTATAGCTATAACAACGCCAGTAAAGGGGATGCTATAGCGCTTACCTGGGCTAATATATACTAGCTTAATTCTGTAACAAATAAAGGCGGTGCTAGTAGGTATACTATTAGACGCGGATATATAGATACTAAAGGGGCCTTAAGCTAAAAGGTAAAGCTACTAAATATGAGCAATTAAAGCTATAAAGACTACACCTACTAGGACTTAGCTATATAGTTAATTAACGCCTATAGCTTATATACTCTCTAGTTATTCTAGGCATTTATAGTCTTTAGGCAGTCCGTGATAGTATAAGAGGCTAGTTTAACTAGAACGTATAGTTATCTAATAAATAGTATAGAATAAGAGTTATAGGTAAGTAGAGGGTAAGTTAAAGATAGAATAAGCTTTATATATTAAAGGACAAATGCTTTCTAACTTCTTCTATTTAGAGACTAATTGCTAGTTCTTTTCTAGAGGAGAACCAGCTCCCTATATAATCCTTCTAAGACACTAATAAACCCTTTACCCCTTATCTATCTAACCATGTCTCCTCTAGGACATTAGTAGGACATTAGTAAAACCTTTATTTATTTTATCTAATATATACCTTTTAGGAGCGCCCATTACAATTACCTCTTCTTTAAAGGTCTTAGTCCTCTAAGACTTTACCTTTTAATAAACTCTTATAGAGTTCCAACTAAAACCACTAGGGAAGTTCTTTAGTGGAAAGGTACTCTATAATGCGGCTTATCGCCGGTTCTTTACTAGTGTAGAACCTTACTTTATCTTCTATTCCTCCGCTCTTCTTCCACTATAGCTCTTTATAGTGCCTTTATAATGGAACTTTGATAATAATAATAAAAATTAGACGGGATTCACCTTTCTTATTATAAAAATTTGTTATAAGCTAATCTGGAGGTTGTTCTATACAACGCATTAACTAGCTGCTATCCCTATTTACCTAAAATGGGTCCTAATAATAACGTCTTAATGTTAATTTCTTCTAGTTTATAAGCTGTTATCTCTTATACGTCTTTCTATTAATAATACTATTTGTCTTACCTTTTAGCAGACTGTTTTTCATTATATCTTAGCTTTTAGCTTCCGTATCTCTAGCTATTCTTTTTATTACTGCTCTGTTCTCTTTTTATAACACGTCTATAGATAATAGGATCTCTATTTTATCTCTTTAATAATATTGACTTCCTATAGTATTCTCTCGCAATGGCTTATAATTATACTACGCGTCCCTAGATTAGCGGCGGCATTATCCTTACTCTATTAGCACTATAGACCACTTCTATTACTTCTATAGCGGTTTCTCTAAAGTGCTACCGTTATTGCGTTTACGCGCTTATATTAAACCCTTCCTATGCCTATAAGATGCCGCGCTCTAGTAAGAACAGATCTAAGTGTTCCTGCTATTGCAGCTAGAAGAAGATCTATATTCTAGTATTTCTTATTCTATCCTATTCTAGATTTTACTAACTATATTAGATCCCTACTATTTACGCGTATAAGGCTCGCTAGCTCTAACGCGCCATTAGGGATTTCCGTCTATATTAGAATAGTAAAAAATAAAGATAGAAGGTGTTTTCTATTACTTATAGCCTTTTTAATTTAATAAGGGTTTCTACTGCTATAGAGACATAGTAATTTCGGATATATAGTATCTAGGAGCGCATATATAAGCAGTTTGTTTTTATAAATAATAACATTTACACTCTTACGCAGGCCTTTCTAGCTAGGTAAGTCTCTTTAGTAGCATATTTAGAAACTATACTAACTCTTTAGTCGTTAACTTTCTAATCCTAGCTTAGATGCCGATTTAGAATCTAGGGATAACACTAAGGATAGTAACAAAGATAAATGTTCTCCCTGCTAGTTCCCTGGCTGTAGTAGTCTATCTAGTTCCCACCACTTTAAGAAGAATATTAGTAAGAATACTAATACTTCTAGGGATAGGAGTGCTAATAATACTACTAATAATAACATTAAGATAGAGGAGGAGGCTCCTGTTGCTACTTTTAGTATTTAAGTTATTATCTTATTCTTTCTTTCTTCTTATAGGATAGCTTTATATAGTGCCTCTCTAGTGCCTTTAGGATGCCCTAGTACTAGGAATTAACTTTATACTTTAGGGATGCCTCTATTCTTATTTTTAGTAACAGTCTATATAAAAGCAGCATACTGCTATAATCTCCGTATATAATAAACAGGTAGTATTCTTATAGGTACTTTATAATTTTTTAAAATTTCTAAATCTTTACTCTGTGTCTTTTTGGTCCTCTTTATATTATTAACTCTACCGCGTATCTTTAGTATTAGACTAGATACTCTCCTTTTATCCCTAGGGAACCCTTCTAAATCTCTAGGGCCCCTTCTTTTAGTACTATGGGAGGGTACAGGCTCTTATAAATAGGAAGTCACAGTGCCTTTAGTAAGAAGCCGTCAATAAGCACGCAGTCTATAGAGAGAGAAGAAAGGAGTGTATTTAAAGAAAGAAACTATCTGTCTATCGGCTATATTTAAGTTGTTAAAGACTCTAAGGGCTCCAGACCAATCTATATAAAATATATAGAAGGCCTAGGCTCTCCCAAAGCTACACCTAATCTAGATATTAAATCCAGGGGGCCAAATCATACCACTATATACCTCCCCTACCCAAGTCGTTGTCCCCTAATAACTTCCAAAACTCTAAAACTCCTTATCTTTAAAACAAAGTCGCGGCAGGTAATCGCATGCATTCCTTACCTTTACCACAAACCCGAGATAATAAACAAGGAGACTCCGTTCTAGTTAAACAAGACCATTCTCGTCCGCCTGGCTGAGTAGTACAAGATATATTAGACTGGCGGCTCTTAAATAATATAGCTCTTTTGCGTCCTTCTACTTGCTCAGTTCTATCCTATAATTCTTTAGGCAGCTTTACATAACTCTATCCTTCTACAATAATTAGGAATACTCTACTTGGATCTACTATAACAGTTAAAGGATTAATTCTATTGTTAACGTAGTAGAAGTATAAGCGGCTGTTAAAGCGCTCCACTTTAGTTGCATATATAAGCTAAAACGCATCCTTATAGTTCTTAACGGCCTTTAAATAATAGAAATATATCTATTTCACAACTTTATTTCTATTACTAGTAAGAAGAAGATTATAATCTTAGATTACTGCTAGAGAATCCCATTATTATTTACCAAGAAGGGCGTTAGATAGAGCACTAGCAGCTATAAACTCAACTACTATAGGGAAGTAATACGGAATTGCGCCGTAAAGATTAGCATGTCCAGATAGCGTATAGGGCAGCGCTCTTAAGTCTTAGTGCACATCTACTAACTCTGTTTAAGTACCTCCTTTAGTAACCTTAAGGTTATTATAATCGTCCTAAATACCAATAAACTATAGTAGTATTGTTCACTGGGTCCCAGTTAAAGGTCCTTTTACTCTATAAGGAGGGTAAGACATAGTTATACGTATATCTCCCTTCTTATATAGCTAAGCTACCTAGTCAGTCGCATATTTCTCTACGTCCTTAGCGGTCTAGTTATAGTCCAAGATTTTATATATAAATTTATCGCCCTTAGCTAATCCTTATACTTTAAGATCTGCCTACTATAATTCTAAGTAATAATGTATGCCGGGAAGAATAATTATATAGTTATCCTTAGTCTTATTATCCAGAGAAACGCTCTTTTAGATTATATTAACACCGCGTCCACTTTTAAGGAGCAAGGGAATATTAACGTTAATATAGCGGAAAGCTGTAGAGTCTCCTTTAACTGCGAATTTTATATAATAAGGGTAGGAAATAAGTTACCACTAGCTGTTAGGCCTAAGAGCGTAATAGAGACAATAATACTAAGGGTCTTGTTTTATTAGCTATTAGCAGAGACTATAGACCATTATTCTTAACTAGCTATAATTTAGTTGCCTATTAATTAGACGCTAATAATAGCGGTATATACGCATTTCTTTATTAATTATTGCTAAGATGCCAGAATCCCACTACTATCTAAACACGTTTAAAACTATGGATCCTTCTTACTACCATACATCTTAGTTATTTGGTAACAGCATTTAATTAAGTAAAGCCTCCCTATTATAAAAAAACCTTAGTGCTAAGTTATAAATAAACTTATACGGTTTTAAGGAGTTGGATAAAACTAGAGGCCTATAAGCTTTTTAGAACTAGGAGTACATAATAGGGTCTATCTTTATAGTGCCTAGGTAATTGCGAGCGTAATATATTAAACGGAGTCTATAATATAGCGCGGCATAGTTTAGACCC
>Ga0307507_10009298_pt1 | contig 13159 bp, 9 predicted proteins | sample 7_EM_MG_FD_207223 | JGI IMG/M metagenome (GOLD analysis project Ga0307507, IMG submission 207223) | Populus trichocarpa ectomycorrhiza microbial communities from riparian zone in the Pacific Northwest, United States - 7_EM | ecosystem: Host-associated > Plants > Roots > Unclassified | place...
GATAATTTCTCCATAAAAGAAGTTATACCATGTTTTGATGAGGTTGTAGTTTGAATGCACCAATAACATGGATGAATATAAAACTTGCATCATCAGTCTAAAAGCTGCTTTAGAGCTAAAAGTTGGAAAACTCGATATTCATGAAGATTCACTACTAATTATCTACTAAGTAAAGGGGGAATGGCAAACTAAGGATGAAACTAAGGTCATACCAAGATTATCTTTTGACGTTGGCTAATAAGTTTGATGAGATAAAATTCACTCATATGAGCAGATATAAGAATCAGTTTGTCGACGCCTTGGCCACCTTAACTTTAATGACACATATTAATATTGGGGGCAAGATTCAATCAATAAACATCGAAGTCAAAAATTTCCAAGCTCATTATTGCTCACTTGAAGAGACAACAAATGAAAAACCATGGTACAATGATATCATGAGGTTATCCAGCATCAAGAATATCCTCTAAGAGCCTCCAAGATGGATGAAAAGACTTTGAGAAGGATGACCATGGATTATAACTTGGATTGTGAAATCTTATATAGAAGGTCATTCAACGGGACTTTACTTAAGTGTTTGAATGAGAAATAGGTTAAGCAAGCTTTACAAGAGGTTCATGAGGGAATTTGTGCTACTCATGTTAATAGGCATACAATGATAAGACAAATGCAGTGATTTAGATACTTCTGATTGACTATGAAAAGGGATTGTGTTAACTATATTACAAAATTTCATAAGTGTAAGATATATAGGGATAATATAAATACACCTTCGGCACCCCTATTCAACATGACCTCACCTTGGCCTTTCAATATATAGAGATTAGATGTCATAGAACCAATCAATTTGAATGCCATCAATGGGCATAAAAACCAACTCTTATGCACATGTGACATAAAAAATGGTCAAGAGATTCATCAAGAAAGATTTGATTTGTCGGTATGGCTTGCTAGCAAAATTGTTAGCTGATAATGCTCAAAATTTTAATGAGAAGATAATTGTTAAACTCTACACCAAGTGTAAGATTAAGCACTTTAATTCTTCTCTTTACATACCCAAGATGAATGGTGATGTCGAGGCAGCCAACAAAAATCTTAAAAAGATCATCCAGAAAATGATAGTAACCTACAACGACTAACACAAGATGCTTCCATACGTACTTTACTCATATTACACCACAGTTAGAACTTCTACAGGTGCAACCCTTTACTTTTTGGTATATGGGATGAAAGCGATGATACCTTTAAAAGTGGAAATTCTATCATTATGGGTTCTAAATGATGCAGAACTAGAAGAATCAGAATATGCAAATCTGAAATTTGAGTAGTAGAGTTTGATCAACAAGAAAAGATTGGTAGTAATTTGTCATCATTAACTATACCAGAGTAGAATGGTTAAGGCATGCAACAAGAGAGTCAGAACAAGGGTATTCAAAGAAGGAGACCAAGTATTGAAAAAGATCTTGCCAACATCAGGAGAAGATCAGAGCAAATAGGCATCGAAATATGAAGGACTATATGTGGTGAATAAAGCCTTTCATAGAGAAGCCTTGGTTTTGAACAAGATGGACGAAGATGATTTACCTAACCCTGTAAACTCTAACATTATAAAGAAGTATTATGCATGATGTACTTTATTGATATATCAATAAAGATCAAAGTTTGGCCAGGAATGTTTTGGTGCATTTTCTTTTTGTAAACTTTAAAAAGCTTTACATGATCTCATATGCTCAAAAAACCTTATTTTTTGTGTTTTTATAAAATATTTTTTGGAAAATCAAAGTTATTAGTACAAATACAGAGGTCAAATTAGTGTTCGCTTTTTACAAGTGAGTTTTGCGAGTTCAAGTGATCTCCTAGTGAGGTAACCAAACCATTTAAATGACTTTGAAGCTGAGTTTTAGTTGGCTGAATAACAATCATAATTTAATTATGATGAAAACAATTTTGCATGACCAAACAATCACAATGAAAGAAAGCAAAGCTTACTAATCCTAAACTCATATGTTTGAAATGGGAGAATGTCATTTTTTATAATTCTTTCACAATACTTTAAAAAAATATCATTTGCAAGTCCTCATTGAGCCTAGTAAGTCTTTCTTGCAAAACAACAATGACTAGGATCATACCCCATATTGGGGGAACGTACCAAGATTAGAAAAGCAATTTGACCGCAAGAATATACAAAATAATCCTCAATTATCAAAGGTGCCCAAACAAAGCAAGAGCATGAAGAAATTCAAAGATTCAAAAAGGTTGAGCATGCCATGCAAAATGAAAATAATTAGTATGATGATGACACTCAAAGTCAAATAGTCCAAACATTGGGGGCATGCTAAACTATTTTGCAAAGTCAACCCTAAAATCTAGGAATCATTTGACCAAAAAGTAAGGTTTGGAAACGAGATTTAGTGATCATTGATCTTAAGATCTCTTAAACACCTTTTAAGCCTACAAATATCCTTTTCTTTCATTACCAAAAGCCAAATCCTACGTTGCATGCCCAATAAAGCTTTTTTTAATCAAAGGCAAGCAATCTGGATTGGTAAACGATGCTTTCCCATGTGAAATGAGCTTTTCAAGAAACTTTGATTATGCTTTATTATTCATACAAGTAAAATGAACGCTTCAATACCATAGAGAAAGTCAACCTTCAAGAAACCTTATCTATGGGAATCACCCAAGTTCTTTTTAAAATAAGTTTGTTTTAAACTAGCATCAAAATGGTTTTTGTTCATGGGAATCGCTTGAGTTCTTCGTCCTTTTAAAACATATAGTACATCTTTTTGTGCATGCAAAATGTGAAATAATTCACGTTATGTTGTTTGCATTTGCTAGTAAAGGTAATGTCACTGGGTTGGACCACTAACAAAGCTGAATGGGCCAAATCCAAGCCTAGCCTGCGCGACTGGGCTGGGTCCAGTCCATATATATACAAAAAGGAGAAGAAGCTTGTTGGGCTGTCTGTTGGCCCAAAATCGGGTTAAGCTTCGGCCTCGAGTCCAAAGGACTGGGCTGGTTAAGCCCAGCCCATGTGGTTGGGCCAAACTCAACCCAACCTTAAATGTGTGTTTAGCATGCCCTATTTTTACCAAAGGAAAAATGCATTTTTTTAAGACATGTTTGTCAAACACAGCCTTAAAGTATTTTCAATGCCTCTGATTTTAGGATAAGGACACGTTTAGCAAACACGTCCTCCTACCATTTCCTTTAGCTTAGCTTTATCTTTATCTTGTCCTTATTATAGTGTTTAGTCAAACATACCCTAAACTAGTTCGGAAAAGTAGGAAACAATTCAAGGATCATTTTAAAATTATTTATGGGTCTCTCGTGTGTTTTTTCAATAATTTTATCTAATATCATGTTATAGACTTACACTGTATGATACTGACTCGTATTAAAAATACCTAATTTTTCTCCAAAAATTCAAAAACATCCTCCTTTCAAAAATAAAAATATATATATGTTTTGTTCACGTGCATATGGCCAAATTCTAAAAATCTTTTCACATATATTTTCAAAAAAAATTATATTTTTATCATGTTTTAAAAATACAAGATAAATATTGTAATCGATTTATGATTATTCATTAAGATTTAGTCAAAATCTCAAAAATACCACAAAAAGTAATTTGTTTAATTAATATTCAGAATATGAATTTTACAACGTAATGCATGCTTCCAATATTAAATTAAATGAGTTAATAGCAATAAACATTAGAAATTAGTTCTAGATTTTATTATTTAAGGGTATAAAATTACATTGTAAAGTATATACTGAGATATTAAAGATACAAAGTAAAAAATAAATGTGATACTAAAATGGTTAGGATTTAACCCGATAGGATAGAGACTTTCTCATAGATTTACCTCGAACCTTAGATGAGACCAACAAATAGAAACATGATTTAAAATAACAATCAATTAATAATGTAACTTACCATAGATAAGGTGCACTGGATTGATGTGTCTTTTTCTTATACAACTGGTCCTCTTACTTAAACTCTCGCAAACCAATAAGTTTTTTAGTAAAATAATAACAGACAACAACTCCTTCAAAATCACAATTTATGATCAAATTCAAAACCTCTTCTATTCAGAGAAAAACCTGTCATTCCGCCTTGCATGCCATGAAATTTGTCATTCTAATTTATAAGAGAACTTGGCATTGGGATTGTTGCCTACAGTCCCCTAGGACGGGGATTCCTTTCATCGGGATCTAAGCTGGTTAAGAGCTTTTCAGAGGGTGACATTTGAAAGGTCGGTACGCTTCTTTGTGAAAATTGAGTTTCCGACTAGTACTTGCGCAGTAAATAACCAGTTGTCGTAGCATAAGACCTTATAGTTAGAAAAGGAATGTCACAAGTGCATATGGAACGCCTTGCATAAACTTTACACCTACGATGATTTCCTTTTTGATGAGTTTTCTGAAGCTTAGCTTCTGAAATTGTGTTGCATTAATTGTCTCAGGATCTGCCTAGGTTCCGTCCAGAAACTCTGGAGCATAACAGGCAACGTGAAATAACACCAGATGAAATGGCAGAACTCGAATCCATCGCTTCTGCAGGTGTTGTTCAGGGTGATAGGTACGAGGTTTTCATGCTTACATACAGGAATTCAGACACTCCACCTTTTTCATCATGGAAAGCTATATAAAAGAATGTTGTCATGTCTGTTATCTTGCTGGTACTTGTAGATTTCAGTTACCTTTGCAGGTGCTCTAAGATTGTGGGAGTTAATTTTGTTGAGAAGTATTCCATAACTGTCAGTATTGTTGTTAGCTAAATCTATTGAAGTTGTTTGTTAGTTAATCTAGCTGGCAGTTAGTTAAGTCAAGTAAGTTTGTTAGTGTTCAATTTTTAGCTAACAAACTGATTCCTTGGATCACGGGGCAGCAGTTATTAGTTACCCTGCAGTATTGTAAAGGCTATATAAAGTCAAACGATTGTTCATTCATGATTGACATACAATTCAGTATTCATCAAGTGTTCTTGCATATCGGTTTCTATCAAATTGGTATCAGAGCAAAACAAAGGAAGAGAAAGAGAAAGCTACAGGGAGAGGAAAAGAAAGTTGCAGTTGATTTTGTTTTTTTGTTGAAATCTACAAAACAAAGGAGAGCCAAACTGAGAGATGGCGAATGACAATAACAGCAATTTTATACAACCATCCATGTCGTGCTTTGATGGTCATTTCTATCACTAGAGCATGCTAATAGAGAATTTCTTGAGATCCAAGGAATTCTGGATCTTGGTTGAAACTGGCTACATAGAGCCAGAGGAAGGAGTAGGTGTGACTGAAACACAACAAAACAAATTAGAGGAGTTAAAACTCAAAGATCTGAAAGTGAAGAACTACCTATTTCAGGCCATTGACAGAACCATACTTGAAACTATTCTGGAGAAGAACACCTCTAAACAAATTTGGGACTCAATGAAGAGAAAATATGAAGGAAATGCAAGAGTGAAGCGTTCTATCCTTCAAACACTAAGGAAGGAGTTTGAAACACTAGAGATGAAAACAGGTGAGAATATCACTGACTATTTTGCAAAGGTTATGATTGTAGCCAGCAAAATAAGAACCTCTAGGGAGCAAATGCGAGATGTAACGATTGTGGAGAAGATTCTTCGATCCTTGACTGACAGATTCAATTACATAGTATGCTCAATTGAAGAATCTAGAGACATTGATGTTCTCTCAATTGATGAGTTACGAAGCTCATTGATTGTACATGAACAAAAATTTCAGAAACACAGCATGGTAGAACAAGCTTTGAAGGTGACATCTGAAGAAAGGTTATATGGCAGAGGACAAGGCAAACGAGCTTTCAGAAAAGGAGGAAGAGGTAGAGAACAATATACCTTTGACAAAATCACTGTTGAATGTTATAGATGTCACAAACTTGGCCATTTTCAGTATGAATGTCCCACAATGAGCAATGAGGCAAATTATGCAGAACTGAACAATGAAGAAGAAATTCTATTGATGTCTCATGTGGAATTGTATGACAACAATCGAGAGGATGCATGGTTTTTGGACTCTGGCTGCTTAAACCATATGTGTGGAGACAAGGATATGTTCTATGAATTAAATGAAGAATTTAGACAACTGGTAAAGCTTGGGAATAATACACGAATGACAGTTCTTGGAAAAGGAAAAGTCAAGTTGTTTTTGGATGGCATGCAGCACATGGTTACTGATGTATTCTATGTACCTAAACTAAAGAATAACCTCCTAAAGCATAGGCCAGCTACAAGAAAAGGGTCTGGCAATCCTTATCAAATCAGGAATATGCAAGATTTATCATCCTATGAGAGGCCTGATCATTCAAACCAGAATGACAGTCAACAGGATGTTTATGCTAATAGCAAAGGCTCAAGTCAAAGATGTTTCTTGTTTCCATACACATGCACAAGATGTGTCATATTTATGGTATTGCAGATATGGCCATCTCAGCCACAAAGGACTAAGAACCTTGCAATATAAGAAGATGGTTCGAGGACTACCACAGCTCCCTGCATCAACTACAGAATGCACTGCTTGTATTACTGGCAAGCAGCACAGAGAATCCTTTCCAAAGAAGAGTCAATGGCGTGCATCACAAAGGTTACAACTCATCCATGCAGACATATGTGGCCCAATCACACCAACCTCAAACAGCAAGAAAAGGTATTTCTTATGTCTCATTGATGACTATAGCAGAAAGGCCTGGGTTTATTTCCTAGCAGAAAAATCAGAAGCTCTCCAGCATTTCCAGTACTTTAAGAAGCTTGTTGAAAAAGAAACTGGACAATACATCAAGTGTATAAGAACAGATAGAGGTGGTGAATTCAACTCACTGGAATTCAATGAGTTTTGTAAGCAGAATGGCATCAAAAGACAGCTAACTACAGCCTACACCCCTCAGCAAAATGGAGTGGCTGAGAGGAAGAATAGTATAGTAATGAGCTTGGTAAGATCAATGCTTTTAGAAAAGAAGATTCCTAAAAGCTTCTGGGCTGAGGCAGTAAACTGGATCATATATGTATTGAACAGATGCCCTACTAATGTTGTAAAAGACATGACTCCAGAAGAAGTGTGGACTGGAAAGAAGCCCTCAGTTGAACACTTTAGAGTGTTTGGATGTGTAGCTCATGTGCATATACCAAATGCAAGATGAACCAAACTGGAAAACAAGAGTGTACGCTGTATACTGTTGGGAGTAAGCGAAGAATCAAAAGGCTACAGATTGTATGACCCTGTAACAAAGAAAATTGTAACTGGCAGGGACATAATCTTTGAAGAAGAGAAACACTGGGACTGGGATGTCAGTTATAAAGAGGAGTTACAAATGAACTTAGAATGGGGAGAAGAAGGTGAAACTGATGGAGATGAAGCAAACAGTAGTGGAGATGCAGAGGTAATTGGGCATAATATTGCAAACTCAGGTGCAGAGTCAAATTGGGATGGCATTGAAGAATCCAGCAATGCTCCTGCCAACACAATATATGAAGAAGATGTCAATCTGCATACAAAGAGGGAGACAATTATGCCCAGTTGGATGAGAGACTATGTCTCTGGTGAAGGACTGTCAGAAGAAGAAACTGAATTGAATATGGCAATTGTAACTTCTGATGACCCCGTGAGTTATGAAGAGGTAGTAAAAAGTTACAAGTGGAGGGAAGCCATGGATACTAAAATGGAGTCAATTCAGAAGAATGAGACATGGAGTTTAACTGAATTACCAGCTGGAACTAAGAAGATTGGGGTGAAATGGATATACAAGACCAAGATAAATGAGTCTGGTAAAGTGTATAAGCTCAAAGCCAGGTTAGTTGCAAAGGGTTATGCTCAACAACATGGTGTGGATTACACATAAGTATTTGCTCCTGTGGTAAGAATGGACACTGTTCGGCTGATCATTGCACTAGCTGCTAAAAAAGGTTGGCTCATCTATCAATTAGATGTTAAGTCGGCTTTTCTGCATGGAGAATTAAGTAAGGATTTATTTGTAGAACAACCAAAAGGATATGAGCAGAAAGGAAATGAGCACAAGGTCTACAAATTACACAAAGCTTTGTATGGACTAAAACAAGCCCCTCGAGCTTGGTTTAGTCGAATTGAAGCTTACTTCACCCATGAAGCATTTCAGAAGTGCATCAGTGAACAAACTTTGTTTGTTAAAACCAGTGGAGGTAGAATCCTTATTATGAGTGTTTATGTGAATGACTTGATTTTCACTGGAGATGATGAACAAATGATGCTGGAATTCAAACAATCAATGATGAGGGTATTTGACATGACTGATCTAGGAAGAATAAGGTTCTTCTTAGGCATAGAAGTACTGCAACAGACTAATGGAATCTATATCTGTCAACGGAAATATACACTAGAGGTTCTGAAACGGTTTGGAATGGAAAAAAGTAAGGCAGTAATGAATCCCATAGTCCCTGGCTTCAAAACTGACAAAATTGGAGAAGGAAAAAAAATCGATGAGACTTACTATAAACAGATAGTAGGAAGTCTTATGTATATCACTGCTACAAGGCCAGATATCATGTTTGGGGTGAGTTTTATTAGCAGGTTTATGGCTAGTCCAACAGAAGTGTATCTACAAGCTGCTAAAAGAATATTAAGATACTTGAAGGGCACCATCAATTATGGTATATTCTACAAGAAGAATGAGAACAAGCAGCTGATTGCATACACTGATAATGACTATGCAGGAGACATTACAGACAGAAAGAGTACATTCGACTAGAGTGGAGCAGTTTCATGGTCATCAAAGAAGCAGTCTATAGTTACTCTGTCAACAACTGAAGCAGAATTCGTGGCAACAGCAGCTTGTGCGTGTCAAGCAGTATGGATGAGAAGGATTCTGGAGAAGTTAAATCATGAACAAAAAGGTTGCACCATCTTAATGTGTGATAACATGTAAGATCCCGCTTCGAAAGCGAGCGTCCAGAGCCAAGGCCTTATAAGTGCATGCTCACCTTGACTAGTAAGACGCGTTTTAGGTTCATGTGTGGCTGCCAAGAACAAACCCGTGAGGGGGACCTGGGTGGATGCCCTGGATTTGGGTGGACTGGGAGGCCCAAAGCGGACAATATCTTGCTAGTAATGTGGGGTGTTACATTTGGTATCAAAGCCGAGGACGACTCGTCTTAAGGTGGGGGGATTGTAAGATCCCACATCAGAAGCGAGCGTCCAGAGCAAGGGCCTTATAAGTGCATGCTCACCTTGACTAGTAAGACGCGTTTTGGGGCCATGCGTGGCTGCTAAGAACAAACCCGTAAGGGGGACAAGGGTGGAAGCCCTGGATTTGGGTGGACTAAGAGGCCCAAAGCGGACAATATCTTGCTAGTAAGGTAGGGTGTTACATAACAGTTCAACCATCAAGCTCTCAAGAAACCCCATTATGCATGGACGCAGCAAACACATTGATGTGAGATTCCATTTCTTACGTGATTTAACTCGAGACAAGTTCATTGAACTTGTGCATTGTGGCTCACAGGATCAAATAACTGACCTGCTGACAAAACCAGTTAAACTACAGACATTTAAAGACCTTCGAGAACAAATAGGAGTCTGTGTGATGCCTGAAGTAAACTAATTGTTACACAGAATTAGTTTAAAGGAAAGAATGTTGAGAAGTATTCCATAACTGTCACTATTACTGTTAGCTAAATATGTTAAAGTTGTTAGTTAGTTAATCTAGCTGGCAATTAGTCAAGTCAAGTAAGTTTGTTAGTGTTCAATTCTTAGTTAACAAACTGATTCCTTGGATCACGGGGCAGCAGTTATTAGTTACCCTGCAGTATTGTAAAGGCTATATAAAGCCAAACGATTGTTCATTCATGATTGACATACAATTCAGTATTCATCAAGTGTTCTTGCATATCGGTTTCTATCAAATTTGCACACCATCTGTAGAGATATATGTTTTTTCCCCATAATTTAATTTTACCATTAATTCTGTGTTTTTGCTTTGCTATAGAAAGCTGGTCTTTCGTAATTACTTTGTCTTGTTAGAATTTTATAATTGTTGAGAGTGAGCAGAACTTCTATACGCGGGAGAAAAATAAGATTTTGAGTTTGTTTATATTTATGTCAGTTTTGTATATTTATTTTTTATAAAGTAAGAGATTGATGTATGTATAAATATTTTATATTGATTTTTTTTTAATTTTTTTAATTTATTTTATCTTTGTTACTAATAACAAACTATTTTTGTTTTTTAAAAAAAATATCATGTAAATACAACTCACTTACATAAAATAAAAATAAAAATAATGGTAGATAAATTATAATAATCTCTTCAAAGCATTATGAAATTTAAAAACATATATATCTTTTCATTTTCAATTTATCAATTCATATATATTTTTCAATTTATTCTATTATACATTATCTTTTCATTTTTCAATTAAGAAAAATCATGATATAATGCAAACACTTCCTTCTCTTACATTATAAATTGAATTGAAATTCTACATAAAATAACAAGGAAATGAATACAACACCTATTGCACTTAAAATAGTGAATTATAAAATAAAATAAAAAAAGAGATCAAACATTTATTTATTATAGCTGTGACACAATTCATCATGGATTAGCATATAAATTGTTTTTTTCCCTTCTCCACACAAACCAAAAGCATGGCTGGTAGGGGTCGAATTGTCTTTTCTAATAAATCCATTAGGCATTACAAAATTGGTTGGGATAAATTGGTTAGTACACTTTTTTTTGCACTGTTAAATTACTTTGTCTTGTTATTATTATTTGCACAATAAAACTTCAATTATGTCTTTTAGAGAAAATAACCATTAAATTAGGGGTTTTTTTTTGTATTTTCAGTTTTTTGAACAATAAAGTTACAGTATTACCCTTAAAATTAAAAACTTATACATCTGATTTCAAGGGTATTTTTTGTTTTTACTTATAGTTTTTTTTGTTATTTTTGGGTTGGTCTAAAGGTTGTTTTGTCATTTTAAAAGACTAAATATTATTATAAAAAAAAATTGTTGACGCATTAGTGCATGACAGTTCCCGCGAGAGGCGCATATAGGGCCTTTCTGACTATCAAATTCCACCATATAAGGAAGCGTTAGGAGAGGCTCATCTTTCTCTTTCTAGTAGTGTGGTGCGTGTTTCTGGAGGAGACACGGTTGGCTCCTAGCAAGTTTTTTTTGTCCTTCTTTAATTTCTTTCTCCTAACTTAAAAATTTATGTCAGCCCATCCAAAAACAAAATATCCTTATTTTGTATTTCTATCAATCTTGACCCTCATTCTCTTAATTACTATTTGTGTTGCTTTTAATATTTTTTTGTATTTTTAGTTTTTTATTTATTTCATCTCTGAGAATTTTATATCATTTAATTTTTATATCTAATTTGGTCCTCATTAATTTGATTACTCTTTTTTGGTGTTTTATCATTTTCTTGATTTTTTTAATTTTTTCAATTCCATCCCTAATCATTTTATTGCATTTATTTTTGTATCCAATTTTGGTCATCTTTTTTATTGCTATTTTCTTATTCTTTTTATTTATCTATTTTTTTCAATTATATCCCTCAGTATCTTAATTTATTTATTTTTTGAATTTAATCCCTAATTATTTTTCTTCATTTAGTTTTTATACTAAATTTGGTCTACATTTCTTGGATTTGAGATTGTTTTGTATTTGGATATTCTACTCTCTCTCCTTTTGTGTTTGTCTTTCTACAGGGTAATCTCAGTCTCTTTACTTGAGTCTGATATGATTTTATTTTTTTATCCTTTTATTATAGATTGATTTATTATAGAAAAAAATTATTTTTTTAATGTGGGATTTGAAGTTCTTTAATATATATATATATTATTTAAATATTTTAAATTAAAAGAATAATATACTAACATATCTGAGGCAAGACCCAAGCGAAACGGGTCCGGCCACAGGACCCAAGAGAAATGGGTCCGACCGCAGACCCAATCCAATTAGATCCTGACAAAGAACCCAAGGCCAATTGGTTCAGCAACCAGGAGAATTATAATAAAAATAATAATATTTATACCACAAATAATAATAATATATTTTCTATTAATACTTTGAATTATAACAAAAATAATAATAATTATAAGACAAATAATTATATTTGTAAACCCAACAATATTTCTAACACAAATAATCATATTTTAGAGATGATAATTTAGAATTATAATAAAAATAATAATATTTATAACACAAATAATTATATTAAGAATTCCAAGAATATTTATAATACAAGAAATAATATTTTTTATATTATTACTTTGAATTATAATAAAAATAATAATAATATAACACAAATAATAATATCTTTAATATGAATACGTTGAATTATAATAAAAACAATAATATTTATAACACAGATAATTATATTTAGAAACCCGACAATATTTCTAACACAAATAATAATATCTTTAATATGAATATGTTGAATTATAAACAAAAAATTATAACACAAATAATAATATATTTGATATGAATACGTTTAATTATAAAAAACAAAATATTTAGAACACAAATAATAAAAATAATATTTTTTTTAATATTAATACCATTAATTATACTAAAAATAATAATATCTATAACATCAATAATATTTTTTTTTATTAAACTTGAAATTACAAGTTTTCCATGTAAATCTTCCAGCCCATACTTGGATTTAAAATCTATGCTTTATGCATAGTGGAGAACAAGTTGCGGAATTTGTGATCATGCACTAATTGAATGATGTATATAATATAGTCTAGCATTTGCATGTCAATGCCAAACTTTATATTATATCTATCATACTTGATATAAAAACTTACCTGAAAATAATTGTTCAAAGTATTATTTATTTATTTATTTTCTAATTGTTGAGAGTGACCAAAAATTTTATATTATATATGTCACACTCAATATAAAAACTTACCTGCAAATAATTATTCAAAGTATCATTTCTAATTATTGAGAGTGACTAAAAATTTTATATACTCGATATAAAGACTTACCTAAAAATAATTGTTCAAAGTATCATTTATTTATTTATTTATTTATTTATTTTATATTGAATCAGCTAGATTTAAATTAGATTTGAAAAGGATAAGTGAATCACTAAATATCTAGATTCTAGACTAAATATCTAGACGAGTTTATTGACTAACGTTTGCGTT
>Ga0307507_10009300_pt1 | contig 13158 bp, 9 predicted proteins | sample 7_EM_MG_FD_207223 | JGI IMG/M metagenome (GOLD analysis project Ga0307507, IMG submission 207223) | Populus trichocarpa ectomycorrhiza microbial communities from riparian zone in the Pacific Northwest, United States - 7_EM | ecosystem: Host-associated > Plants > Roots > Unclassified | place...
AATTCACGCCGGCTGTGGTCAATGCAAGCGCTGCCGCGAGGGCATGTACACCTCCTGCCACAACTACGGACTGAACTACGGCGACGTCGACAAGGGCCATCGCGCCAACGGGTTCACCACCGATGGCGGCTTCGCCGAATATGCCGTCAACAACATCAATACGCTGGTCGCGATCTCGGATGAGATGTCGGATGAGGAGGCAACCCTCGTCGTGACCGCCGGCACGGCCATGTACGGCCTCACCGAGCTCGGCGGCCTTGTCGCGGGCGAGAGCGTGGTGGTGACCGGACCCGGCCCGATCGGTCTGCTCGGTGTTGCGGTCGCGAAAGCCCTTGGCGCGCAGCCGGTGATCCTGACCGGCACGCGTGACAATCGCCTGCGCATCGGGCGCGAGCTCGGCGCCGACCATGTCGTCAACGCCAAGGGCGAAGATCCGGTCGCGGCGGTGCGGCGCCTCAACGGCGGCAAAGGCGTCGACTATGTGATCGAATGCTCCGGTGCGCCCAATGCGATCAACGAAGCGGCGCAAATGGTGAACCGTGGCGGGCGCATCTGCCTCGCCGCATTCCCGCACGAGCCGGCCGCAGTCGATGTCGCACATCTCGTGCGCAACAATATCTATGTGTTCGGCATCCGCGGCGAAGGCCGCAGCGCAACCCATCGCGCCGAGGCATTGATGGCGCAGAAGCGGTTCGACGCCACCAAGGTGCACACCCACACCTTCGCGCTGGAGGATCTGCCGACCGCGCTACGCTACGCCCGCGAGCGCATCGAGGACGCGATCAAGGTCGTGGTCAAGACGCGCGGCCACGTCGCCCTCAACCGCGTCGCCGCCGAATAGACGGGACGCTGGTGAATCCGTTGTGCGTGAACGCGCGGTCGGTCCAGTTCGCTCGTCCGGTCGCCGCCATGCCGGATCCCAGATCGCCATGGATAGCGTAACCGCCGCTTTGCACGCGGCACCGCCGCCGTCGCCTCATCCTCCCGTACCGATCACCCTCATTCAGCCTTGGATGAACAGCTCGCGGCTCCGCCACGAGATCTACGTCTCGTTGCACCGCAGCACGCAAAATAAGACTGAGGCTCAAGCAGCCGGGCAGCCTCCTGGCCTGGTGGTGCGCATTATGTGCTTTCCGCGAAAGCACGACACCCCATGACGCTCTGCAATGAGGTGCGTAGCTCAAGCGCAATGACCATCGATCTCAATCGACGAAGAACACGAATGGGAGGAGGCAGTTCTATGTGGAAGGGCAATTTGTGTCTTGCCGCGATGGCGAGCCTGTTGATGTCGGGCAGCGCCTTCGCGCAGGAGAAGATCAAGGTCGGGGTCACCGCGACCCTGGAGGGCACCTACACCGTGCTTGGCGAGGACGGAATCCGTGGCTTTCAGACCGCATTGAACAAGTTCGGCAAGAAGGTCGGCGACAAGGAACTCGAATTCGTCATCGCCTCGACTGATGCGACTCCCGACTCCGCGGTTCGCGCGGTGCGCAAGCTGATCGAGCAGGACAAGGTGCAGATCCTGCTGTCGCCGCTGTCGGGCGATGAGGGCATCGCGGTCAAGAATTTCGCCAAGACGCACCCCGAATTGACCTTTGTCAACGCAGCGTCAGGCGCGCAGGAAACCACCTACGTCGACCCGGCGCCCAACTTCTTCCGCTACAACATGGACGGCGCCCAGTGGCAGGTCGGTCTGGGCAAATATGCCTATGAAACCAAGGGCTATCGGAAGATCGCCACGGTCGGCGAGGATTACTCCTTCATCTACACCCAGGTGTTCGGGCTCGTGCTCGAATTCTGCGGCGCCGGCGGCCAGATCACCAATCGGCAATGGGTCCCGCTCGGCACCAAGGATTTCGCCTCGGTGATCGCCGCCCTCCCCGACGATGTCGACGCGATCTATCTCGGGCTCGGCGGCGCCGACGCCGTCAACTTCCTCAATCAATACCAGCAGGCGGGCGGCAAGGCACATCTGCTCGGCGGCTCCATCATGGTCGACCAGACCATCCTGTCGGCCAAGGGCAACGCCAAGAACGCACTGATCGGCACGATCGCGGCCAGCGGCCAGGCCGACACCTGGGAGGATCCGGGCTGGCAGGCCTTCGTCAAGGACTATCAAGCCGCATTCCCGCCGGAGAAGCGCTTCCCGAGCCCGTCCCTGCTCGCGACCAACTACTATGACTCGACGATGGCGCTGATCCTCTCGCTCAAGAAGGTCAATGGAGACCTCAGCGACAATCAATCCAAGCTGAAGGCCGCTTTGGCGTCGATCGAGATCGATGCGCCCAACGGCAAGATCAAGCTCGACTCCAACCGTCAGGCGATCGGCACGAATTTCGTCACCGAAGTCGTCGATGACGGCAAGGGCGCCTTGTTCAGCAAGGTCGTGAAGGTCATCCCGAACGTGAACCAGACGCTCGGCTACGATCCGGCGGTGTTTGCCAAGATCGGCCTGCCGGGCCGCACGGTTCCGGAGTGCAAGAAGTATTAAGCCAATCCAACCTCGCGGCCAGCCCCCTGGACTCCCCTCGGGGCTGGCCGCCCTGTCTCCAAATCCCGACCTTCGAGCCCCCGAACGCGCTCTTGCATTCTGATCGCGGATGATCAACCTTATCAAAAACAACAAGATACAATCCGCGGGAGGAATGGATGAGCCGGGCTCTTGCCGCCTTTCACGGCCATTTCGGCCGCGCGACGGTGTATCAGCTCAATCGCCCCTTCAACGTGCACGCGCATCGCGAAGGACATTTGATCTTCCACATCGACGGTACGCCGGGCTGCGTGGACGTCAACGAGCGGCCCAATCAGCTTTGCGAGGAGACCGTGGTCGCGGTCAATCCCTGGGAGCCGCACAATTTCCTGCCGAACGATCTGAAACACGGCGCCCTCTTCCTCGTCCTCTATGTCAACGCCGAGTGGTTCGCGGGCGTTCGCGGCCTGCGTTTCGGCTGCACACGCTTCAGGCGCACCAGGACGCTCGACCGCAACGTCCGGGCGGCGGCCGCCATGATTTGCGGCGCACCTTCGCTCAACAGCCTCGATGGCGAGTTGCGCGGCCTGATCGATGCCTGCCACGAGGAAAGCTGGCGCCAGGCGGACGCCTCCTCCGAGGGGCGCGCCGGCACCGTCGTCACCGACTTTCGCGTGCGCAAGTCCATCAAGCTGCTGGCGGAGAATGTCGGCGGCGACATCGAACTCGATGCGATCGCGCGCGAGTCCGGTCTGTCGCGCCCGCATTTCTACAAGCTTTTCCGTACCCAGACCGGCGTGACCCCGCACCTCTATGTCAATACGCTCTTGATGGAGCGAGCACTGGACTCGCTGGTGACCACCGAAGCTCCGATCGCGGACATCGGCTTCGATCTTGGCTTCTCGTCACAGAGTGCGTTCACGCATTTTTTCGCCGGCAATGTCGGCATTGCACCAACGGATTATCGCCGCACCGCCAAGGTCTTGCGAGGCTGATCGGCCAGGCCGGCGCAGGAAAGGATACTGACGATCAAATCCGCTCCGCGCGGGCCGGTAGGATAGCGGCGGCGGACGGCGAATGCCCGTTGCGCCGCGGGAGGGCTAAGGACGACATGACGTCCAAGGTATCGGCGTCCAAGATACTGGCGTGCAAGGTACTGGCGTCCCAGCAACTGGCATCCAAGGTGCGAGTTTGCGCCGATCGTCTGGCACCGGCTGGCGTCGGGGCATTGACACGACGCGGGCGGCACGCATGAGACAATTCATCGAACGCCATCCCTTGTGGGCCTTCATCATCCTGATCGCGATCGGGGTGGCGCTATGGTTGATCCTCGCCACCTGGCCCGCAGGACTGGAGGACACCTTCGGCAAGAAGAAGGTCTTCCTCAGCGCGGTTTTCAACGGCATCACGCTCGGCGGTCTGTATTTCCTGGTGGCGAGCGGCTTCACCCTGATCTTCGGGCTGATGCGCAATGTCAATCTGGCCCACGGCTCGCTCTATTTGTTCGGCGGTTACGTTGGCTACGCGGTGAGCGTCGCCACCGGATCGTGGCTGCTGAGTTTCGTCGCCGCCTTCGTCGTCGTCGCACTGGTCGGGGTCGCCCTGCAGGTCCTCGTCTTCCGCCGCATCGAGGGGCAGGATCTGCGCCAGACCATGGTCACGATCGGGCTCTCGATCGTGTTCGCCGATCTGATGCTGTGGGCCTTCGGCGGCGATTTCTACCAGATCCAGACACCGGGCGCGCTGGTCGGCCCGATCCAGTTGCCGTTCGTCACCGCGGTCAAATCGTCGGGTGAGGCGGTCTACCTGCAGTATCCGATGGTGCGCCTGGTCATCTTCCTCGCCTCCGTCGTCATCGGCGTCGCCTTGTGGCTCGCACTCAACCGCACGCGCATCGGTATGATCGTGCGGGCCGGGGTCGATGATCGGGACATTCTGGCGGCCATGGGCGTGCGCATTCAACTGGTGTTCGTCCTGGTCTTCGCGCTCGGCGCCGGTCTTGCGGGCATGGCTGGCGTCGTCGGCGCCACCTTTCAGTCGATCTCGCCCGGCGAAGACATCCGCTTCCTGCTCGCCTCCCTCGTCGTCGTCATCATCGGCGGCATGGGATCAATTCCCGGCGCGGCGCTCGGCGCCCTCATCGTCGGTCTCGCCGAGCAGCTCGGCTCGGTCTACATCCCGACCTATGCGATCGTGGTGACGTTTCTGATCATGGTGCTCGTGCTGGCCGTCCGGCCGCAGGGCCTGCTGGCGGGCCGCTAGTCATGGCGATGACGCAGGACGCGCGACTTCCCCCCGACAAGCTCGCCGCAGCCACGCCGATAAGCGGTTTCGCGCGCACCGAGCTCGGCACCCCCGCCGGCTGGGCCCTCGCCTTCATCCTGATCATCATGCCGCTGCTCGCCAACGGCTTCTTCCTGATCGAGATCTTCGGCACCACGCTCATTCTCGGTACCGTGGCGCTGAGCCTGATGTTCCTCGCCGGCTATGGCGGCATGGTCAGCCTGATGCAGCTGACCATCGCAGGGCTGGCCGGCTACATGACCGCGGTGCTGGGCGCCAGTGGCAACGCCAATATCAGCCTGGGTTGGCCGTGGTGGCTCGCAACCCCGATGGCGCTGGCGCTGGCCACGCTGTTCGGCACCGTCGGAGGGGCGCTCGCGGTCCGTACCGAGGGCATCTACACCATCATGATCACGCTCGCGATCGCCTCGGCGTTCTATTACTTCACCAACCAGAACTGGGTCATCTTCAACGGCCACACCGGCATCAACAGCGTGGTCACGCCGCAGTTCTGGGGCGTCGATTGGCGTGCGGATATCCCGTTCTACTATGTGATCCTCGCGGTCGCGGCGCTCTGCTTCTGCGCCGTCAGCTACCTCGCACGCGCGCCGTTCGGGCTCGCCTTGCAGGGCGTGCGCGACAATCCGCGCCGCATGGCCGCGCTCGGCTTCAACGTCAATGCCCACCGCGTCGCCGCCTATGCCTTCGCCTCCTTCGTGGCCGCGCTCGCCGGTGTCCTGCAGGTCTGGAATTACCGGCAGATCTCGCCGGGTTCGGTCGGAGTCGAGCGCGCCATCGACATTCTCATCATCGCCATCGTCGGCGGTATCACCCGCCCGATCGGCCCGTTCATCGGCGCGCTGATCTTCGTGCTGCTGCGCACCTTCACGCTGGATTTCCTGGTCGCGATCGGGCTCGACGGCAATCGCTTCCGCCTGCTGATCGGGCTCGGCTTTCTCGTCATCGTGCTGTTCTCGCCGGACGGGGTGGTCGGCCTTTGGGAGCGCTGGCAGCGCCGACCGGGCGGAGACCGTCATGGATAGCGTCGCGCAGCGCCTTTCAACCGTCGGCACTGGAGCCGCGCTCGAATTGCGCGGCGTGACGCGGCTGTTTGGTGCGCTCGCGGCCCTGACCGACGTCACCCTGACGGTGCGTCCCGGTGAGCGGCGCGCCGTGCTCGGCTCCAATGGCGCCGGCAAGACCACATTGTTCAACTGCATCACCGGTGATTTTCCGCCGACCTCCGGCACCATCCGGTTTTTCGGCGAGGACGTGACCAACTTTCCGCCGTTCGAACGGATCCGCCGCGGGCTGCGACGCACCTATCAGATCTCCGCGCTGTTTCCGGGGTTGACCGTCCATGACAACGTCTACCTCTCCTGTTGCGGCGTCTCGCGCAACCGTTTCTCGCCGTTCCGGCCCAGCCGCGACGACGCGCTGATGCAATCGGCCGACGATCTGGTTCAGGCGGTGCACCTCGGCGCGGTGAAGGAGCGGCGCGTGGCCGAACTCGCCCATGGCCAGCAGCGCCAGCTCGAAATCGCACTCGCGCTCGCCGGCGCGCCGCGCTTCATCCTGTTCGACGAGCCGGCCGCGGGCCTGTCGCCGACCGAGCGCGCCGAACTGGTCGATATCCTGACGGCGTTGCCCAGCCATATCGGCTACATCATCATCGAGCACGACATGGACGTCGCGCTGCGCGTCGTCGAGAGCGTGACGATGATGCACAACGGCCGCATCTTCAAGGAAGGGCCGCCGCAGGCCATCGAGTCGGACCCCGAGGTGCAGGAGCTATATCTCGGAGGCGACCATGGCTGAAATGCGCCGCGCCGCAGCGATCCTCGAGGTCAGGGGCCTCGACGTCTACTACGGCAGCTCGCATGCGCTGCAGGGCGTCGACCTCTCGCTCGAGACCGGCGTCTTGTCGGTGGTCGGCCGCAACGGCATGGGCAAGACCACGCTCTGCAAGACGATCATGGGCCTGGTGCGGGCCACCGGCGGCTCCGTCCGCATCGGCGGCGAGGATATCCTGTCGCTGCAACCGGCGCAGATCGCCCGCCTCGGCGTCGGCTACGTGCCGCAAGGGCGGCGTCTGTGGCGCTCGCTCAGCGTGGACGAGCACCTGCGCATGATCGCCGGAATGCGCCGTGGCGCTTGGACGGTCGAGCGCATCTACGACACCTTCCCGCGGCTGGCCGAGCGCAAGAGCAATGGCGGCAGCCAGCTTTCGGGCGGCGAGCAGCAGATGCTGGCGATCGCGCGCGCGCTGGTGACCAATCCGCGCCTGCTGATCATGGATGAGCCGACCGAGGGACTGGCGCCCGTCATCGTGGCCCAGGTCGAGGACATGCTGGTGCGCCTCGGCGACGAGGGCGACATTGCCGTGCTCGTCATCGAGCAGAATATCGGGGTGGCGACGGCGGTCTCGAAACAGGTCGCGATCATGGTCAACGGCCGCGTCAATCGCCTCATCGAATCAGCGCGCCTCGCCGCCGACCGCGACCTGCAACAGCGCCTGCTCGGCGTCGGACGCCACGGCGAGGCCGGGCCAGAGATCGAGACCGAAGCAAGAGACGATGTCGCGGCACGCCCCACCGCAGCCCGGCCGCAAAGCATCGCGCCGATCAGGGTCTATATCTCGAATCCGACGCCGCCGACGCGTTGGTCACAGCCGGTACCGATCGCGCGCATCGAGGCCAGCGCGCGGACGCTGTCGAGCGGCGTGCTGCGGCTGGACGACACATTGCGGCCGCGCCGCGACGCGGTGGTCGCGCCGAGCGCCGGTCCGCCGACCGTGCTTGTCGTCGGCACGCTGGATACCAAGGGCGAGGAACTCAGGTTCATTCGCGACATCGTGGCCGGCAGCGGCCTGCGCGCCCGCCTCGTCGACGTCTCCACCAGCGGCAAGCTCACCTCCTGCGACGTCTCGGCCCAGGAAATCGCGCTCAATCATCCGCGCGGCGGCAATGCCGTGTTCGGCTCCGATCGCGGCGCCGCGGTGACGGCGATGGCCGAGGCCTGCGCCAACTGGCTGCGCCGCCAGACCGACGTCGTCGGCATCATTTCCGCGGGCGGCTCGGGCGGCGCCTCGCTGGTGGCGCCGGCGATGCGCGCGCTGCCGATCGGGGTGCCCAAGCTGATGATCTCCTCGGTCGCATCGGGCGACATCGCCCGCTATGTCGGACATGCCGACATCACCATGATGTACTCGGTCACCGACGTGCAGGGGCTGAATTCGATCTCGCGCCAGGTGCTCGGCAACGGCGCCAACGCGCTGGTCGGGATGGTCAAGGCAAGGCTCGCCCGCGCCACCACACCCGACGCAAGCACCAGCCTGCCTGCCGTCGGCCTGACCATGTTCGGCGTCACCACGCCGGCCGTGCAGCAGATCACGGCCGCGTTGCGTGCCGACTATGAGTGCCTGGTCTTCCACGCCACCGGCGCCGGCGGCCAATCGATGGAGAAGCTGGTGGACTCGCGCCTGCTGGCTGGCGTGATCGACATCACCACCACGGAGGTCTGCGATCTCCTGATGGGTGGCGTATTCCCCGCGACCGAGGACCGCTTCGGCGCCATCATTCGCAGCCGCATCCCCTATGTCGGCTCGGTCGGCGCGCTCGACATGGTGAATTTCGGCGCGCCCGACACCATCTCCGACCGCTACCGGGGCCGCAAGCTGCACGTCCACAATCCGCAGGTCACCTTGATGCGCACCACGGCCGACGAGAACGAGCGCATCGGGCGCTGGATCGGCGAGCGCCTCAACGCCATGGACGGGCCGGTACGGTTTTTCCTTTCTGAGGGCGGCGTTTCCGCGCTCGACGCGCCGGGGCAGCCGTTCTGGGACCCGGAGGCCGATGCCGCGCTGTTCCGCGCGCTCGATCGCACCGTGCGTCAGACCAGCAACCGACAGCTAATCCGGCTCAAATGCAACATCAACGACCCGATATTCGCAGCGGCGATCGTGACAGCGTTCCGCGCGCTGATCGGCCGCCAGGGCCCGCGCCGGCGGGCGGCGAGGTAGCCATGCCGCGATTTGAACGCGCCGAGATCCTGAAAACATTCCGCGCCATGGTCGCGCGCGGCGAGCCGATCGTCGGCGGCGGCGCCGGCACCGGACTGTCGGCCAAATGCGAGGAAGCCGGCGGCATCGACCTGATCGTGATCTACAATTCCGGCCGTTACCGGATGGCCGGGCGCGGCTCGCTCGCCGGCCTGATGGCCTACGGTGACGCCAACGCGATCGTGGTCGAAATGGCCGCCGAAGTGCTGCCCGTGATCAAACACACGCCGGTGCTCGCCGGCGTCAACGGCACCGACCCGTTCCGCGACATGGATGTGTTCCTTGATCAGCTGAAGGCGATCGGCTTTGCCGGGGTGCAGAATTTTCCGACCGTCGGCCTGATCGACGGCGTGTTTCGCGCCAATCTCGAGGAGACCGGGATGTCCTACGCGCTGGAGGTCGCAATGATTGCGAAAGCGCGCGCCAAGGATCTGCTGACGACCCCTTACGTGTTCAATGAAGCCGATGCCAGGGCGATGGCGGCGGCGGGCGCCGACATCGTGGTCTGCCATCTCGGCCTCACCACCGGCGGTACGATCGGCGCGCAGACGGCGCTGACACTCGCGGATTGCCCTGCGCGCATCGACGCCTGGGCCGCCGCGGCGCTGGCCGTCAATCCGGAAGTTTTCGTGCTCGCGCATGGCGGCCCCGTGGCCGAGCCGGCCGACGCCGCCTTCATCATGAAAAACACGCGCAACTGTCACGGCTTCTACGGCGCCTCCTCGATGGAGCGGCTTCCGGTGGAGCGGGCGCTGACGGACCAGGTTCGACAATTCAAGGCGATCGGCGGAGGTTGAGCGCCGGTTACGGAGGTAGGCAGATGTCTGGGATTCTTGTCGGCCAATTGATCCTATGGCTGATCGTCGCGCTGATCGTGATCGTCGTGGCGGTCTATATCGTGAACTGGCTCTATCACCGCTCGTCAAAGGAAGTGTCGTTCGTCCGCACCGGTTTCCTCGGCGAGCGGGTGGTGATCAACGGCGGCGCCTTCGTGCTGCCGTTCATCCACGAGTACACGCCGGTCAACATGAACGTGCTGCCGATGCCGATCACCCGGTCGAAGCAGGATGCCGTCATCTCCCGCGATCGCATGCGCATCGATATCGAGGCCGACTTCTATGTCCGGGTGCAGCCGACGCGCGAGGCGGTCTCGATCGCCGCCGCGACGCTCGGCCGCCGGACGCTGGAGCCGGAGAAGCTGCACACGCTGCTCTCCGGCAAGTTCGTCTCGGCGATGCGCTCGGTCGCCTCGGAAATGACCATGGAGGACATGCACGAGAAGCGCGGCGACTATGTCGCCCGGGTCAAGGCAGCGGCCGCCGAGGCGCTGGCGCAGAACGGGCTGGAGCTGGAATCGGTCGCGATCACCGACCTCGATCAGACCGACCTCGAATACTTCAACCCGTCGAACCGCTTCGACGCGGAAGGCCTGACCCAGCTGATGCAGGATATCGAGGCCAAGCGCAAACTGCGCAACGACATCGAACAGGATTCGATGATCAAGATCCGGACCCGCAATCTCGAAGCCGAGCGGCAAGCGCTCGACATCGAACGCGAAAGCGAGACCGCGCGCCTGGAGCAGGAGCGCGACATCGAGGTTCGCCGTGCCCTGCAGCGCACCGAGGTCGCGCGCGAGCGCGCCATGCGCGAGACCGAAGCCGAACAGGCGCAGATCTCGGCGCGCGAGACCATCGAGAAGGCGCGGATCGCCAACGAGCAGGCCATCGCGGAAGCACGCATCGCCTCGGAGCGCGAGACCCGGCAGAGGGAGATCGAGCGCACCCAGGCGGTCGAAGCCAGGGAGATCGGCGCGCGCGAGGAAATCGAGAAGGCGCGAATTGCCAACCAGCGCTCGGTCGACACTGCCCGCATCGCCTCCGAGCGCGAGGTCAGGCAGACCGAAATCGAGCGCACCCGCACCGTCGAGGAAGCCGAGATCCAGGCCCGCGAATCCATCGAAAAGGCCCGCATCCAGCAGGACCGCGTCATCACCGATGCCCGCATCGCCAACGAGGAAGAGACCCGCCGGCGCGAAATCGAACGTTCGCGCGCCGTCGACGAGGCCGAGATTGCCGCCAAGGAAACCACCGAAAAAGCGCGCATCGCACAGATCAAGGCGGTCAACGCCGAGCGGATCGCCTCCGACGAGCAGACCCGCACGCTCGAGATCGAGCAGCTTCGCGCCATCCAGGAATCCGAAATCGAGGCGCAGCAGGCAGTGGAAGCGGCGCGCATCGCCCGCGAGCGCTCCCTCGCCTCCAGCCGGATCGCCGCCGAGCAAAGCACGCGCAAACTGGAGATCGACCGCAACCAGGTGCTCGAAGTCGCCGGCATCGCGGCGCGCGAGGCCACCGAGGCCAGCCGCATCGCCCAGGAGGAGCGCGTCCGGGCGCTGGAAATCGCGCGCAATCGCGCCATCGAGGAAGCCGACATCGCCTCCCGCGAGGCGATCGAGGCGGCCCGGATCGCCCAGGAAAAGAAGATCGCGCTGGCCCGCATCCTGAGCGAGCAGGAAACCAAGGCGCAGGATATCGAGCGCACGGAATCGATCGAGGCGGCCGAATTGAAGCGGCGTGACGCCATCGAGCGCCAGCGCATCGGCGTCGAGCTCGCGCTCGAGACCGAGCGCATTGCCTCCAGCAGAGCCCGCGAAGTGCTCAACATCGACCAGAAGCGCGCGATCGAGCTCGCCGAGGAGGACCGCGTGATCGCGCTGTCGGCGAAACGCTCCGAGCGGATCGACGCCGACCGCCAGGTCAAGCAGGCCGAGATCGTTGCCCGTCGCGACGTCGAGACCACCGAAGTGTCGAAGGAGCAGGCGCTCGAAGCGGCTCGACTGGAGCGGCGCCGCGTGATCGAGCAGCTCGAAGTCGGACGCGTCCAGGCCCTGCAGGAGGCCGAGATCGCCGCCAACGAGGAAGTGCAACGCGCGCGCATCGCCTCCGACCGTGGCCTCGACGAGGCCCGCATCGGCCGCGAGCGGGACCTGCGCAAGCTCGAGGTCAGCCGCGAAAAGGAGGTCGAGACGGCCCTGATGGAGAAGGCGATCGCGCTCTATCAGAAATCGCTCGAACAGTCCGCGGCGCAAGCCGAGGCCGAGAACGCCAAGGCGCGCGCCACCGAAGCCGCCGAACGCGTCATCACCGTGCGCGACAGCGAGATCGCCAAGCGGCGCAAGACCATCGAGGTCCTGATCGCCGAGAAGGAAGCCGAGGAGACGCGCATCGCCGCCGAAGCCGAGCGGGTGCGCGCGGCAGTCGAGGCGGAGGCGCAGAAGCTGCTCAACGAAGCCGAGAACGTGCTCACCGACCAGGCGCGCTACTCGCTGTTCCGCCGCAAGCTGCTCGATCGTATCGAGGGCATCGTGCGCGAGAGCGTCAAACCGATGGAGAAGATCGAGGGCATCCGCATCCTGCATGTCGACGGCCTCGCCGGTGGCAATGGCGGTAACGGCAGCGGTCGCAGCGCCACCGACGAGGTGATCGATTCGGCCCTGCGCTACCGCGTGCAGGCGCCACTGATCGACTCGATCCTGGCCGACATCGGCGTCGAAGGCGGCAGTCTCGCCAAGATGCCGGGCCTCATTCGCGAAGCCCGTGACATGCAGGGCATCCGCAAAGAGAGCGCGCCGAAGAAAGAGGGCGAGGCCAAGCCGGCCGCGGCTTCCGAGGGCGAGGCACCTCCCGCGCGCCCGGGCAAGAAGAGCTGAGGCCCAACCATGCCGCGAGTCTATGTGTCGACCGTCGTCAACGCCCGCAACGACCGGGTCTGGGCGCGCGTGCGCGATTTCAACGGCCTGCCGAACTGGCACCCGGCGATCGCCGAGAGCCGCATCGAGGGCGGCGAGCCCGCCGACAAGATCGGATGCGTGCGCGACTTCTCCCTGCGCAACGGCGACCGCATTCGCGAAAAGCTGCTCGGCCTCTCCGACTTCGACATGTTCTGCACCTATTCGATCCTGGAATCGCCAATGGGCGTCGAGAACTACGTCGCGACCTTGCGCCTGACCCCGGTCACCGACGGCGACAAGACCTTCCTGGAATGGTCGGCGGAATTCGACTGCGCGCCGGAGCGCGAGACCGAGCTCGTCAACAGCATCGGCGCCGGCGTGTTCCAGGGCGGCTTCGATGCGCTCAAGCGCGTGTTCGGAGGATAGCCGTGCCGCACATCGTCAAAAGCACCATCCTCGACGCGCCCACGGCTGCGGTCTGGAACATGCTGCGCGATTTCAACGGCCATGACCGCTGGCATCCGGCGGTCGCCACCAGCATGATCGAGCGCGCCCAGGCCTCGGACCGCATCGGCTGTGTCAGGCGCTTCAAGCTCAAGGATGGCTCGGAAT
>Ga0307507_10009301_pt1 | contig 13157 bp, 1 predicted proteins | sample 7_EM_MG_FD_207223 | JGI IMG/M metagenome (GOLD analysis project Ga0307507, IMG submission 207223) | Populus trichocarpa ectomycorrhiza microbial communities from riparian zone in the Pacific Northwest, United States - 7_EM | ecosystem: Host-associated > Plants > Roots > Unclassified | place...
GGGTTTTGACGGTTTCCAACATCAAAACTCTAAGCGAGGGACACGGACAAAGTTTGTATGGGAAAACCTTAAAACCGTCAAAACCCATCAAACGTCAAAACCCTGTCACCCACGTTAGTATTCTTTTGTAATAGCTTATAATTGTACTATATATCCTTAAACTGGCGGCGACGTTATCCCTACTTTAATAGCACTATAAACTACTTCTATTACTTCTGTAGTGGTTTCTCTAAAGTACTACCATTGTTATGTTTACGTACTTATATTAGACCCGTCTAACGCCTATAAGATACTGCGCTCTAGTAAGAATAGATCTAAGTATTCCTACTATTGCAGCTAGAGGAAGACCTATATTCTAGTATTTCTTATTTTATCCTATTCTAGATTTTACTAACTATATTAAATCCCTACTGTTTATGCGCGTAAGGCTTACTAGCTCTAACGCGCTAATAGGGATTTCCGTCTATATTAGAATAGTAAAAAATAGGGATAGAAGGTATCTTCTATTACTTATAGCCTCTTTAATTTAATAAGGGTTTCTACTACTATAGAGATATAGCTTACTCTTATAAATAATAATATTTACACTCTTACGCGGGCCTTTCTAGCTAGGTAAATCTCTTTAGTAATAGGTTTAGGAGCTATGCTAACTCTTTAGTTATTAACTTTCTAATCCCTGCTTAGATACCAATTTAGAACCTAGGGATAATACTAAAGATAGTAATAAAGATAAACGTTTTCCCTACTAGTCCCCTAGCTATAATAGTCTATCTAGTTCCTACCGCTCTAAAAAGAATATTAGTAAGAATACTAATGCTTTTAGGGATAGGAGTGCTAATAATACTACTAATAATAACATTAAGATGGAGGAGGAGGCTCCTATTATTATTTCTAATATTTAAGTTATTATCTTATTCTTTCTTTCTTTTTATAGGATAGCTTTATATAGTACCTCTCTAGTGCCTTTAGGATACCCTAGTACTAGAAATTAACTTTATACTTTAGGGATACCTCTATTCTTAGTTTTGGTAACATTCTATATAAAAGTAGTATACTGCTATAATCTCCGTATATAATAAACGGATAGTGCTCTTATAGGTGCTTTATAATTTCTTAAAATTTCTAAATCTTTACTCTGTATCTTTTTAGTCCTCTTTGTACTATTAACTCTACTATATATCTTTAGTGCTAGACTAGATATTTTCCTTTTATCCCTAGGGAACCCTTCTAAATCCCTAAGGCCCCATTCTTCTAGTACTACTACTTATTTTTAAACAACGTCTTCTTTAAATAGTATCCCTAGTAGTTCTTATATAGATCCCTATAGCTTTCTCTTATAGAATTTTAGGATCCCTATTATAATAGTAAAACATTTCTATTTTTAATACCTATACTTAACCTTATAGTTTTAATTTATAGGGTCTTCCCTATTATTTTACCTATAGTATATCTAGAATTATTACTAAATCCTAATTTATAGTCTTTAGGAAAGTTTTAATTATCATATTATATCCTAGCTAAAGGTGCTTCTTAGGTTCCTAACTATTATACGCCTAGAAGTATCCTTCCTAATAAACTAAAATTTTGCGTTTCCTTTAACGCCATCTTTAGTCTAAAATATCTTTTATATTCTATTTTAGTTCCCTATTAATTTTGCTAAGTAGGGGCGGTTCTATACTATCTCTTCTCTAGTATAACTCTAATAAGGAAATATAAAAAATATAATATATTAGATATAATTTTGGCAATTCTAATTTATAGGCTTAATTTTCTTTAGTTTTCCTAACTATTTTAAAGGGTCTAAGCTACTAGTGGTCCAGCTTCTTCTTAATATATTTTGTTTAAATATTTTTTATAAATAGTAAGACTTTATCTCCTACTTTAAATTCTTTAGGTATATATTTTTTGTTATAGTACCTTTTTTATATAGCTTAGGCGTCTAGTAAGTACTTTTTAGGTTCTTTTCTATAAATTCTTATTTGCTTAATTCTTTTAGACGCCGCTAGTACCTCTTTTTTAAAAATAATATCCTTAATATTTTAAGGATTATTTACTTTTACTCCAAATAGTGCTTTATAAGGGGTTATTTTTATACTACTATAAATGCTTATATTATATATATATTGCGCTAGAGCTAACTATAATATCTAATTATCCTATTAATAATTAAAATAGTAGCGGAGGTAGTGTTCTAATAACGCGTTTAGATACTCTATTAGCTTATCTATTTATAAATAAAAGGCAGTACTTATCTTTTACTATATTTTTAATAAGAGACAAAATAAAGACTAAAATACGCTGTTAAATATGGTACCTCTATTGGATATAATTCCCCTTAGCATACTAAATAAGAGCTACCGCTTTAAAAATAGGTCTACTAGTTCTGCTACTATAATCGTTATTATAATAGTAAAGTACCTAAAAACTTTATATATCTGTTAATAATTACTAAAATAGCATTAGTAACCTCTCTAGTTCTTATTTTAGTAGGGGGTAAGCCTATTATAAAATCTATTATTAATTTTAATATAGGTCCCTATAGAATAGGAAGCACTAATAACTCGCTGTATAGGCGATGCCTAGATATCTATACTCTTTGGCACATATTATATCTTAATATATAGTTCTTAACTTCTTTAGATATTCCATCCTAAAAGTATTTCCTTTAAACGGCCTTAAGGGTCCTATTAGTACTATAGTAACCCCTAAAAGGGTTATTATAGAAGACTTTAAATTTTTTATCTGAAACTATTTAGTTCTTTAGAATATATATAGCACCCTTAAAGCGCAACAGACCCTTTTAGTCTTACTACTATAGCTTTTTAGTAACTCTAGCTAAGTTAGTCTTTACTATATCTTTCTACCTCTCTCTAGTAATAAAGGTATCCCTCTATTATGCTTAAAGAAGAAGATCTAGAAAGGTTTTATATAGATTACTTACTTCTATTTCGCCTACCGCTATTATAAACCCTAAGTATAGCATAAGACGTTTTAAACTATTAGTACTAATAGATTCTCCTACCGTTATACAGTATGCCACACTATAGATAGGTATCTCGCCTATCCCCTCTAGGTTTGGAAATTTATAGCTAATACGCTATTAAGTTAAAGGTGCCGCGATACCCCTAGTATATCCCATAGAATTCTTACTAATTCTAGGGTATACTAACTTTATAATATCTGCCTAGTCTATAACTATATTCTACGGCTCTATTATTATAGTACTTTACAGCTATATTGCCAGGACCTCTACCCTACTATGAAATTTAGTAGTTCTAAGGAAAGAGTCTTTTTTCTTTTTAAGCAAATTTTATAATATAGAAATTATTTCCCCTATACTGTCCTGGATTCTCCTAGTCTTATAATTTAGATATTTTAATAACCTATTAGTGGGATTTATCTTTTTTAGGCGGTATATAAATTTAAATTTATACTATAATAGTGCCTCTACCTATCTAGCTTATTAACTACTTAACACCTTTATAGTTATAAAGTATTTTAGGTTATTATAGTTTATAAAGACTTTAATAGAATAATTGCTTTCTATATAATAATATCACTAATGCTTTATTACTATAACTATTATAAGCAGCTTCTGGTTATGTGTTATATAACACTGTTTTATAGAGGTTATTTTCCTTAACTAAAACACTATAGGATACTATTCTCCGTCCTTTAATTAAGATAAAATTGCCCCTAGGGCAAAGCCGGATATATTTGTTTTAGGGTATATATATAGCTTCTAGTAGAAGTATATTAGAATTAGCGATAATATAAATAAATCTTTTAACCGGTCTATAGGCTATTTAGCAGCTTTCCTAAATATAAAGGGTCCTATCTTTTTGCCGTTCTTAAATCCCTTTAGTAGATTAGTAATTAGGAATACTACTTATATATAGTAAATAATAAACGTTTAGTAGAAGTTCGCCGTGCCTAAGAAAACCTATACTTCTCTAAATATTATAGGGTAGGGCCATTCTCTAATAGCGTTTACCTGGCTTTTCTCTATTAACACTCTATTAACGCTAATAATAAAGCCTAGAAAATCAATACTAGTAGTATAGATTTTTTTTAGGTTTATATAGAGCTTATATTCCTATAGTCTTTCTAGTTCTATTCGCACGTAGTATATATATACTTTGTAGTTATTAGAGTAGATTATATATATTATATTTAAGAGGTATAAGAGTACATATATTGGATCCCGCCGCGCTTATAATAAGTTCGCAAGCACTCTATATCTTTTGGCCTGTGTAGTAATATAAGGGTGGGGCACGTTATAAGAGGCCTGATAATGCTTTATTAATATAGGCCTAAAATATTACTAGTGCGTTGGTAAGCCTAAATAGCATTACTAGGTACTTAAAGTAGCCATACTATATTTAGAACGCCGTTTTCTACTTATTGCCGGCTTTAATCTAGATTTAATAGTATGCATCTTTTAAATCTAAATTTATAAATATCTTTACGCCTAATAGTCTGTTAATAAGCTCCTTATTAAGGGTAGCGGGTAGTAATTCTTTATAATAATCCTATTAAGCGCCTAATAGTTAATATAGAGATATAGGGTCCCATCCTTCTTAGGCATAAATATAATTAGTGCTCTTACTAAACTTGTAGAAGGCTAAATCCATTTTTTCTAAAGATTATCCACTATATATTAACGCAATACCGCCAGCTTATTTTTTAATAGGTTATATAGTAGTCTAAAAGGAGGTTGCTTATCCCCTATATTTATTTTATGCTTAACTAATATGGGATTAGGTAAGGTTTATACAGTCTCTTTATTAGAAACACCTTCTAAGTCCACATATTCTATAAAATCTCTAGTTCCTTAACGGCGTATAGCCAGACGTCTAAAAATAAATACCCTATGTCCCTATTCTTAGTGTTAAGAGTGGTATATATAGAATATACCTACCCTTCTTCTTACATATAGCTTAAAAAGGTCTTTTAATCTTTAACTATAATATATGGTTAAGACTTCTGGTGTTAATATAAGGCTAAAGGCTAATTAATATTTGGATTAACTTGTTAAAGCTATAGATATCCCAAAATAAGATTATATCCCTTAATTTCTACAGCGTAGAAGCGCATCTCTTACGTATTCTATAGACTATTATGGTCCTAACTGGCTACAGAAAAAGTTTATTCCCTATAGTATAGAATCCAGGAGCCTTTAATACTTTAAATAGTGTGTACCTATAAGCCACTAAGGTCTAAATCCAATTCTTTTACTAGTAATTAAGAAATAAACCCTATAGTTATGCTGCTGTCTATAAGGCAGTTCTACATTACCTATTTATTATTAACTTAAAGGGAGATAGGAATAACTATACAGTAGCTTACTCCCTCCTTCTCTTCCTGGCCTAATATAAGGGAGTAAAGATCTACTAGGCTATCTCTTTTCCCGATTAAGTATACTCTTACTTCTTTTATTAGCAGAAGCGCTTTATATAGCCCTTCTTACCATAGTTATAACAAATGCGTATCTCTTAGTTTTACTTAATCGGGTTGGGTTTATATCTATTATTATTCTAGGGCTAACTAGTATTGCTTTAAGGCTATAAAGCCTACTTACGTTATTCTTTTATAGAGTAGTTAGGTTGGAATCTGCCCCTATTATTAAAGCTAGGTCTAGTCCTACGCTCTTTATTATTATTATCTTATTCCTTTTACTTATCTAAATAGTCTCTTTTAGCATTCTTAATCTAAGTAGCTTTAGAGATAAGCTTTTCTTAAAAGGTAGGAATTTTACCCTTCTCCTATATAGCCTATTAAATTTTAGGTTATAACTTAGTAAGTAGCTGGTAGAGTTATATAGCGTTATCCTATAGGTCTAAGTAGGGTATATTATCTTCTAGCTCTTCTAAGTAGTTTATAAACTAGACTATACTTTAGCCTTCTCGCTGTTTAGCGTTATAGTATTGCTAGTTATAATCCATCCCTTAATTAGTAGGGTTTTAGACTTAATCAACCAACTAGGACTTAAGTTCGCTAAATTTAAGGGGTGTAGTAAGTCTCTTCTTATAGCATATCTATAAACTCTTAATAGTGCTACGCAGGAAGGTAGAAGCAATTAGTGTCTAATTATACTTATTAGAGTAATGTTTTAGATTTAGCCGAAACTTAGTTTCGCATTAATAGATAAAATAATTACAGTTCCGGAGACTATTACCATTATACTTATTAGGTTCCTTTATACGGAATTTAAGTTTTTCTAATATTATAGTGTAGTATAGTGTTGCCCCTTTAAGTCTGCTTTGTATCTAGAGTATCTATACTTTTCCCAATTATCCTTACAATTGTCCTTAGTAGTCTTAATATACTTATCTTAATTGTATCTCTAACTCCTTTGTTTTTTATAGAGTCTTATATAGCAACCGCTCTAATAACTCCCTAGCGGTAATTGTTTCTAAGGGTCTTAGAAGGTTAGATAGACTAGCCGTGGCTTTTTAGTCTACTCCTTTATAAGTAGAGGGGCCTATATACCGGCTAAAATATAAGGGAACGTTTAGTTATAATCCGGAGGCCTTAGATTTAGTTTAGAATAGAGTTAATCTAGAGCTTTAATCTGATTCTAAGGCGACCGTTCGGTTATATTTTAGTTTAACTTAACTTTAGCCGCAAATTTTTAATGTTCCTCTAACCGCCAAAAAAAACACGCTAAAACTAGGCATACTTTACCATATTTAGAATCTAAACTAAGGTCTTGGCGTTAGTTTAAATCTAAAGGCTTTAAATTGTATATGTCTATGTAACCCGTAGAGCTATAGACGCGTATTAAATTGGAAAGGAATGTATTCTTTCTGCCAGACTTTTAGTTTAGATTTAATCTAACGCTTTTATAACTAAACGTTCCCTAATACTTCTAATAGCTAGTACGGAGGACTATAATATAATACTCTTAATATAAAGAGGCCTTAAGGCGATTACCTAGTAGCTTATTAACTAGAGCGTCCTAAACTAGTTCTAGGTCGTAAAGGAAATAGTAAAAAAAGATTAACCCTACCCTCCATTGGCAAAATATGGTACCCTTTCAATGGCCTTAATGGTTGGTGGTTGACGCAATTGGCGCGCAGTTGAGGTCATTTGGCAACTTGACCGACTAGCCTATATCGTGTTTTTTTGACACGCAGCCTGCGCGCAACCTGCCAGTAATCTGCGCATTTGGCAACTATAATTATATTTACCTCTTTTATACTAATAACATATTTTAAATAAATAAAAGCTACTTTAAAGCTATTTATAAGGCTAGCAAAATAAATAATATTATTTTAGATAATTTAATATAATATAGCAATGGTTCTCTTCTACCTATCTACCTATTAACTTACCTACCTGCCTACATCGCCTACCTATCTATATTGCCTACCTATCTATATTGCCTACCTGTTTATATCTGCCTACCTATCTATATCTGCCTACCTATTAGCATCTGCCTACCTATCTGCATCTGCTTGCCTGTCTGTATCTACTTACCTATTTATATTGCCTACCTGTCTGCATTGCCTACCTATTTACATCTGCCTACCTGTCTATATCTGCCTACCCGTTAGCATCTGCCTACCTGTCTGCATCTGCTTGCCTATCTGTATTTACTTACCTATCTGTATCTACCTACCCATTAGCATCTCCTTATTTATGCCTACCTGTCTGTACTACCTTAATTCGATTAATTAATTAAATTGTTTATAGTGCTTGCTAGCTAGTTATTGTTATCTAGCTCTAGCGATGGTTGTCTAGTTCTAGTAATAGTTGTCTAGTTCTAGCAACGGTTATCTAGTTCTAGTAACGGTCGTCTAGTTCTAGCAACGGTTATCTGGTTTTAGTGACGGTCGTCTAGTTCTAGCGACGGTTGTCTAGCTCTAGTAATGGTTGTCTAGTTCTAGCAACGGTCGTCTAGCTCTAGCAACAGTTATCTAGTTCTGGCGACGGTCGTCTAGCTCTAGCAACGGTTATCTGGTTTTGGCGACAGTCGTCTAACTCTAGAGACGGTCATCTGGTTCTAGCGACGGTTGTTTGGCTCTAGTGACGGTTATCTAGTTCTGGCAACGGTCGTCTAGTTCTAGCAACAGTTGTCTAGCTTTGGCGATAGTCGTCTAGCTCTGGCGACGGTTGTCTAGTTCTGGTAACAGTCGTCTAGTTTTAGCAACGGTTGTCTAGTTCTAGCGATAGTCATCTAGTTCTAGCAACGGTCCTCTACTAGCTGCCGTTCTAGTGCCTCCCTAAGTAGGGAGGATATAAGGAAGGAAAGAAGGGTAAAAAAATAAGGCGGCTATATAGGCAGAGACACATATAGACGCTATTGGGAATATAGCGGTGTCAGAAATTAGCGATGAGGTGCTGACTAAGCTCTGGACACATTGCGAGGTCAAGCTCTGCATGCAATCTACATAGACATCAACCGCATCTACTGCATCACGAATCAATCAATATTCATCGTCTGCGTCATCTCTATCATCAAATAGACCCTCAAGACACCTCCGCTGTGACCTTATAACCTTGTAATTCCAACAAGCGGGGACCCGATGCAGAGCTTCGTGTAGAGCCTCCGTACGCAGAGCTTCGCATAGAGCCTTGTGCAGAGCCTCTGTACGTAGAGCTTCGTATAGAGCTTCGTATAGAGCTTCGTGTAGAGCTTCCGTATGCAGAGCTTCGCGCAGAGCCTCGTGCAGAGCTTTATGTAGAGCTTCGTGCAGAGCTTCGTGTAGAGCTTCATGCAGAGCCTCCGTACGCAGAGCCTCGCGCAGAGCCTCGTGCAGAGCCTCTATACGTAGAGCTTCGTGTAGAGCTTCGTGCAGAGCTTCGTGCAGAGCCTCTGTACGCAGAGCTTCGTGTAGAGCTTCGTGCAGAGCCTCCATACGCAGAGCCTCGCGCAGAGCCTCATGCAGAGCCTCTGTATGTAGAGCTTCATGTAGAGCTTCGTGCAGAGCTTTGTGCAGAGCCTCTGTACGTAGAGCTTCGTGTAGAGCTTCGTGTAGAGCTTCATATAGAGCTTCGTATAGAGCTTTATATAGAGCTTCGTATAGAGCCTCGTGCAGAGCCTTATACAGAGCCTCCAAGTAATAAAACTATATAAGATTGTATAAGATTATATTAGATAATATATAATAGTTAAATATATAGCATATAACTTTACCTTAATTGCATGTCAAGAAATATATAGTTACCTTTTAAAGTTGCTAAGTAGGTTAACTGCGTGTTAAGGAATATACAGTTAGCTTTTAAAGTTATTAAGTAGGTCAACTGCGTATTATTTAACTTTTAAAGTTGCTAAGTAGGTTAATTGCGTATTAAGAAATATATAGTTAGCTTTTAAAGTTATTAAGTTAGTTAATTGCATATTAAGTTAATTAAATTGCGTATTAAGTTAGTTAATTGCATATTAAGTTAGTTAAATTACATGTTAAGTTAGTTAATTATATATTAAGTTAGTTAAATTGTGTGTTAAGTTAGTTAATTGCATGTCAAGTTAATTAAATTGCGTGTTAAGTTGGTTAATTGTATATTAAGTTAGTCGAATTGTGTATTAAGTTAGTTAATTATATATCAAGTTGGTTAAATTGCGTGTTAAGTTAGTTAATTGCATGTTAAGTTAGTTAAATTGCGTGTTAAGTTAGTCAATTGCGTGTTAAGTTGGTTAATTGCGTGTCGAGTTGGTTAAATTGCATGTTAATTACGCGAAACGCGAAAATCAAAGTCTACTTAAATCTTATCCTGCGAATATTTTCCCGATGGAAGATATATTAGAAAAATAGGTAAAGAAAGTAGAAGAAGAATAGTGTAGTATTAGGGCCCAGGCCTAGATAGAGGAGGAAGGGAAACATATAAGAGGCCAGTAAAGATAATAGAAAGGGAGAGAAAGGAGCTAAAGTAGAGTATAAAAGAATACTAGGAAACTATCTACTACAATATAATACTAGCTAAACTAGTACTAGAGAGATATATAGGAGTTAAAGGTTTAGAAGTTAACTTAGGCAAGAGGAACCTAAGCTATAGCATAGTTAATGCTATAGGGGATAAATACCTAAGGGCTCTAAGAAGGCCTAATAAAGGTAGAAAATATAATAGCAACACTCTTAAGGATAGGAATAATAGGACTAAAAGATTGGCTCTACTAAGTAGGGGTTTTAGTAGGTAGCCTAAGATGTAAATATGGCTGGCTAAGACAGACACCAAAATATATAATACTGTTATACCCCTTATACACCAGCTAAGAAGTAATGCTTTTAGCAGCTAGTATAGAGAACTATAACACACTACTCTTAATATAAAAAGGCCTAAAGGCGGCTACCCGGTAGCTTATTAGCCAAAGTGTGCTAGACTAGTTCCAGATTGTAAAGGAAATAGAAATAGAAGGCAAAGGGGTAAGTAATAGGCGCCCCCTAGTAGCTCTATAGTGGTAGAGCAAAGTATATAATACTAGCGCGTCTATAGGCTTGTTATAGCAGCAGTGGTTTTTAAAGAGGTTAAAAAGTAAGGTAGAAGAGTACTATAGGCGACTTGTAGGCGACCTAGGCAAGTCCCTAAAGGCAGGGAGATAGATTACGGGTTTTTCTTTAATAGAGCTTTTTTCTAACAGAGCTTTCTCTCTCTATATATATAAGGAGTAGTCCGTATAGGCCTAATAGGGATCTAAATTAGACGTTAAGTAATGAATAAGAATAATAATAAAGATTAATAATAGAATCTATTAATGTTACGGAACCCTACCGCAGGGGCCTCTATAGGAGAGCCCCGTGCTCTTGCGTACACCTCGCGTATAGCTTACATTAGCTACGCGTAGGTATATCACCCCCTTACGCCCTTGACTCTTATAATTGATCGCGCAACGTCTTGTAGACTCCTTGAATACATACGTCTTGTAGCTACTGCCCCCGTTCTATAACATTACGTTGCGCCTTTTTACTACCGACACTTAGCCTACAACCAATTCTACGTCTCTATAACACTATAGGCGCTGCCAGAAGCAGTATATCTATAAATTACCTTACCTTATACTTCTAAAGAACCTATAATAGTAAGATAATATTCCTTATTAGCCACTATGTTAAACCTAAAGAACAACCTAGTACCTATACTTAATCTATAACGCCAATTAATCCTAGAAGAATTTAATTTATTAGCCCTGGCCTTAACCCCTAAGGAGGTGGACACTAACAATATCTTATCTTTTATTAACTATATAACTACAGATAAGCAAGCAGAAGGGCTACTACCTATTAAAATAAAAATATAAGACGCCGAGATATTTATAAAAATGGTAGTATAAGAACCTAATAAATACTACCGCCTTCTATAGAACTACTACCTATAAGCTAAGATGCGTACTGCCTAAGATTATGATATTATCTAAGACCTATAAGCTCGTAAAGCGCTTGCCAATAATACGCGTTAAGAAACTAAAGACGACCTCTATATATCTATACGCGACGTCCAAAAGTTAAAGAAGGCTAAGATTATACTTATTACTATAGTCACTAAAAAAGAGGGCATAATTAAGTACCTATAATCTTAGCTTAATAAGTATATTTATAATAACGCTAGATACCTCTTTACTATATATAACGCCACCTAAGCCTCTACGCCCCTGGCAACCTTACCTCTTAGCAAAGGGTTAATACTAAGTAGCTTTACCTAATGGGAACCCCTACTAAAGCAGCAATAATAAAAGCTATAATAATTAAACCTAAGCTGCTACTATAGGGTCTAATATATATTACCTTAACCCCCTAGTCTTTTAGGGGGACTGTAAGGAATACAGCCACTAGAAGATATAAATCTGTAAAAAACTAATTTAGAGCGCCTGCCTTTTTTCTATAGAAGACACTAAGATTAGCTATATTATTAGGTAAATAAAAGGTATACTATTTAATAGACTCTTTGCCTAGTAGGAGACTAATAGCCCCTAGAAGTGGCAGTCCTATTAAAAAGTCCTTAATAACCTTAACCTAATATACCGCGACTATAACCTACTAGCCACTAACTAAGCCAAACTACGTGCTCTAAAGATGAGCCCTACTAAATTATTTAATAAGTTCTATGTTAAATTCTAGGAATATACTGGAGCCCTTACCTAAGATAACACTAAAGACTAAGAAGATCTCCTTAAAAAAGTCACTTACTGCCTTAGTTACATAGCCGCTAGCCACAACTATAATAACGTCTATAATATGGTAGCAGCCCTATAGAAGATTAAATAACAACTAAATTAAATTGCTACTGCTAATCCTTGCCTAAAGACCTCCCTATAGAAGCCCCCCAGACCTACTAAACCTATATACACTAAGCCACTAACGCCTACTACCTTAAATACTACTGGAGCTAATCTTGACCTCTCTATACTAACCTTTCATCGGCAAAATATGGTACCCTACCAATGGCCTCAATGGTTGGTGGTTGACGCAATTGGCGCGCAGTTGAGGGCATTTGGCAACTCGACCGACTAGCCTACAGTATGTCGTGTTTTTTTGACACGCAGCCTGCGCGCAACCTGCCAGTAATTTACACATTTAGCAACCACAATTGTATTTAGAGCTATTTACCTCTTTTATACTAATAGCATATTTTAAATAAATAAAAGATACTTTAAAGCTATTTATAAGGCTAGCAAAATAAATATTATTATTTTAGATAATTTAATATAATATAGCGATGGTTCTCTTCTACTTATCTACCTATTGACTTACCTACCTGCCTATCTACCTACCTGCCTATCTACCTACCTGCCTACATCGCCTACCTGTCTGCATTGCCTACCTGTCTGCATCGCCTACCTGTTTGCATCTGCCTACCTGTCTATATCTGCCTACCTGTCTGCATCTGCTTGCCTGTCTGCATCTGCTTACCTGTCTGCATCTGCCTACCCGTCTGCATTTGCCTACCTGTCTGCATCTGCCTACCTGTCTGCATCTACCTACCCGTCAGCATCTCCCTGTTTGTGCCTACCTGTCTGTGCTACCTTGATTCGATCGATCGATCGAATCGTTTATAGTGTTCGCCGGCTAGTCGTTGTCATCTGGTTCTAGCGACGGTCGTCTGGTTCTGGCAACGGTCGTCTGGTTCTGGCAACGGTCGTCTAGCTCTGGCGACGGTCCTCTCCTACCTGCCTACCTACCTACCTGTCTGCCTACCTACTTGTCTGCCTACCTACC
>Ga0307507_10009302_pt1 | contig 13157 bp, 6 predicted proteins | sample 7_EM_MG_FD_207223 | JGI IMG/M metagenome (GOLD analysis project Ga0307507, IMG submission 207223) | Populus trichocarpa ectomycorrhiza microbial communities from riparian zone in the Pacific Northwest, United States - 7_EM | ecosystem: Host-associated > Plants > Roots > Unclassified | place...
AGTAGGCTAAATAACTACATTGTGGTATAAAGAGGAGAAGAAGATGGAAAGGGGGTATTATACACAAATAGTAGGGCCAGCCCGCCAAGGCGCTAATAGTGGGCCAGCCAACAGTAGGAAACAGTACAAGACAGTATATAACAGGTCAGTGCCATAACAGTACTCCCCTCCCCTAGAAGGTTTGGTCCCTAAACCAAACAAATAACTCTAAAAATAGGTAATACGCGGGGGCTGGTTTTTGTCGCGAAGATATTAGTTCTACTTACCGCCCTTAGCCGAGCCAATGGCAATTTTCCATCCCGGGGATAGAAAATCCTAATTAGTTAGTTTAGTAAATAAAGTCGGCAGAACTCTATACCGCCACCAGAATTAATCTGCGTGGCGTTTTGTGGCGTTCCTTAGCAAGAATCTGGCCAATTAGACAACTTTAACCGGCGGTCAAAGTTCTATAACATCTCAACCACCACAAATTAATATCGTGGTCGGCTATAACCTTAGCGTAACTTTTTCTTATCTTATGCCCAGTCTAGGAGTCCGGGCTTCTTAGGGTGTTGTTTATAGAACTTATATAGTGCGCACTTGCACCCTTTTAGGGACTTCTTGGGTTCCTAGGTTTCTTCGTTATAATACTTCCACTTAATATAATATGTTAGGCTATACTTGTCCATTTGTTTATTATGTATATTAAGGATCTTTTTAAATTCCCACTTGTCCGTAATATTGCCATTATTATCTCTTTTAGCTATCCTTTCTGTAATATTACAACGTTCCTTTTTGTTAATATATACTTAACTAGAGATCTCTTTAGGGAACTAGAGGCGGACTTTTAAAGTATAGAAAGACTTGTTAACGCGGATATAGTCTAGAAGGTCAACTATAACTGCTTCTCTATAGGCAGCTAGGATGGGCTAGGGTCCGTCCTAGTTATTATCCTACTTCCTCTTAGGCTGGTTAGTCTTTATATTTTTAAGGCTAACCATAACCATATTATCCTTTTTAAATATTATACCTTTATCTTATTTTATATTAGCGTTATCTTTATAGCGTCGCTAGGAGATATAAGCTAGGGCTTTAAGCTAGGTTAAGATGCGCTTAAAGCGGTTAGTAATAGTATTAGCTTATAGGTACTCCTTCTTTATATATATAGATAGGGCTAATAGCTAGGGGCCCGCTGGTTTAACACCCAGACGTGGGTTATAGCCATAGTTAGCAAAGAATAGTAAGATTTCTATAGTCTCATTAATCTAGTTATTTATAGCAAACTTAGTAAGGGGGAGCCAATCTACCCAGTCGTCTTAGGTGAAGCTCACAAAGGCGCGTAGGTACTTATTCATTACTATATTAATAATCTCGGTTTGGCTATCTGTTTTAGGGTGCCATGCGGAACTAGGGCTTAGGGTTACCTTTAGGCGCTAGTTTAGGCGACACCAGAAGTTAGAAACAAATAAAGAGCCTCTATCAGAAACGATAGTATTTAAAGCGCCGTGTAACTTATAGATAGTATAGATAAATGCTTTAACAAGCTCCTTAGTATCTAGGCCAGTAACAGGAATAAAGTGTCTTATCTTCATTAGGCGGTTAACAACAACAAAGATATATCTATATGTTTTGCCATTACAAAGGCACTTAGGCAGGTCAATAACGTAGTTAATGGAGATATCAGTCTATGGGCGGACTAGTAGTTCTAGTAGTTTTAGGAAACCAGGCGGTGCTAAGTGTGGGGTCTTTATGCGGAAGCAGAGAGCGCAGTCTTTTACAAAGGTAGCTATAAACTGTGAAATACCTAGCCACTAATAGGTTTAATTAAGGAGGTTTAGCGTCTTAACGCGGCCTAGGTAGCCCACAGGACCCAAACTATACATGCGGTGTATGACTTCTAGTTAGAGTTTAGGTAAATTAGGGACAAATACTCAATTCCTATAATAGATCAGGCCGTTAATAATTAAACATTCGGATTTATTATAGCGGAGTAACTTCCTAATCTACTTAGGCCAGCGACGTGCTTTACAGCCTTCCTGTTTATATAGCGCAGCCAACATATCCCTAGCAAGTTTATTCTCCTTATAGGCATTCTTAATAAGCTCCTTAAGGGGTTTTTTCTCAGGCTCTAGGTCCATTACTATAATAAAGTCTTTAACGCTCTAGTCTTGGGATTTGCTTAGCAGCTCTTCTAGGATAGCAGGGTCAACTTTTTTTTATAGTAAGACAACGCGGTCTTGGTGTTATAGACATTTGTTACCAGCATTAGCAGGTGCTACGCCTAGGAGACGGCTAAGAGCGTCTAGGATTGTGGCTTTGGTGCTAGGCCTATAGGTAATAACAAAGTTAAACTAAAAGAGGAACTTAGCCCATTAGACTTAGCACTGGTTTAGTTGTTTTATTATTATAAAGGTCTAGAGGTTCTTGTAGTCCATAATAATCTTAAACAGTTGCTCAGTTCCTTATAGTTTAGGGCGCCATTCTTTTAGTGCTTTTACAATTGCTAGGAGCTCCTTATTGTATATCTTATAGTTACATTCCAGGGCGGAGTGCTTAGTAGAGAAGAATACAACTAGCTTAAGTTTACCATCTTTACTAGCTTAGTAAAGCACTCCTCCTAAAGCCTAGTTTAAGGCGTCTATCTCTACTACAGTTTTCTTTGTGTAGTTATAGTATGCTAGGACCGGTACTATAGTAAACGCTGTCTTTAGTATCTAAAAGGCTTATGCTTAATTAGGGCCCTATAACCAATTGGTACTCTTCTTTAGTAGCCTAGTTATGGGTTTAACAACTACAGAGTAGCTTTAGATAAATTATTAGTAAAAGTTCGCAAAGCTAAAAAATTGCTGTAGTTCTTTAATTAACGTCAGGTCCTTCCATTTCTATAAGGCCTGCACCTTTTTAGGGTCTATAGTTATGCCATTAGTTAAGATAATCAAGCCAAGATATTTTATTTTAGTAGTATAAAACTTAGACTTATTAATGTTAATCTATAGTCCAGCGTTGCCGAGTCTCTAGATAACTTCATTTATATATTTAATATGCTTAGTGCGTGTTTTAGAGAAGACAAGGACATTATTAAAGTAGGCAGTGCAGTAGTTATTAAGGGCGTTGTGTAAAACATAGTTAATATAGTTCTAGAACATGGCGGGCGCATTATAGAGACTAAACAGTGTAACTAATATCTTATAGAGTCCAAACCAGGTAATAAATGCTGTAAGCCACTTATAACCTTCTACAATCCGGATCCGGTTAAACGCAGCAATTACGTCGAGCTTAGTAAAGTACTTGGTACTATAGAGTGCATTAAGTGTCTCGCAAATTAGTGGCAATGGGTACCAATTCTTAATAGTAACTATATTTAGGCCTTAGTAGTTATAGCAGATTCGCACGCCACCACCAGGTTTCACAGCAAGGAGAAGTAGTACAGCGGCTAGTAAGGTTAATTTGCAGATAAAACCCTTATCCAGTATCTTATCAATCCATTTCTTTACACAACTAAGTTTAGTGGGTAAGAGTAGTCTATTCTTATAATATGGGGCCTACTTTCCGGGCATAATCTCAATTTTATAGTCCCATGGTCGGTAAGGGGGCAGCTTGTCTACATTCTTAGGGAGGAAGTATTTAATATATTCGCGAAACTCTTTTGGTAAGCATTATAGAATATCTTTATGGGTTAATCCTGGTTTACCTTTTAGGAATTTCTTAACATCAATATTAACTATCTTTCGGCGTAGAAACTTAGGCTTAGTTTTTAGGTTTGTCTTAAGGAAGTTATAAAAATAAGGGGTAGCACTTTACGGGCTTTCTCTATTATATAGTCACCTTCTACCAGCCGGCGGAAAGATCTTTCTAATAGGTTTGGTACTTCTATTAGGCCTATAGGCAGCTCTTTAAGCAGCTATCAGTATTCTTCTTATTTAACTAGTTCTACCAGCTCCGCCATATAGATCCTCATTACCTTTACGTCTTTTTGTTTACAGAACTGGGTGAAATTAACGGCATAAGTGCATCTAATGTTGTCCAGGTTAGGGCGTATCTGGTTCTCCGGTACTACGGCTAGGCTAGCACGGCTCGGTCGGCCTAGGGGGGCGGAAACAAGGCGGCGGCCCTGCACGGTACGCGCAGGAGACAGGTATAAGGTTAGGCGTTACAGGGGGGAGGTCTTAATTACTTTGGTTTTGGTCTTAGCTATAATATCTTTGGCTATTATACGTGCGGTCGCATGTGCGTATGGTAAATAACTTAAAGTTAGGTGTCTTGTTAGCTAACCTAGGTTAAGCGGGTATATACGGGGGACTTATAGTTCTGGCGGTATTTGTTTTTTTAGGGATAGGGCAGTAGTCCAGTCTTCTAGGATCTCCGCTTTGTTTATTGCATATATTAGGTCACTAGTATTAGGCACCTCTTCTACTATTAGCTAACGGTATCTGAGCGTTGGCCTTGCAATGCGTCCGTATAGTGCTACTTGGTCACAATTGGGAATGTGCCATAGGAGACAGTTATAGGCATAGTAATTGGAGTTAAACTTAAGCTCTAAAGCGGGGAAGTCTGCCCTTAGGTTATATTTTTTAAGCTAGGGCATTCCAAGAATTACTAGTATAGAGGGTGATAATTTCGTAATATAGAAAAGCATAGATTCTATATAGTAGCCGATTGTCATTTTTGCTATAAAGTAGTGGGTAATAAAGCTGGATGGGAGTCCATTAGCAAGGCGGAGTGGTTTTAGGACTAGGAGTCTTTTCGTTATAATATTGTGCTTTTTTATAAGCAAGTCTTCGTCTATAAATACTAGTGCTGTACTACCGGTGTTAACAAGGCTTACTATTTCAATGAAAACTTATAGAAGTGGGTTACGTAGTAAGGAGAGGTAGGTCTAAATAAGGATGGCATTTCTATTATTGTTTGCTATTCTAAGGTTAAGTAGCAGTTAACTTAAAACAAGGTCTAACTAATCTAGTAGTATAGATCTAATCCTTTTATCCTCCTCCCTATATAGTTCTAACCCTTAGAGGCGACTTAGTCCAAGGGTTGGCCTTTTAATAACTAACTTATGGGGCTTAGCTGGTAGCTATGGTCTTGGCTAGTATACCCTAATATATCGGTCTCCGACAGTGTATATATGCTAGAGGGTACTTTACCAATAATATAGCCGGTCTCACAATTGGTAGCAACACGGAGCACTTGTCCGTAGTTCGCGTATAGGACCATCAGCTGGGGCTGTATTGGGGAAGGCTATCGCGGGGGCGGGTTTCTATATCTGAACTCACGTCCTTATCCGCGGTTACTGTTTCGGTTGCCATCCCCTCTGCTAAAGAATCCGCCGCGGCTAGGAGGGGGTTGGCGCGGTAGCATTAGGAGGGGATTTGGGTTTGCCCTAGGGTTATAAGCATCTTTCTAGTAGCCAAGTTGACCACATACCATGCAGAGTCTATTATCCATGCGGTGTCTTTAGACATCGTCAGGGAGGCTACTACTACCGCTACCAAATTTAACGGCGTTAAGGTCCATTAGGTTATTCTATAGTACCAGTGCTGAGGTGTTGTTATTAGGTAATATAGGTCAATAGCCGCCAGCAGTACTTAGCTTAGCGGTATTTAGCTTTATATAGTGGGCATGGTTCTATAGGTTATAAGCAAACACGTCTATCTGCTCACTCTAGCCTTTATAGTTAGCATCGCCGATCTTGCGGCTAAGGGTAAGGGCTAGGTCTTTTATCTTTAGTAAAATATTCTTCTTAAGTAAGTCCACTTTTTGTTCCTTAGTCTTGTTTGCTTTAATTATTAACTTATTAAGCTCTGCTTTCCAGGACTAGTAGTTACGCTCGCCCTGGCTTAAGGTATCCAACTTATTTTTGGCCGCTTGGGTTGTATTAATGGTCTTATAGTGCTTCCTCATATATATAAGCATAGACTCTTGGTTGGAGAAGGTCCATTTGCTTAAGTCATTTAGGTATATACGTAGTATATTAAGGCCATGCTTAACATAGTTATAGGCCTTATCTGTCAGCATGTCTAACATATAGAGGATTTCGTCCATTAGAGTCTTAAAGCACTTTGCATCTCTCTAGAAAACGCCTTAGATCTTTGTTTCCCATATCTTAAATTTTTCTTATTTTTTAATTGGTGATCCCTTGCCATCAAACGGGGTTGGATCTTTTGCTTTATGCTTTTTTCTACAGGGCTTAGTTAGAAGAGGGGAGCTAGTAGCTATATTCTTCTCAGCAATGGTCTAGGTAAGTATAGTAATCTAAGAGCTTAGACTTTGTATGGTCTTAGTGTATGCAAGAGCTTATTGTTCGTTTTATTGTATACATAGTTTGAGCGTCTTAAGGGAGTTAATTCTATGCTAAGCTTCTTTAAGTTAAGACTTTATAGTTCGGCCTTTATTATAGACGGCTTAGAGGCCGTTCTCAACGCTAGTTAAAAAGGTTGTACATATAAAAAGGTGCTGGAAGGTTCCTGCCATATTAAGGTCCTTAGGGTACTCCAGGCCATTCCTAATTGCCCAGGCAATATAGGTGTAGGAGGTATTAAAGAGGTAGGCAAGCACTTCGCGTAGGTTCGTCAACGGGGTATTATCCATATTATAGTTGCCCATTTCAAGGGATCTAGGTAAGGCAATTGAAATCTATAAGGCTGGCTATAATACTGAGATTGTCTATAACTGTACTAAGATTATCTAAGATTATACTAAGATTGTCTAGGACTATGCTAGGGTTATTTAGGACTGTGGTATAGTATTATCGGTCGCGCCAGGTCGCGATTACACTGGGAAAACGGAGACAGTATACTTAGGAAGAGGGAAAAAACAAAGGTCGCGACGGGGCGTAATTAGAGATACTATAAACTATCACAGTGCTGTAATGCAAGTAGGCTAAATAACTACATTATAGTATAAAGAGGAGAAGAAGATGGAAAGGGGGTATTGTACATAAATAGTAGGGCCAGCCCGCCAAGGCGCTAATGGTGGGCCAGCCAACAGTAGGAAACAGTACGAGACAGTGTATAACAGGTCAGTGCCGTGACATCTTCTTATACTCCCATGTCTTATAAATATTAGGTTAGGGTATTAGGCTTCTAGTCTTAAACGCCTAGACGGTATATAATAGAGAATTAGAAGTAGGATAGATATTCTAACCAGTAGGCCTAATAGTGGCTTAGCTATTTTATAGTTGTAAAATATTATAGGATCTTATAATCGCTAAGAACCTTAATTAGAAATCCGGCGCCTTCTAGTTTAGGTCGCTATTACTTAAAACATCTAATAATAGCTAATAGTTCCTTATTATAGATCTTATAATTATATTTAGCTAAACTTAGTTATTTTAAAAAGTATACTATAGAGTATGATACTTCTTATTATATTAAGACAGAATATCTCTAGTAACGTAGTTGGATAAGTTAGCTTCTAAAATACTTATTTAGTTTAGATTAAAGTGTTAGAGTATAAGTACAGTAGTAAATATAACTTTTAGGTAAGTAAAAGCTTTCTTACATTCTTTATTAAAGATAAAGGCTTTATCCTTTTGGGTTAGAGCTATAAAAGGTAAAACTAGGGTAGAAAAGTTATTAATAAACTGCTGGTAGAAGTTAGCAAATCCTATAAATGCTCTTACGTCCTTAATATTCTTAGGTTCTTACTAGTTTACAATTACTTTAACCTTCTTTAGGTATATTTATATATCGTCTATAGAGATAATAAGTCTAAGGGATAGGACTTCCGTTTTATAAAATTTGTATTTATCTATATCTAATTATAGGCTAGCTTTACGTAGGGCTTCTAAGATAAGGTTAACGTATTTCTTATATTTAGTTAGGTTATTGCTATATACTAGGATGTTATTAATATAAGCAGTATAGAAAATGTCTAGGTAAGGTTATAGGGTATTATTTATAAAGTATTAGAATAAACTTAAAGTATTAAATTAAACGGGTTATTACTAGGGTAGCTATATATAAGCTAGAGCTTTCGCCTACCTTAGCCATCTATAGAGTATAGCCTATATTTTACCTATAGCTACTATACCTTTACTAGCCTAAACCCCTTACTAAAATAGATATAGCCTAAACCTCCACTAATATTAATCTAAAATAAGAATAAAGACAAAAACTACAAAGAGTAGATCGTTAAATAAATTATTAACTCCAAATACTTTAGCAAAGGTAGAGGACGGCGGCTCTACTATAGAGCTATCTATAGAGAATTAAATATAGATTAACCGGAATAGTAACTATAGGAAGACTTAAAAAATGCAAAGGATCTAATTAGCGATTTTTACTACGCGAATCTACAGAAACTATGCCTAAGTAAAGATTTTGTACCTAATCCTTTATAGGAGCCGTTATAGAACTAAAACGTTATATATTGCCTATACTCTATAGGTAGTAGATAAAATATTTAGAAACTTTAACCACCGGTTAAAGTTATCTAATTAGTTAGATTTTTAGACGCTAAGGAGAAGTTAGCTAATTAGGATTTTCTATACCCAGTATAGAAAATCGCTATTAGCTTACTTACTACTAGCGCCTTGGCGACCTCCTTGTATCTTATTAAGTATCTAATAGTCTTCTTCTTCTTTTTAGCTTAGTACCTCTATATATATATAGTAACTATAGCGTTACTAGAGCTCCGCCTTTATAAAAGGGGGGGTAATATTATAGAACGCTACCGCAGAAGCCCCTATAGGAGTATAAGGCTATTACCTAGGTGTGTAGTAGGGAGTAGGTAAGCCAAGTATAAGTTATAAGGAGAGTTGATAAAAGAGGACAATATAGTAAAGAGTAAGTATAGCAATACCCTTATACGGAGACAAACCAATAAAGAGGGAAGGGCTATAGGCCTAAGGAGCTTATAAGGAGGTACTAAGGGCTAGCCAAAGGCTACTCTTAAAGTGAGCAGTAGCTTATAAGACCACCTATAATCTTAAAGATTACCTTTAATCTTAGAGCTAAAGATTTTTGGCGAGCCGTAGCTCTATAAGAGATAATCGCCTATAATTAAGTCTTGGTAGCTCTTTGGCTAATAACCAGAGAGTCTCTAGGTCGATTATATAGGATCTTTAAGCCGAAGCTCTTAATTGCATTTAATCTTAAAAGTAAGGGTAGTAGCTATAGCTTTAATAGATAGCTATTAAATTGTAAGGCTATTGCCCAGGTGTACGGTAGGGAGCAGGCAAGCCGAGCATGAGTCACAAGGAGAGTCGATGGAAGAGGACGATATAGTAATGAGGGTAGGCATGGCAATACCCTAGTACTAAGAGAGACGAACCGATGAGGAGGGAAGGGCTGCAAGCCTAAGGGAGCTTATAAGGAGGTGCCAAGGGCTAGCCGAAGGCTAGCCTTGGCAGCCGCCAAAAGATCCCTTACATAAATAGCAACTAGGTAGCCTCTTGGGTAGCTATATCTCTTTACGGACGTTTAACCTTCCAATCTCTGTTAGTGGGACCTCTATAGCAAGTAAACCGTAGTTGGCCTATAGAGTGTTTACAAGCTTACTCGCGTAGGATTTCCCTTAACTTCTACTAAAAAGCTTTCAGATAGTAATTAAATTACCTTTAGGTTGCTATTGGGGTAGAGCTGTACTGCTGCCCTGCTAATTATATATAGGTATACCAATCGCCTTAGAAGATAATTGCGTATAATCTAGATAGCCCTAGCCCTTAGCTAGGTAGCTACCATCTTCCTTATTTTCTAATCCTATCTATATATATATATAAGGACGCGACCTGCTAGCATCTGCTAGTGCACCTGCTGTGTTACAGTAAATGCGATTAGCCTGGGTAAAAAGGTAGAGGATTATAAACTGCTTAAGGGCGAAGCCCTTAACTTGCTATTAACTACTACCTATAAAGGTATAGAATTGGTTTAAATATAAGGCTATTGCCTAGGTGTATAGTAGGGAGTAAGTAAGCCAAGTATAAGTTATAGAAGAGTTAATAAAAGAGGACGGTATAGTAAAGAGTAGGTATAGTAATACCTTAAGTACAGAGATAAACTAATGAGGAGGAAAGGACTATAGGCCTAAAAAGCTTATAAGGAGGTGCCAAGGGCTAGCCAAAGGCTAGCCTTAGTAGCTCTTAAAAGCCCCCGGGCGTACACCTAAGTAAAGGGCCAAAAGATTTCTTATAGGGAGACTCCTTAGTAGAGCCCTATATACCTTATATATAGCTTACGTTAGCTACGCGTAGTATATTACCTCTCTATGCGCTTAACCCTTATAATTAACTACGCAACTTCTTATAGACTCCTTAAATACATACGTTCTATAGCTACTGCCTCTGTCCTATAATAATATAAGATAGGCTAAAAAAACGTATTAGTATAAAAGTGCTTTATAAAGATTACCTAGTTAAAGTCCTAGTGGCTTTTATAAGCCTTAGGGTAGAAAAAGAACGCTAGGCAGATAATATAGCAACTATATAGAAGATAGTAAAATAAATAGAACGCCTTATCTTAGGACTTAAGATTACCTAAATCTAATAACTTTAATAAGAAAATATAAACTAAGTATATAATAAGAATAATAAGAGGATATAAGGGTTGCTAAAGACTTGCTAGAGAGACGCTAGATAAATACATGGCTCCCTTATTGTTAGTATATATATACTAGGAATGTAAAAACTTTTTATCTAAAAAGGAATAAATTTAAATGGCCTTATATATAATATAAGGCTCCATAACTATAGACTACGCCTAAAAACAATATTATTGCTATTTATAATAGGGTCGCACCTAATCTATATACGTAGTATAGGTATGCTATGGCCACTATATAGGCCTCAATAATATAAGATATTATATAAATTAAGACTAAATAAAATGCGTAAACTGCTACTAAAGTATATAATAATAATTCATTGCTTAACGTCCGATTTGGATCCCTATTGGGCCCACGCGGACTACTCCTTATATACATATAGGGAGAAAACTCTATATAAGAAAACCCTGTAATCCATCTCCCCACCTTTTGGGACTCGCCTGCATAGCGTCTATAAGGTGCCTGCGAGTCACCTATAGTGCTCTACTACCTTACTTTTTAACCTCTTTGGGAACCACTATTGCCGTAACAAGCCTACAGACGCACTAGTATCGCGAACTTAACTCTACTACTATAGAGTTATTAGGGGGCGCCTAGTGCTTGCCCATTTGCCTTCTATTACCATTTCCTTAGCGACCCAGAACTAGTCTAGTACATTTTAGCTAATTAGCTACTGGGTAACCGCCTTAAGACCTTTTTATATTAAGAGTAGTGTATTATAGTTCTCTGTGCCAGCTACTAAGAGTATTACTTCTTAGTTGGTACGTAAGGGGCATAATAGTATTACGTGTTTTAGTGTCTGTCTTAGCCAGCTATATTTACATCTTAAGCTACCTACTAGGACACCTATCCAGTAGAGCCAATCTTTCAGTCCTATTATTCCTATTCTTAGGAGTGTTGCCATTATATTTTCTACCTTTATTAGGCCTTCTTAGAGCCCTTAGGTGTTTACCCCCTATAGTATTAACTATACTGCGGCCTGGGTTTCTCTTGCCTAAAATAGCCTCTATACCTTTAACTCCTACACACCTCTCCAGTGTTAGTCCAACCAGTATTATATTGCGGTAGATAGTTTCTTAGTACTCTTTTATACTCTACTTTGGCTCCTTTCTCTCTCTTACTATTATCTTTACTAGTTTCTTACGCGTCTCCCTTCCTCCTCTATATAGGCCTAGGCCCTAATATAGCACCATTCTTCTTCTACTTTTTCCACCTATTTCTCTAATATGTCTTCCCTACTTTAGGGTTATTAGTTGGCTCTCCTATAGGGTACCCTAAGGTCTGTTACGGAGTGAGTACGAGTGACGATAATATGTAGCAAAGTAGATATTATTAAGCTACGTACATGAACTATATGGTAAAGTCAAGACGTTGCATAAGGAAAGAAGGTAAGAAAACGGGAAGAAAGGGTATATATTATTAGTTTGGTTGCTTGGTTAACCTATACACAGGACAGAATAGAACTCAAGTAGTAGTCCTAGCAGAACTTGGTAGAATTTATTAAACTTGGCAGAATATGGCAGAATGCAGCAAACTGCCGCCAGATTGTCGTAGATTGCCGTCAGATTGCTATATTATGGTCGGTTTCTTCTTATTAAGTAGTGGAAACAGGTGGACGTGTGTAAGGTATTACGGAGGTGTCCCATAACAGTACCCCCCCTTTAAACTCGAGCTTCTGCGAGATAGGGCTGTAGTAGTTCTAGGTGGAGTTCGTGAAAGTCTTCTGTAGCTTATATAAGTCATATAGAGTTAACGGGTTCCTATAAGGACTTAGTAAAGCCTCTCCATTTTATAAGGTATATATATTTACGTTTCCATTTATCGTACTTAATGTTATTAATTCTTTCAACGAAATACTTATCCTTACTATCCACTTTAACTGGTAGAGGAGGGTCCTAGATCTATCTAGGTAGGGCGTCTAACATAGGGGTAACAGGGTAGAGGACTGACGTATAAAATACGGGGTAGATTTTAACCGTATTAGGGAGCTTTAGTTAGTAGGCATAAGGAGAGACAACCTTTTCAACCTTATAAGGGCCAGCGTTCTTCCAATTAAGTTTTTTAGTAGGTTATTTCGTGTTTAGATTTCTTATATCTAGCCAGACGAAGTTACCAATTTAGTAGACCAGTGCTAGGGTTCAGTTCTTATTTGCTACGGCTTTATAGACCAATTAGGCCCATATTATTTTATTAGTAAGAAACTCTTATAGTTCTTCCATCTTCTTTATAAATTTATTTGCTTCTATAACTTATAAGGCCTAATAGGCGGGGCAAGGAACATTACTAAAGGGTTTAAAACCCATTTATAGATACTAGCCGTAGTTAGCCAGAAATAGGGAGACCTTTATAGTTTCTAAGATAGAGTTATTTGTAGTAAACTTGGTGAATATAAGCTAGTCTATCTAGTTATCCTATAGGTACGACGTATATATCCAAATATATTATTCCATTATAGCATTTACACATTTTATTTAACCATCTATTTCTGGGTGGTATGCTGTAGACAACAATACTTTAATATAGAGTTGGGTAGTTAGTTCTTTCTAAAACATAGAGATAAACTAGCTGCCTCTATTAGAGACAATTATTTTAGGGAGTTTATGGAGTTTCTATATATAATCCAGGAATAGTTAGGCAAC
>Ga0307507_10009303_pt1 | contig 13156 bp, 12 predicted proteins | sample 7_EM_MG_FD_207223 | JGI IMG/M metagenome (GOLD analysis project Ga0307507, IMG submission 207223) | Populus trichocarpa ectomycorrhiza microbial communities from riparian zone in the Pacific Northwest, United States - 7_EM | ecosystem: Host-associated > Plants > Roots > Unclassified | place...
TTCACGCCCCGAGAACACACCGCCGCGCCTCGAAGGGCACAGCCGGCGGCCGCCGGCACCGCGCCGACGCTCGTCGAAGGACCACGCGGGTCCGGCCGGGCGACCCGGGCGCGTGAGGTGTGCACGCCGGTCCGGCCCGACGAGATCACCGTGGTGCCCGGGACGGCCGCGCTCTGGCCCACCGTGACGGAACTGCTCGCCGGCGGTGCGACGGTTCTCCTGCGGCGGGTCGAGGACGTCCCCGACGCTCAGGCACACCGCCTCGCGCGTCTTCTTTCCGACGTGCGGCGGTTGCCCGGCAAGCTGGTGCTCACCGCGTCTCTCCAGGACGCCGCTCCCGCGGTGAGGTCGGTGCTCGACGACCTCACGCCGGTCGAGCGCATCCAGCCGCTGTCACGGACGCCCGACCGCATCCCCGGCCTCGTGTCCCAGATCTTCGACCGGCTCGACCCCGGCGGCCGGCACACCGTGTCGCCCGCGGCGTTGCAGGCGCTCGTCCAATGGAGCTGGCCGGGCGACATCGCCGAGCTGGCCGACACCCTCGCCCGGCTGGTCCGCGACGTCGACGCACCGGTGCTCCAGCGGGAACACCTCCCGCAGCACCTGCGGCAGGCCCAGCCTCGCAGGCAGCTCACCCTCCTTGAGGCCGCCGAACGCGACGCCGTCGTCAAAGCCCTGGATGCCGCCAAGGGCAACAAGTCCGAGGCCGCGGCACTGCTCGGTATCGGGCGCACGACGCTGTACCGGCGGCTGCGGGAGTTCGGGCTCGACGACGACGAAAGCTCACTCTGAACCGCGCAGCGCCAGCAGCTCGTCCAAGACCGCCCGCAACGCCGGGCTGCGGTCGTCGCGCCGCCAGGCCGCCCGCAGGTCGACGTTCTGGGGCGGGGCGTCCAGCGGGACGAACACGACGTGCGGATCGGTGACGTTGCGGGCCACCGAGGCCAGGGTGAGATGGCAGCCGACCTGGGCGCTCACGAGAGCGAGCGCGGTCTGGGTGTCCGGCGCGATCTGCACGACGTTCGCGACGAAACCCGCAGCGTGGGCCAGGCGCCGCAGCCGGTCCGGCAGGACGGCGCCTTCGTGGGGTGGCAGTGACACGAAGCTGTCCCCGGCCAGCTGGTCGAGCTTCAGCTTGCGGGCACCGGCCAGCGCATGGGTGTCGGGGACGGCGAGTGCGAGCGCGTCGGACATGACGATCTCGGCGGCCACCTCGCCGGGGACGACGTCCCAGCGGCCGAGCGCGATGTCGGTGTCACCCTGGACGAGCTTCTTCATGGCCGGCTGCGCGAAGTTCTGGCTCGACAGCTCCAGCTGGATGCCCGGTCGCCGCGCACGGACCGCGCGGGCGAGCCGGGCCACCAGAGGGTGGGTCGAGACGCCGGCGAACGCGATGCGGACCAGCCCGACCTCGCCGTCACCGGCCGACCGCACGGCGGCTTCCGCGCGGCGCAACGCTTCGAGGACTTCCTCGGCCGGCTCGATCAGGGCTTGCCCGCCGGCGGTCAGGCTGACCGAGCGGGTGTTGCGGTCGAACAGCCGGATCCCCAGCTCGCGTTCCAGCTGCTTGATCGTGCGGCTCAACGGCGGCTGGGCGACGTGCAGCCGCTCGGCGGCCCGGCCGAAGTGCAGTTCCTCGGCGACTGCCAGGAACGCGCGGATCTGCTGGACGTCCATAATTGTCGAAACGGTATCACAGAGCTACTGATTAAGTATTGGACTGAACTTAATCGGCGTTCGATAGTGAAAGCCATGTACACCGGCAACCCCGAGGTCCCCGACGACGTCTTCGCGGACGTCCTGGCCCAGATCAACGACTTCGTGCGCACCCGCGTCATGCCTCGCGAGCTGGAGATCATGACCACGGACGCGATCCCCGCCGACCTGCGCGCGCAGGCCGCCGAGATGGGGTTGTTCGGGTACGCGATCCCCCAGGACTGGGGCGGGCTCGGCCTCGACCTGGTCCAGGACGTCGAGGTCGCCATGGCCCTGGGCTACACGTCCCTGTCGCTGCGGTCGATGTTCGGCACGAACAACGGCATCGCCGGGCAGGTCCTGGTCGGCTTCGGCACCAAGGAACAGCAGTCCCGGTGGCTGCCCGGCATCGCCTCCGGTGAGATCGTCGCGTCCTTCGCGTTGACCGAGCCCGGTGCCGGGTCCAACCCGGCGGGCTTGCGGACCAGCGCGAAACCGGACGGCGACGGCTGGGTCATCGACGGCGGCAAGCAGTTCATCACCAACGCCACCGAAGCCGGCCTGTTCGTGGTCTTCGCCCGCACCCAGCCCGCGTCGGACGCCGGCACCGGCATCGCGGTGTTCCTCGTCCCCGCGGACGCGCCCGGCATCACGGTCGGTGCGAAGGACGCGAAGATGGGCCAGGAAGGCTCCCGCACCGCCGACGTCACCTTCTCCCAGGTCCGCGTCGGCCCGGAAGCGCTGGTCGGCGGCGACGGCGAGGTCGGCTACAAGGCGGCGATGACGTCGCTGGCCCGCGGCCGGATCCACATGGCGGGCCTGGCGGTTGGCGCGGCGCAGCGGGCGCTGGACGAGTCGGTCGCCTACGCCGCCACGGCGACGCAGGGCGGCACGCCGATCGGGGACTTCCAGTTGGTGCAGGCGATGATCGCCGATCAGCAGACCGGCGTGCTCGCCGGCCGGGCACTGGCTCGCGAGGCGGCGCGGTTGTACGTCACCGGCGAAGACCGGCGGATCGCCCCCTCGGCCGCGAAGCTGTTCTGTACCGAGATGGCGGGCAAGGTGGCCGACCTGGCGGTGCAGGTCCACGGCGGCAGCGGTTACATCCGGGAGGTTCCGGTAGAACGCATCTACCGCGACGTCCGGCTGATGCGGCTTTACGAAGGCACCAGCGAGATCCAGCGCCTGATCATCGGCGGCGGGCTCGTGCGGGCCGAGAAGAAGAAGCAGTCATGACCCGCCCGCTCGACGGGGTCACCGTCGTCGCCATCGAGCAAGCCGTCGCGGCCCCGCTGGCCACCCGCAACCTTGCCGACCTCGGCGCGCGCGTGATCAAGGTCGAGCGCATTGACGGCGGCGACTTCGCCCGCGGCTACGACCACGCTGTGCACGGCACCGGCGCGCACTTCGTCTGGCTCAACCGCGGCAAGGAATCGATCGCCGTCGACCTCAAGACCAGCGAGGGCTGCGACGTCGTGCGGCGGCTGGTAGCTCAGTCGGATGTTTTCCTGCAGAACCTCGCTCCGGGCGCCGCGGAACGTCTCGGGCTAGGCGACCTCCGGGCCGAACACCCCGAATTGGTCGAGGTGAACCTGTCGGGGTTCGGGGCGGGCGGGCCGATGGAACAGCGCAAGGCCTACGACATGCTGATTCAGGCCGAAGCCGGGCTCATCGCGATCACCGGCACGTCGGAAACCCCGGTGAAGACCGGCATCCCGACCGCCGACATCGCCTCCGGCATGTACTGCGCACAGGCAATCCTGGCGGCGTTGTTGCGGCGCTGGCGCACAGGCGAGGGCGCGACGATCGAGGTCTCGATGTTCGAGGCCACCGTCGAATGGATGGGCTACGCGCTCTACACCCGGATGTACGCCGGAACCCAGCCCGCCCGGATGGGGCTCAGTCACAGCTCGATCGCCCCGTACGACGCGTTCCCCACGCGCGACGGCCAACTGCTGATCGGCGTCCAGAACGACACCGGCTGGCGCACGCTCGTCACCGCGGTCCTCGACGCCCCCGAACTGGCCGACGATCCGCGGTTCGCCACGAACGTGCAGCGGGTGGCCCACCGCGCGGAGTGCGACGCGGCGGTCACGGCCTCGACGTCCCGCTGGTCCAACGCCGAACTCGACGCCCGGCTCGCCGCGGCCGGGATCCCCGCCGCCCAGCTCAAGGACGTCGGCCAGGTCGTCGACCACCCGCAGCTGCGGGCCCGCGATCGCTGGCGCAAGATCGGGACCGAGCACGCCGAGGTCGACGCGCTCCTGCCACCGGCAACATTCGCCGATGTCGAGGCCTTGATGGGGGATGTCCCGGCACTGGGCCGGCACACGCACGCTTTGCTCGTCGAGTCCGGAGTGGACGCCGACGAGTTCCTCAACCGCGGCATCGCCGCGCAGGCCGAGGGGGAGAGCAAGGCATGACACCGATGCCCGGGAACGTCGGAGTGATCGGCGGTGGTCGCATGGGTGCCGGCATCGCCCAGGTCTTCGCGGCCGCGGGCGCCGAGGTCTCGGTGGTCGAAACCGGCGACCCCGCGGCAGCTCGTCGGCGGATCGCCGACGGCTTGGCCAAGGCGGCCGAACGCGGCAAGCTCACCGGCATCCCGGACCACGTGCTAGCCCGGGTCACCGTCGTCGACGACATCGGGGCGCTGACGTCGTCCGTCGAGCTGGTCGTCGAAGCAGTACCGGAACGGCCGGATCTCAAGGTCGACGTGCTCACCCGTGCGGAGAAGGCCGTCGGTGACAACACGATGCTGGCCACCAACACCAGCTCGCTGTCGATCACCGAGCTCGGCGCGGCTCTCCTGCGCCCGGACCGATTCCTCGGCATGCATTTCTTCAACCCGGTCGCCGCGTCGAAGCTGGTCGAGGTCGTCACCACCGCGGAGACGTCCCCCGAGGTCGTCGAGCAGGTCCGCGGCTGGGTCCGGGGCCTCGGCAAGACCGACGTCGTGGTCCGGGACTCACCCGGCTTCGCGACCAGCCGCCTCGGTGTCCTCCTGGGTCTCGAGGCGATCCGCATGCTCGAGGAAGGCGTCGCGGACGCGGAAGCGATCGACACCGCGATGGAGCTGGGCTACCGCCACCCGATGGGTCCGCTGCGCTCCACCGACCTCGTCGGTCTCGACGTCCGGCTCGCCATCGCCGAGTACCTCCATACGACGCTGGGGGAGCGGTTCGCTCCTCCTCGGCTGCTGCGGGACAAAGTCGCGAACGGTCACCTGGGCCGTAAGACCGGCAGGGGATTCCACCGCTGGACCTGACGATCACGGCCGGAGGTCCGGTTCTCCCGGCTCAACAGTGGCTGACGCCAGGGCCTTCCTGCGTCGTGAACGAACCACGGCCATCACGAGGACGGCCAGGACCACGCCGGCGATGACGATGACGACGATGTTCTCGGCGTGTTTCACTCCTGCGCCCACAGCGGCGCCGAACAGGATGGGGAGTGCCGTCGCGCAGGCGGCACCCGCCGCGACCGGGGGCAGGAACGCGCGGAACGACATGGCGGCCGAGCCCGCCACCGCGGGCACGAAGCTTCGTGCGAACGGGATCAACCTGCCGAAGAACACAGCCCAGGCACCGTGTTTGCGCAGCATGGCCGTGGAGCGGTCCCAGCCCTGTGCACCGTGTTTCCGGACGAGCCTGGTTTCGCGCAGCGCCGACCCCATCCGGCGGCCGAGCGCGAACCCGATCACGTTGCCCAGGAGGGCGCCCACGGTCGTCACTGTCCACAGGAGCACGAACGAGGGCACCGAGTCGACGGTGGCCGAGGCGATGAGGAGGGCGGCCTCGCCGGGGATCAGGAACCCGAGGCCGACGATGGACTCCCCGGCCATCAGCACCCCGGTACCGGCGAGCAACGCCGGTTCGGGCAAGGTCTGGAGCCAGTCGAGCACAGTGGACAGCAACGCCATGAGGGCCACCCCTTGGGTTATTCGGTCAGTAAATGACAGTCTGCTGCCACTTGTCGCGGGAGGGCATCAGGGTTCACCCTGAGATCGGCTCGGGCGCCGGTACGGGACCGCGAGCGCGGCGGTGATCGCCAGCAGGCAGATGCCGCCGGACACGGCGAACGAGGTCGGGTAGGCGGTCACCGCGGGCACCGGGCTGCCGGGGACGGTGCCGGCCGCGAGGATCGCGGTGGCGACCGCGGTGCCGATCGAGCCGCCGACCGAGCGGAGGGTCTGGTTGATGCCGTTGGCGATGCTCGTCCGGCCTGGTTCGACGCCGCTGTTGAGCAGGGTCGGCATTGCGCCCATGGCCAGGCCCAGGCCGAGGCCGAGCAGTCCGGTCGCGACGAAGAAGTGCCAATGCGCGCTATGGAACAGCAGCAAGAACGCGAACGTGGCCGCCGCGACGACCGTGCCGAGGCACATCGGCCATTTCGGGCCGAGGTGCCGGATGAGCACCGACACGGCGGTCGACGCGGCGAGCGTGCCGGAGGTCAGGGGTAGCAGGGTGAGGCCTGCGCCGAGCGCATCGGAGCCGAAGCCGTAGCCGAACCGGCTCGGGGTCTGCACGAACTGGATCACCAGGATGAACGCCCCGTACATTCCGGCGCCGACCAGGAACGCGGTCAGGTTGGTGCCCAGGACGACCGGCCGGCGCATCATCGTCATGTCCAGCAACGGTTTTCGGGCGCGCTGCTCGACGAAGCAGCACGCCACCAGGAGGACCAGGCCGCCCGTGAACAGGCTGAGCACGGTCGGCGAACCCCAGCCCCACCGCGGGCCGCGGTTGATGGCGAGCACGAGGCACGCGAGCCCTCCTCCGAGGGTCAGCATGCCGCCGATGTCGGCGTGGAACCCGGTCGAGCGTTCGGGGAGCCGGACCAGCGTCGCGACGCCGAGCAGGCCGGTCGCGGTGGCGATCGCGGCGATCAGGAACATGCCCTGCGGGGTGACACCGGCGTTCGCGAGGAACCCGGCGATCAGCAGGCCGGCGCCGGCACCGATCCCGGTGAGCGCGCTGAGCAGCGAAATACTGGACGGGACCCGCTCGGGCGGGAAGACCGACCGCACGATCCCGATCGCCAGCGGCATCGCCGCGAACCCCATGCCCTGCAGCACACGGCCCACCAGCACCAGGGCGAAGACGGGTGCCAGGGCCACCACGAGCGAGCCGAGGGTGACGAATCCCAGGGTGATCATCAGGACGCGTTTGCGGCCGAGCGCGTCGCCGAGTGATGCCAGGAAGGGCGTGAACACCGCCGCGGACAACAGGTTCACCGTGACGACCCAGGACACGTCGGCCGTCGACACGCCCAGTGCCGCGGCCTGGCCCGCCATGATCGGCATGACCATCGTCTGCATCACCACGATGGTGAACGTCGAAAGCGCCAGCACCAGCAGCACCGCCCACGGCGGTGTCCCGGAACGGTCGGCGGAAGCGGGTCCGGCGTACACCGAAGTGGCGGTTTCGGGCATGAAGGGACTCCCGGAGGTGGTCGGGCGACGACCCGGTGCGGTCGTCGTGTGGGCGGATGCGGCCGGTGCGCGGCTACGTCCGCGAGGTGAGTGCGGTGCCCTGGTTCGGGATCAGAAAGACGGACCGCGCAGGTTGACTGCCGTTGTCGGCGGTAGCGGATTCGCGGTGGCGGGGGACAGGCTGTCGAGGATCAGGGCGAGGTAGCGCCTCCAGCCGTCGCTTTGGGGCGCCATGGTCGAGACCGTGCTGAACAGCATGGCCATGAGTCTGGGGAGGTCGTCGGCGACGAGATCGGCGCGGATGAGGCCGGCTTCCTGGGCGCGCAGCATGAGCCGGGTGAGGGACTCGAAGAACGCGGCGGAGGCGTCGGCTGTGACGACACCGGACGTGCGGGCCGCGGTCAGCGTGTTGTGTTCGCGCGTCGCCAGGTCCATGGCTGCTTCGAGCAGGCTGACGAACCCGCGCCGCGGATCGTCGTCGCCGAGTGCCTGCTCGGTCACCGGGGCGAGGTCCTCGGCGACGGTCTGGTCGATCGCCGCCCGGGCCAGGTCCGCCTTGGTGGGGAAGTGGCGGTACAGCGTCCTGCTGCCGACCCCGGCGTGCCGCGCGATGTCCTCGAGTGACGCGTCCGGGCCGGTCTCGGCGAACACCACGCGTGCCGCGCGCAGGATCCGGTCGGCGTTGCGTACGGCGTCGGCGCGGAGGTGCCGCTCGGTTTCGGTAGCCACCACGACAGCGTAACAAACGACAGTGCACTGCCACTTGTGCTACCTTCGACCTCGAGGGAAATGACACTCAACTGACACTTAGTTCCTGTGGAGGAGGTCCGATGAAGGTCAGCGTTGCCGCCGAGAAGTGCGTGGCCGCCGGACAGTGCGTATTGCTCGCTCCGGCTGTCTTCGATCAGCGCGAGGAAGACGGCGTCGTGGTGCTGCTGGACGAGACACCGGCGCCGGAGCTGGGCGATGCGGTGCGTGAGTCGGCGATGGTGTGCCCGGCCGCCGCCATCCACCTGGCGGAGTCGTGAACCGGATTGTCGTCGTCGGGGCTTCGGCGGGTGGGCTGGCGACGGCGGAGGCGTTGCGCCGGGCGGGATTCGCGGGAGTGATCACGCTCGTCGGCGACGAACCGGAGTTGCCTTACGACCGGCCGCCGCTGTCCAAGCAGCTGTTGTCCGGCGAGTGGGAGCCGGGTGACCTCGAGCTGCGCTCGGCCACCGATCTCGACGCCCTGAAGCTGGAGCTGCGCCTCGGTGTCCGGGCGACCTCGCTGGACACGAGCCGCCGGCGAGTACTGCTGGCGGACGACACGGAGGTGTCCTACGACGCCGTCGTCGTCGCGACGGGCGTCCGCGCCCGCCGTCTTCCCGGCACCGACGGCGTCGCCGGGGTGCACACGTTGCGCACGCTGCCGGACGCGCTGGCGCTGAAGGAGCGGCTGCGGCCGGGGCGGCGCCTGGTGATCGTCGGCGCCGGGTTCGTCGGCGCCGAGGTGGCTGCCTCCGTCCGCGCCCTCGGGGCCGACGTGACGGTGCTGGAGTCGGGGCCGGTCGCTTTGGGGGCGGCGGTCGGCGAGGCCGCGGGCCGGTACCTGACCGGCCTCCACGACGAGCACGGCGTCCGGGTCCGTACCGGCGCCGCGGTGACGGCCATCGCTCAGGCCGCCGGTCGTGTGACGGGCGTGGAGCTGGCCGACGGCACGGTGATTCCGGCCGACGAGGTGCTGGTGGCCGTCGGTTCGGCGCCGAACACCGAATGGCTGGCGGGCAGCGGTCTCACCGTCCACAACGGACTGGTGTGTGACCAGTACTGCGCCGCCGCGCCCGGCGTGTACGGGGTCGGTGACGTGGCCCGGTGGGAGAACCCGCTGTTCGGCACCACGATGCGCGTCGAGCACCGCACCAACGCCGCCGAACAAGGCCTGGCCGTCGCGCGGACCCTGCTCGACCCGGCGGCACGCCGCCCGTTCGCGCCGGTCCCGTACTTCTGGTCCGACCAGTACGGCATCAGGTTCCAGTCCTACGGCCACCTCCGCGATCACGACGAGGCACTCGTCCTCGACGCGGCTGGCCACCGGCTCCTCGTCGCCTATCGCAAGGACGATCGACTGGTCGGCGTGCTCGCTGCCGGCGGGACTCCGAAGACCCTGCGCGCCTGGCGCGCCCTCATCGCGGCCGCCACCCCGTGGACCGCCGCCATCACCAGCACCGCCGCCTGACAGGGAGATTCCCATGACCACCGCCCACGCCACCGACCAGCCGGTGTTCCCCGGCGAGCGCGCCGCGCGCTGCCCGTTCAACCCACCCGCCGAATACACCCCGTGGCGCGAACAGGAGGGCCTGCAGCGGGTGAGCTGGAACGGCCACAGCGTCTGGGCCGTGAACCGGTACGAGGACATCAAGGCCGCCATGACCGACCCGCGGATCAGCGCGGAAGCCCTGGCGCTGCAGAGCAACGGTGCGCACGACGGGCCCAACGCACCGGACGTCTTCCCGCGGATGGACGACCCGGACCACGCCCGGCTGCGCCGGATGCTGACCAAGGACTTCACGGTCCGGCGGATCGACGCGATGCGCCCGCGGATCGAGGAGATGGCGAACGACTTCATCGACAAGATGGTCGCCAAGGGCGCACCAGGTGATCTGGTGCCCGACTACGCGCTGCCGATCCCCTCACTGGTGATCTCCCTGCTGCTCGGCGTCCCCTACACCGACCACGATTTCTTCCAGACCGTCACCGGCACCCTGATGAACGTCAACACACCGCGCGAGGAAAAGGCGCAGGCCTCCCGGCAGTTCTTCGGCTACATGATGGAGCTGGTGGCACGCAAGGAACGCGAGCCCGGTGACGACCTGATCAGCCGGCTCGTCCACGAGCACGTCCTCACCGGGCAGCTGCGCCGGGAGACGGCGGCGATGAACGGGGTCATCCTGCTCAACGCCGGCCACGAGACCACCGCCAACATGATCTCCCTCGGCACGGCCGCCCTGCTGGAGAACGCGGACCAGGCCGCCGTGCTCCGCGACACCGACGACCCGGCCGTGATCGCGAACGCGGTCGAAGAGCTGTTGCGGTACCTGACCATCGTGCACAGCCTCGTCGCGCGCGTGGCCAAGGAGGACGTCGAGATCGGCGGACAGCTCGTCAAGGCCGGCGAGGGCCTGGTCATGAACCTGCCCGCCGGCAACTGGGACCCGGCCTTCACCGACCGGCCGGACACGCTCGACGTCGGCCGCAGCGCACGCGGTCACGTCGCGTTCGGCTACGGCGTCCACCAGTGCCTCGGCCAGACCCTGGCCCGGGCGGAGCTGCAGATCGCGCTGCCCACCTTGCTGCGCCGGCTGCCGGACCTGCGGCTCGCGGTACCGCTGGAGGAGATCCGGTTCCGCAACGACATGAGCATCTACGGCGTGCACGCGCTGCCCGTCACCTGGTGACGGCGACCACCAAGGGGCAGACCATGACCACCACTGCACAGCCCAGGAACTATCCGTTCGCCGCCGAGAAGCTGGACGTCGACCCGGCTTACGCGACCCTGCGTCGTGAAGAACCACTATGCCGGGTCCGGCTTCCCTACGGTGAACCAGCGTGGCTGGCCACGCGCTACGAGGACGTCAAGGTCGTTCTCGGTGACCCACGGTTCAGCCGGGCGGCCGCCGTCGGCCGGGACGAGCCACGTGCCCGGCCCTACGCGACCATCGACGGCACGCTCAAGAGCCTCGACCCACCGGAACACACCCGGTTGCGCAGGCTGGTCATGAAGGCGTTCACCGTCCGGCGGGTGGAGGCACTCCGGGTCCGTGCCCAGCAGATCGCCGACGAGCTGGTCGACGCCATGCTGGCCAAGGGCGCACCGGCCGAGCTCGTCGAGGACTTCGCCCTGCCGCTGCCGATCACGGTCATCTGCGAGCTGCTGGGTGTCCCGTTCGAAGACCGCGCCGACTTTCGCCTCTGGTCCGACGCGTTGTTGTCCACCACCAAGTTCCCGATCGAGCAGGTGGCGGAGCACCGGATCCGGCTGCGGGACTACATGGCCGGGCTGATCGCTCAGCGCCGGGCAACTCCCCGCGACGACCTGCTGACCGCGCTGGTCGTCGCCCGGGACGACGAAGACCGGCTGTCCGAAGAGGAACTGCTGGCGATGGCGGAGGCGATCCTCGTCGCCGGGCACGAGACCACGGCCTCCCAGATCCCGAACTTCGTCCACGTGTTGCTGACCCACCCGGAGCAGCTCGCAGCCTTGCGGGCCGATCTGGACCTGGTGCCTCAGGCGGTGGAGGAGATGCTGCGGTTCGTGCCCCTCGGCGCCGGCGGCATGCAGGCACGCTATGCGCTCGACGACGTCGAATTCGGGGATGTGATCGTACGGGCCGGGGAGCCCGTGGTCGCCGTGATCGCCTCGGCGAACCGCGACGAGACGGTCTACCCCGACCCGGACCAGCTCGACCTGCTCCGTGACGAGGCCTCGCACCTCGGGTTCGGGTACGGCCCGCACCACTGCCTCGGCGCTCCGCTCGCCCGGATGGAACTGCAGGTTGCCCTGCGTACGCTGCTGGACCGGCTGCCCGGGTTGCGGTTCGCTGGGTCCGAAGCGGATGTCGTGTGGAAGTCCGGAGTTTCGACCCGTGGTCCGGAACGGATGCCGATCGCCTGGGAGCAGCGATGACCGAGCTCAGGTTCGACGGCCGGGTCGCGATCGTCACCGGCGCCGGCGGCGGGCTGGGCCGGCGGCACGCCCTCCTGCTGGCCGCCCGCGGCGCGAAAGTCGTTGTCAACGACATCGGCGGCTCGGTCACCGGGGACGGGACGGACGCCGGCCCGGCGGCGGCCGTCGTCACCGAGATCCGCGAACTCGGCGGTGAGGCGATCGCCGACACCAGCAGCGTCGCGACCGCGGAAGGCGGCGCGGCGCTGGTCAACGCCGCACTGAACACGTACGGCCGGGTAGACATCCTCGTCAACAATGCCGGAATCCTGCGTGACACACCCTTTCACGCACTGACGCCGGACCTGCTGGATCCGGTCCTCGACGTCCACCTGCGCGGCGCGTTCCACGTCACCGGACCGGCTTGGCACGCTATGCGGGAGCAGGGGTACGGCCGCGTGGTCAATACCACCTCGGCCGCCGGGATCCTGGGGACCGCGGGGAAGAGCAACTACGGCGCGGCGAAGGCCGGCCTGGTCGGGCTCACCCGGGTGCTCGCCCAAGAGGGCGCTCAGCACGGCATCAAGGTCAACGCCGTCGCCCCGATCGCCGCCACCCGCATGCTCACCCACTCCATGGGGGAGACCGGCGGCGCGGCCGACCGGCAGCTCGCGCCCGCGGCCAGGGAGATGATGAACGCCATCACCGGCAAACTCGACCCCGCCCTTGTCTCCCCGGTGGTCGCGTTCCTCGCCCACGAGGACTGCCCCGTCACCGGCGAGACCTACACCGCCGGCGCCGGGCAGGTCGCGAGATTCTTCACCGGGAGAACCCGCGGTTATCACCACTCCGCGCTGTCCGCCGAGGACGTGCGTGACCATCTGCGCGAAATCCGCGACGAGACGGGCTACACGATCCCGGCCGACCCGGGCGAGGAAATCGCCCAGCTGCTCCGGGCCATCGCGGCCCGTCCGGAACCCGCGGACGGCTGAGCGGCTCCGTCGCCATCGCCGTGCGCGTCAGGCTGCCGGTCCGACCTCCGGTCCGGGAGCCGATGCCGCACGTCCGTCGCACCACACTGTCTTCCGGCCCGGTCCGAGCGTCGTCACGCTGCCGGTCCCAGATCTCAAAAGGTGATTCGATGTTCGATGTCGTGGGCATTCTCCACGGGCTCGGCCCCTTCGTCCTGTTAGGACTGTTCCTCATCATCTTCGCTGAATGCGGACTGCTGATCGGTGTCATCCTGCCCGGCGACCCGACCCTGTTCACGGCCGGTCTGCTCGCCGCGACCGGCGCGATCAGTCCCGACCTCGTCCTCGTGTGCCTGGTGGTGACGGCGGCCGCGATCCTCGGCAACATGGGCGGCTACTGGATCGGCGCCAAGG